>Ga0079203_1002933_pt1 | contig 11047 bp, 6 predicted proteins | sample PorBlaMBantryBay_FD_68602 | JGI IMG/M metagenome (GOLD analysis project Ga0079203, IMG submission 68602) | Marine algae microbial communities from Bantry Bay - Bantry Bay, Ireland | ecosystem: Host-associated > Algae > Red algae > Blade | place: Bantry Bay, Ireland
ACCGAAAGCCAAACACGCCAGAAGAGAATAAAAGCCAATTGTCCGCCCACTGTCCGCCAAACGCGATAAAAGAGAAAAAATAGCCCATCGAAAGCCCATGAAAACCTATTATTTCCGTTAAACCACTATTTTCAAAAATCGGAGCCCCATCGAAATAATCGCCCAACATATCGTCCCTGCTCAAACACCACCCCAAAGACTCAGTGATTATGCTGTGGATATTTTTGAAATTTTTATTTCCCGTAAGGGCCTAAAAAAAGCGATCAAACGTGGCCAAATTCTGCTGAACGGTAGCGTAGGGAAAACGGGAGACTGGGTGCGTTCTGGGCAGGAAATTTCGGTATTATCCGATCCTAGAAAAACACCTAAAATCCTTCCTTTATTCATTCCGGTCATTTACGAAGACGAGCATTTAGCGATTTTACACAAACCGGCCAGCATACCTGTTTCTGGTAATCGGTTTCGTACAGTAGAAAATGCGCTGCCTTTTAATTTAGAAAAAACTATACTTCCCATAGCGATGCCCTGGCCCCGCCCGGTACATCGCCTGGACGCAGCAACGAGTGGTCTATTGGTTGTCGCAAAAACGTATCCGGCCATGGTTCGTTTGGGACAAGCCTGGGAAGTTGGGGCTGTGAGGAAAAAATACATTGCGATCGTTTGGGGAAAATTACCAGCATCAGCAGGAAGCATCGTAACCCCAATAGACGAACGAGCAGCCCAAACTGATTATGAGGAGTTAAGAACGATCAAGCACCAAAAGTTGGGAACAATAAGTGAAGTAAGCCTCACCCTGAAAACGGGCCGTACTCACCAACTCAGAAAACATTTGTCTAGCCTGGGAAATGATATATTAGGGGATCTTGTTTATAAAAAAATAGAAAGAAAAAAAATCCGCGGCCTTTGGCTTTTTGCTACCGAAATAAAATTTTCGCATCCCATCACGGAAGAACCGCTACATTTCAGAGTGGAAAAAATAAATAAAATTGAAAAATTGTTCAAATCAGTCAGTTATCCAAAAAATACATTCTCAGCGGCCCAATGTTTTTCGCCTCAATAGTTCCGCGAGGAATAAAATTAAAGTCATCCTTCAGCAGTTTGTAAGTAGTAGAAGAGACGTTGATTCTACCTGCTTCCGCCGCAGATTCCATTCTGCTGGCAATATTGACCGTGTCGCCCCAGATATCGTACGCAAATTTTTTGTCGCCCACCACCCCGGCGACTAGCGGCCCCGTGTGTATCCCGATACGAGCGATAAAAGCAGGATCATTTTTATCCTGATTAGAGATGGCCCAGTTTTTTAAAAATGCCTGCATTTCGATGGCTGCCTGAATAATTCGGTGAGCGTGGTCTTTATTTGAGACGGGTAAGCCGCCGGCACACATGTAGGCATCACCAATAGTTTTTATTTTTTCCAGATTATTTTTTTCAATAATGGCATCAAAAGCCTTAAAGCAATAGTCGAGATCAGCTACGAGACTTTTAGGATCTTTTTTTGCCGCAATTTGGCTGAAGTTAACAAAGTCTGAAAACAGGACTGTTACATTGGGATGACGCCTGGCTTCCGCTGAACCATTTTTTTTGAGTTCTTCGGCGATAGAGTAGGGGAGAATGTTAAGCAGAAGTGCTTCGGACTTTTTCTGCTCTAAAACAATTAAATTGTTTTTTTCTTCTAATAAATTATTATATTTTTTAGTGATTCTCCACCGATTGAATAAGGTAAAGGTAAGGAGACCAAGGATCACTGCCAGGGCGATGAAAAGATTTCGCACCATTGTCTGATCGCGAATTTCAATGGTTTGTTCATCGACGACTATTTTTTGCTGAAGAATTTCGAGAGAATCGACCAAGGATCGCATTTCCAGGGAATCTACGATCCGTTTATTTTCGACCAGTTCAATCTCCGCTTTGCGACGTTCCCGATACATTTTTTCAAGTTCCCGTTCTCGTTCGTAAAGTGAATTATCTAGTTGGGATTTAATTTGGTTGAGCGAATCGTTGGTTTGATCCAGAAGTTGATTTTTTTGGTGAACGGCTTCCAGGTTTGCTCGGGTCTTCTTTAATGCTTCGATCGCTTTCTTTCTCGCTTCGGCTGCTTCTTTTGCTTTTACCTCTGCTTCCCGACGCTTTTTCCCAAAAATTTGCTCTTCCAGATCCATCGTCGAATTAGCCATTACAGAGACTGGACTGCTCCAGGTGAGTAATAATAAAAGCGCAACGAAAAAGAGGAAATGATGATTCAACTGCTAATTAAGATTACATTCTTGAATAATTCATTATTTAAAACGGGAAAAGCAGGCCAAAGTTTTGCTAATTATCATTATTTTTGACGGAGTACTTAACTCGACTTTAGCCGTTGGCTTCCCTATATATGTGAATAGCAAATAACTTTATCAATAATCGAGGCAATTCAATAATTGCGAAAAAACAGCTATGTATTTTCACATTTTAAGGAAGCCAACGGCTAAAGTCGAGCTTAACAGGGTTCAAATTTCATAAATATCAACTACCCAATACGCATGTTGCCCGATACTTACTTATTAACAGATCGTATTACCATTACTGCCAATCAGGACCAGTATCAGTATCGGATTACCTATTCTATTTTTGGAGAAATCATGAAAATAGAACTGCCTTTTCTAAAATTACCGCTCAATGCGCAGCAACTAACTAAAGGTAAGGATACGGAAAATTATTTATTACGATTAGAAAATTATAAAAAATTATTGCGGTTTCAAATTCCTTTGACAATTGTAGGTTTTTGGAAAACGGACGAATTTTATCAAATCAATGCTTCTATCAAAAATCGAGAATCGGAATTGGGGGACGATCTGCCTGATAATTTTTTATCCTTCATTTCCGATCCGTGGCTGAAAATGTTTTATTTAAAAATAAAAGAAGACATTGCCCAAAAGGGAACTGGAGATTTTTGGCGTGGCCTGATGGGTCTAATGAGCCATGATCCGGTTGTACTGGAAGTGTCCTTCCGCTATCTACGCGCTTATTCCTGGAGTTTACCGGCTGCGATCATCGGGGATCTTTGGCCAATCTTGAACAGTCGTCCCGTCCTTCGGCACTTTTATCAACATGCCCATTTATATCCATCGGAATCTACCAAAGGCTGGTTATTGAAAGTATTACCCACTGAGGGATCTACCTTTTTTCGTGGATTAATTTTGAGGGGTTTGTCGGTCTATCAGGATGCTGCTGTTTACCAGGCACTGATCCATCATTATCGGACTCAGACGGAAATGGGAGAGGGTGAATCGGAAATATTGATCACCGCCCTCACCGCCTACCAAACCCCGGAAGTACGATCTATTGCCTGGAAAGCACTCGTCGGTAAAAACTATTTTGCCGCCAAGGCTGCTCATGAAGTTTTAATTAAACAAAAGATTGACGAAAAAAAAATAGCCGAAAAATTGACCCTTTCTATGCTCAATGATCAATATAGCGATCGAGTGAATTCGTTACTCAGCAGATTTCAACACCTGGAGAATACGGAATTTTTACTCCCTTCTGAACAGTTTTTAACCCGAGCAGCTTACGCCGTAAAAAAGAATAAAAATATTCGACCACAAACCAACCTGGCCAGTTTACTGGATCGTACCTGGCGGCCAAACACCCTTGGAATCATCATCGATTTTTTGTACCACCCCGAACCCATGGTTCGTCGGCTAGGATTGGATCAGATCAGCAGTTTATTTGTTCAGTTTCCCAAACGACTTCAGCAACTTAACCCGGATACGCTAAAAAGAATTTTCCAATTGACGGGTGATGCTACCGAAGCTGTAAGAATCGAAGCAGTGGAAACGATTCGGGTATTGGTTCCTCGACTGGGGCAGCCATCCTGGATTATCAGTTTACTAAATATCCAAAATCGACAGCAATTACTAAGTCATCTTTTACCTGCCATCCTGGCCTTACATCGAAAAAAATTTGCCCAACTGGCGGTGGTGCCTTTTTGCATTAAAAATCTTACGCATAAAATTATAAGCATTAGAAGATATAGTATCCTGATTTTACAATATTACCGATTACCCGAAGTAGAGACTGCCCTAAAGACGTTGCACTCAGACTCGGAACCGGTTATTCAGGAAGCACTTGGCAGGGGATGGCGCGAAGACGATGATTTGGTTAGGGTTTTACGGTGAGGGCGGACAATGGGCTTTTTTCTCTTCTGGTGTGTTTGGCGGACAATAGGCGGACAATGGGCTTTTTTTCTCTTCTGGTGTGTTTGGCGGACAATGGGCGGACAATGGGCTTTTTTCTCTTCTGGTGTGTTTGGCTTTCAGAGACAATTTTTAGCCTAAGATTTTTATTCTCCAAAAGTCTCCTATTGAAAGGCCTTATATCATTTAGTCCCATAACCAATTTCGTCAAAAGAGAGCCAATTGTCAGCCTATCGAAAGCCAATTGTCAACCCATCATCATTCTATCACCACTGGCTTAGCTTTCACACGAGACTGATCCCTAAACAACACATAATAAACACCGCCAGGCAAGTCAATATGATCAAAAGTCTCATTCAATCGATCCGTTCTATATTCTTTTGTTTGAATAACCTGTCCCAGGGTATTTACGAGAGACAAAGAAAAATCGGAGGTATTGCCCAACGCCACGTTTACCTGAAATGCTCCAATATTGGGATTGGGAAAAATTGAAAATTGTTCGAGGTTAATCAGATCTTCATTATTTGTAATTCCCAGAAAAACAGTTTCCTCCCCGGTACAACCCTTTAAATCGGTGACCGTCACGGTATACATTCCTTCGGTCAGATTAGCAATTTGAAAACCAGTAGCTCCCGTATTCCAAAGTAATTGATAAGGAGGTGTTCCCCCAGACGGGACGGCCAGGATACTTCCATTCCCGCCCGTAGTGGGTGGGATAGAGTTGATATTAAAATCTAATTCCAACGGCGCTTCCAGCAAAAAACTAGCAGTCGTACTACAGCCATCTCCATCGGTTACGGCCACTAGATAGGTGCCAGCAGAAAGGTTGGTAAGTTGGTTAGTCGTATTTCCGTTGTCCCAGTTAAAAGTATAATTACCTGCTCCACCAAAGGGATTAATGGTGATACTTCCATCACTCGCTTCATGACAACTAATGGCGGTGCGAGAAGTACTGAGCTGGATCGCGTTCGGCTGTGTAATTTCAAAAGCATCGGTCAGGCTACAGCCATTCTCATCCGTCACCGTTATCCGATAATTTCCAGCGGATAAATTATTGAGAGAAGCAGTAGTCGCTCCGTTACTCCAGACAAAATCATAAGGAGGAACTCCTCCTCCGGTACTGGTACTAATACTACCGTTATTTTGGTTGAAACAACTGAGCATGTTAAGGTTAGTACTAAAACTGAGCTCTTCTGGCTCCATTATTTCGTAGGTTTCTACCTCCGCACAGAAACCGATAGCGCCTGCGGTTACTGTATAAACACCGGCGGAAAGATTGTTAATGTTCTTTCCAGTTGCGCCATTACTCCACGCAAAATTAATGGTGTTGCCCGAATCATTGTTGATTGTAATTTCTCCGTCGTTGTCGCCATGACAAGTGACGGGTGTGGTGGTTGCCGTAAAATTAATCATCTCCTGTATGGGAACAGCAATGGACCGACTGGTGTTACAACCATTTTCGTTGGTGATGGTCAGTGAATAAGTAATATCGTCCTCTACAATTAAAGTTCGTTGAGATTGACTGTTACCATCATTCCAATCGTAGGAACAACCTTCACAATTTTGGATAATCGTACTCAGCGTAATCGGATCGCCAGGACAAAGATTGTCCCCTGTCAGGGTAATATCCAGGGTTGGTTTTTCACTGACGAAAACAGTGACCTCATCAGTGACGGATACGCCATCTGGGTTGGTGACCGTCACGGTGTAGGTGGTGGTAATGGTCGGCGCTACGTTACGGTTGGCCGAGGTGGTTTGATTTTCCCAGGTGAGGGTACATTCGATACAATTAGCAATATTGGCGTTAAGGTTTACGGACGAACCATTGCAGATAGTCCGATCTGCTCCTGCATTTACGGAGATTTCTGTCGGCCCGGAGCCTTCTAGTCGAATGAGGAAAAAATCTTCCAGACCGCTGTTTTCTTCTACCATTCCATTATATTTCGTTTGGGTAGGACCGGTGAGTAACAGGCCATTGTCTTCGGTAAAGTCAAAAGAGAAGAGCTCCTCGCTTAAATCTCCCCCGTAGGTCGCCTCCCAGTTTTGATTGCCATCATTGTCAATATTGGTCAGCCAGGCATCCTTTAATCCCAGAGAGGGCGTGGCTCCTTCGTTTTCAGACCAGGTATAACCAGCCGTGTAGACTGAATTATCCTTAATTATAATTTTATTAAAGGCATCATGTCCATCCCCTCCGTAATTAGCAGACCATAAAAGATTACCCGCTGTATTTACTTGGATAAGCCAGGCATCTTTTCGTCCATTATTTTCTGTTAAATCCTGATCTTTGGAATAAGAAAAACCCGCTGCGTAAATTTGATTTCCAGGACCCGCTGATACGGAGTGCAACTGATCATCCAGACTACCTCCAAAGAATTTGGACCAGACCAAATTTCCATTGGCATTTAAATACGATAGCCATCCGTCTACAGCACCGTGGTGATTATTATATTTAGAATCTGCGTATCCACTGACCACAATTCGTCCGTTATCTAGAATATACAGACCGGTGGCAAAATCATTCTGTGCACCTCCCCACTGGCGAATCCATTGCTGCTGACCTGTATTATTTATTTTTAGCAATACTGGATCTGTCTGTCCCTGGTATCTAGTCTGGGAAAATCCGGGACTGTCTGAAATGCCTAATAATATATAGCCATCGTTGGTGGCTGCTACGTCCACAATAGATTCAGATCCGGTGCTACCAAAGTTCTGCTCCCAGACAATGGTTCCGGTATCATTAATTTTTGCTACCCAAAAATCACTGGTAATTTTAGGTCTATTGTCAACAATGGTACTTTCAGATTGGTATCCGGCGATTAAATATCCGCCATCATTGGCGGGAATAATTTTTTTTATTTCATCCTGAAATTCACTACCGTAAGACATTTGCCAGATAAGATTGCCCTTGGCATCAATTCGGATTAACCAGCCGTCTCCTTTACCATTATTATTAGAAATATCATCATCTTCTGACATACTCAATCCTGCAACCAAATATTCGCCACCCGGAATTGCCAGTACGGTGCGAGGGATATCTCCAAAACTCCCACCGTAGGTAGTGGACCATTCTACGTTTGGTTGGGCGAAAGTCTGAAGGAACATTAGGCTAAAAAACAGTAAAGTGAAAATTTTTGTCATGAGATATATCTGGTAAAATAAGGGTGTAAAAACTTTCAAAACTACTCGTGACTTTGTGGTCAACATTGGTTTTGTCGAATGCTTATAAATGCTATCAATAAAAGGATCTGCTTTTAGGAGTTGCAAAGATAGTGGTTTCCAATATAAAACGTTAGGTCAAAGGCCATAGAACTTTTACCTTTTACGCATCTTAGTCACTATTTTTTTTTTTTTAGAATATAGGCTCTATAAAATTTCGCTTCTTTTACAATAAATGATTGTCACAATCTAGCTATTTTAGAGGTTTTTTATTTTATGGTCAAATTTTTGCTGCTTTTGCATTGTAAGTTTTCCCCCCATTTCCAAGTTTTTCCCTCCCCATATTTTTTTTCTTAAACAACATTTTAACATAACCATTTTAACATGAAAAGAATTATACTTTTTTTAATTATTCTTTTCCCCTTTTTTACAACTGCTCAAATTTATGTCGACCAAGATGCAAGTGGAAATCAAACTGGCACATCCTGGAATCATGCTTATCGCAACCTTGAAACAGCCATTGACGCTGCGGTTACCGGAGATCAAATATGGGTAGCGGAAGGTACTTATTTTCCTTTTAATTTTAAAAGCGAAGAACTGGATTATTTTAATTGGAGATATACCTATCAGTTAGATAAAGATGTAGAAATTTATGGCGGGTTTTCCGGATCAGAGACTTTTCTGGAGGCCCGTAATCCTATGGATCATCCTACCATCCTTACGGGAAAAATTTCTTATGAGGAAGAAACCTACCAAATCAGTACGGTCGTTACTTTTTCTGGAGTAACCAACGCTGCAGTATTGGATGGTTTTACTATTCAGGAGGGGAATGCAAATAGGGCATCGGCTAATATTGGAGGAGGAATTTTGGTAACGGCCCTCAGCAGCGGGATTAGTGCCAGCCCAATTATTAGAAATTGTATTATTCAAAATAACGAGGCCTTTAGTGGTGCGGGAATGGCTTGTGTTTCTTCACATGGTGGAATGGTTTCTCCGGTGGTAGTGAGTTGTAAATTTTTTGATAATATAGCTACCGAAAAAGGAGGAGGGTTACTCAGTCAAGCAAATGGAGGGAATACCACTCTGGTTTTTGAAAATACTATTTTCTCCAATAACCGTGGTCAGCAAGGGGGAGCGATTTGTCTGAATGACCAAAATGCTAACCTTAGTGCTTACTTTACTGGATGTAACTTCGAGGCCAATCGTGCGACTAAAGGTGGTGCTGTATATAATGAAGTAGATGGTTTGCTATCACTAGAACCCGTTTTTACAGATTGTAAATTTATGAGCAACCATGCGGATCAAGGATACGGAGGTGCTTTTTATAATTATTCAAAAAAAGGTTTTTTCAATCTATCCATAAATAATACCCGATTTTCGGGAAATACAGCTACTAATTACGGAGGTGCTATGGCCAACGTTACAACTGGTGGTACTGCGACACCAATTATCAGTGGATGCAAGTTCGATAATAATTCCGCTAACCAGGGAGGAGCACTTTATAATTATGCGAGCGGAGGCTCAACGAACCCAAAAATTTCTTCAACTACCTTTTTTGCAAATACTTCTCGAATCGAAGGTGGTAGCATTATGAACTTTGCTTATTTCCTGGATTTAAAGGTGGAAATTACCAATTGTACGTTTGCCAATAATGAATCAATTAACGATCTGGGGAGTATCTATAATCGCGGGGATGGCTATGCTAACCTTGAGGTAGGAATGATTAATTCGATATTATGGGACAAGGGAATCGGGATAAGCAATGAAGCTCCACTTACATTAAAACTTGGAAACAATATCATTAAAGGTGAGCAACTACCGTCGGACGGTACAGATTTGGGTAATAATTATTTGAACTATGATCCACAATTTGTAGACCTCCAAAATGGAGATTTACGACTAATTGCCTGCTCTCCGGCCGTGGATAACGGACGGGAATTATCTTTTACCTCGGTTACTCAGGATTCGGAAGGAAATACTCGGAAGATTGGAAGTCTTGACATTGGAGCACTGGAAAATCAAGTAAAAAGAAGTTTACTGGATGATCCAAATACCCTATTTACGGCCGATCACGAGTATACTGATCCGCAAGGGTGGACACATTATTATGATTGTGGACAAAATGTTTTATTGCTTTCCTTAAAAAAGAATGGACAAGAAATTGGTCAACTTGGTGATGGGGCTTTTAGAGTAGAAATTTTAACTACTCCAGCCTATAGAACCGGACTTGGGACAGAGATTACCAGCGCTGCCTATGTGACCTCGACTTCCTGTTTTGCGATGAATCGGTACTGGAATGTGAAAGCGACCAGGCAACCGAACGCCACGGTAGGTGTACGCTTTTATTTTTCTGATCAGGATATCAAGGAGATGATTAATAGCAGTAATTATATTAGCTCAATAGAAGATGCTTATTTCTTTAAATTAAATAACAACAATAATCCTCGAGCTACAGAAGTGGAGGCCTCGGATTATCAAGAATATGTTTTTGATCCTCAGACGGCTTCTGAAGAAACTTGGACGAAGGGATTTTTTCAGGGATTTCAATATGCTGAATATTTTGTAAATGGTTTTTCTGGTGGAGGGGCTACCACCGGAGCTAATGTTGGTGCTTTACCCGTAGAAATGGTAGCGTTTAAAGGAGTTGAAAAAAATCAGGGGGTTCAGCTTTCCTGGAGTACAGAAACAGAATTCAACAGTCTAGGTTTTGAAATTCAGCATCGTACCGATGGGGAGGACTGGGAAATTCTGGGATTTAAAAACAGCCACGGAAATAGTACCACGCTAAAAAATTACGAATATAAGCATCAAAAGGCTTTGCCGGGAGTACATTACTATAAACTACGAGCGGTGGACTTAGATGCGACTTACGAAGATTCGAAAATTATTTCGGTGAACGTCAGCAACGAGCATTTTTCTACTCTGATTTATCCTAACCCGATAAGAAATACCAACGTAATCCGCTACAACCGGGCCGGAGGATCTCTTGATTTGGTCGTAGTGTATAACGTTCAAGGACAGGAAATTTATCGACAAAATAATTTAGACGACGTTGCAGATGACATCGTATTACCTCAGGTGCTGGGAGTTGGAGTGTACAATGTCGTTTTTTACTCCGGGCAACAAAGTGAAATTCAACCACTAATCGTTCAAGAATAAATTAGAAGAATTTATAAATACGATTATCTTTTATTATTAACTCATTCCTTATTGAGTTTTTGAACTATTTTTAGCAACATTATTAAACGAAAAACGCAGCGATCATTTATGATCGCTGCGTTGCTTTTTTTAGATATCTGACCGGGTTAAGGACAGCCCACTTTCACAAACCCTTTCTGTATTTCTGTACCAGAAATTCTAAGTAAATAAACCCCATAGATTTATGTCTACACCGTGGGATCGGTCTAGTTGATAGAGCACATCATTATCTATATCCCGTGTGTTCTGGTATTGCCTGCGACCGTAACTAGATTAGTTGGACCAACGATGCTACCATCGGGAATATTAAAAAAGCCGTTAAAGATGGCAATTTCGTTAGAATTGTCAACGATAGCGAATACGGTATTTTCTAATATTCTGAATCCCCAGAAATTTGTAGTGACTTGGATTGCATCAAAGGTAATGAATAAGTTTAATAAAATTATAGGTTTTTTTTGCAACTTCCATAACCGGAAGATTGGCTAATACTTTTTCACTAAATAGTTGTTTTTTTATTT
>Ga0079203_1002936_pt1 | contig 11039 bp, 4 predicted proteins | sample PorBlaMBantryBay_FD_68602 | JGI IMG/M metagenome (GOLD analysis project Ga0079203, IMG submission 68602) | Marine algae microbial communities from Bantry Bay - Bantry Bay, Ireland | ecosystem: Host-associated > Algae > Red algae > Blade | place: Bantry Bay, Ireland
AGTTAAATTTCATTACGGCCAATGGGGCATTCTTGTAAGGTACAAGGCCAAATTTATTTGCATTATCCGCGTGTTCTTGGTGTGGTATCGGTTTTCTGATAATAAATATAGAGAATTTATTTAAAAGTAGCATAATTCTGGTGATCATTAGCGAGATTGAAATAGGAGATTTAGCCAATTTGGTAGCAAATCAAAGGAAATAGCAATTAAAGGCTGTTATTTGGCAGAAATGATAGATATTTATGTATTTACTAAAACTTTCTTACTTAGAATCAAGCAATTCGATGGAAAAATGGCTAATTTTATTTTTTCAAGCAAAAGATTATTATTTGAGCTTGTACTTTCTCTGATTGCTAGTCATAGACGATAATCAACTATCAGTAGCCTCCCTGCCTGATAATGTAGATTACACAGGCTAAGAGGAATGTTAATAGACAAATACGTTCCCGATTCACTATTTTTACCAAAACGATTAATGATTTCAAACCCATGAAACATTTAATACTCATTCTGGGAACACTATGCCTTGGAAGTTCATCTATTGCGATGAATAACCACACGCTGCATTTCTGGCAACAACTCTTCCCGACTGCCTTTTCGACCAATACATCCAGCGCTAGGACTACAAGTGCTACGACTATGATGTGTCCAGCTGCACAGGCTGCGGATTCACTCGAACTTATTAAATTACTCGGAACAACCAATGTTAGTACTATCGATTTCACCTGGGATGTCAGTAATCCTATTTGTAATTGGGGAGATGTCGTATTAGATAGTGAAGGGTATGTAATTGAAATTGAAAAAGGTGGCCTAGCTATATTTGGGTCACTACCTCCTACTTTTGGTGCCACCGGACTCAACCGGATGAAAATTTTCAGAATTCAGGACAACCAGTTCATGGGCATGATACCTGCCAGCCTCGGAAACCTAGATGCACTGGAAATACTTTGGCTTGATGATAATAATTTTACGGGTACTATTCCCGATGAACTCAGTAATGCCTCCAACCTAGTTGACTTTTGGTGCGATAATAACCAATTGACCGGAGGAATTCCCAACTCTTTTTTACTGCTAAATAGACTTACCAATTTACAAATCTTTAATAATCAATTAGATTTCCTTCCTGATTTTAGTGGAATGACGACAGACATTTTTAATAGCAACAACATTCAATGTCAAAACAATAGTTTCACTTTCGAAGATTTGGCGCCCAACGCCAGTTACATGAATCGACCTAACAATGATTTTTACTCCCCTCAAGCTGATTTCACGATTCCTCCTTTTGCCAATTTAACAACAGGTAGCACTTATGCCATCGACTTAGGTTTTGATGCAGGAGTGGCGGATAATGTCTATACCTGGACCAAGGACGCTGCTTCACTGGTTACTATTGTTGGAAATAACCAACTGGATTTAACGCCGATTACTTTCGCAGATGCAGGCGTGTATTGTTGCACCGTTACCAATCCGCGATTGCCATTGCTCACCCTTTCCGGTAATTGTCAAACCATCAGTGTTACTTGTGGAACTTCTACAGGGTTAATAGATGATGATGTTTGTGCGGGTGGTTTTATCACCGTCAATGGCAATGACTATGGAGATCCCGCAGCAGGTTTTCCAGATACCGGAACGGAGGATGTACCTGAACCCGATCAGTACGGGTGTGATTCTATTGTCGAGATTGACCTGACCATTGTAGGTAGTACTCCTACTCCATTTGAGCCGGTCATCTGTCCTGATGATACTGTTTTTGTAAATGGTACTCCTTACTATCTTGGTAATGATGAAGGAACGGAAGAATTCAACGTAGATGGATGCGATTCCACGGTCAATGTAAATGTAGATTTTTTCCCAGAGGCAACGAATGATATTGACGGAATTTATTGCCGAACGGATACAATCTTCGTAGACGGCGTAGCTTATTATTTTGGAAATGCGAATGGTGACCAAACACTCTTTAATAGAAATTTTCGAGGCTGTGATTCAATAGTCAGTATTCGTATGGATTTTTATCCTGCCTATGAAGGCACCTACGACCAACAGCTTTGTACGGGACAATCCATTTTTGTGAATGGAAAAGAATATAATGAAAGTATGCGCACTGGAATAGAATGGATTGAAGGAGTAGCACCCAATGGTTGTGATTCATTGATTACCATTGACCTTTCTTTTGGAAATGGTAATTCATCTACCAGAGCTGACCGAATATGTTCTGGACAAAGTGTATTTATCAATGGTACAGAATATGGAGACAATCCATTGCCTCAAACGGGAACGGAATTGATCAACTTAGCCAATGGCTGTCAGGATACCATCTTTGTTGATATAAGAATAGAACAACCTAGTCGTAATTTAAATCCTTTCCTTTGTTTTAATGACACCTTAGTCGTTAATGGAAACACGTATGGGAATCCCAACCAAGGCTACACCCGTGATGGAACAGAAATGATTCCCGGCATGAATGGCTGCGATACACTAGTGACTATTTTCTTAAACTTCTTATCACCAGAAGATAGAGATACCAATTTTATTATTTGCCCAGGTGGTGGAGAATTTTTTAATGGTAAATTATTTACAACAGGAAATACGCCTGCTATGGAGTTTGTCGAAAATACAAATTCTACCGCATGTGATATTAGGTATACGATCACCGTTTCGGAGCGAGTAGCCGAAGAGGAAGACCTTTTCCCAGAGGTTTGTCCGAATGGAGCATTTGAATTGAATAATAAAATCTTTGATGTAGATGATCCAACTGGAACGGTTGTATTGGAAGATATAAATGGTTGTGATTCGTTAATTATAGACGTGGAGCTGAGTTTTTATGATTCCCTAAAAGGAACCTTAAATCGAAGGATTTGTGAGGATGATAACTTTACCTACAATGGTACCCTTTACGGAGCTGGCGGAATTGATAATGGGATGGAAACAAGAATGGGCGCTGGAGCAAACGGTTGTGATTCTTTTATTCAGGTAAATGTTTTATATTATCCTAATGAAACCGGTATAGACACCTTCCGGCTCTGCCCCGGCCAAAGTATAGAATTTGACAACACGTTATATGGAAGCCAGAATGGTGGCGTAGATTCAGGAACGGAAACACTGGAAGGAGAAGGCTTTATGGATTGCGATTCTACGGTGCAGATTACCGTGGTTTATTATAATCTCACAGCTGGTCTTTTTCAAGATCGTATTTGCCAAAGCGATACCATTTTTTATAATGGCAATCCTTATTATTTTGGAAAAGATTCAGGGACTGAGAATATTGGCCCATTGAGTTACACAGGTTGTGATTCGATGGTGAATGTGCAGCTCAGTTTTCATCCCCCTATTCGTAGTGAAATCAATAGTACGTTGTGCGAAGGCACTACCATCATAGTCAATGGCACTGAATATGGAGAGGCACCTGACTTCCCACAATCGGGACAGGAAATCATGCAGAGTTTTAGACTATGTGATTCCATTATTGATATTGATCTGAGCTTTAATGCGTTTGTTGAAAACAATATCAACGAAGACATCTGTGGCTGCGAACCTCGTATGATTAATGGCCAATCCTATGATTGTAATAATCCTACCGATACCATCATCATGAGTGGTGCCAGCTACGTCGGCTGTGATTCGATTATCAATATCAATCTAAATTATGTTACCCCACCAGAAACAGATTTAAATACAGTCCTCTGCGCCGAGGAACATATCATCGTACGCGGCAACCGCTATGACATCAATACACCTATGGGTACCGAAGTATTTCCGCTGGACAGTGACGCGGGATGTGACTCAACAGTAAATATTAATCTTACTTTTTTTACTACCGAAATACCACAACTAGATACCGCTGCTACCATCTGCCAGGGAGATAGCATTATGGTTGGTAACAGAACTTATTTTGACGAAGGAATTTTTAGTGAATTACTTGATAACTCAACGACCAATGGATGTGATTCCATTATAGTTTTGACCCTCACCGTAGTGGCTCCTGAACCAATACCATTAGACAACCTGGGGGAAATATGTTCGTCTGCTGACCCACTTGATTTACCACTAATACAGCTCGGTATTAGTGGAAACTGGTCAGGAGATCACGTCATCAATAATCAGTTTGATCCATCTTTGGCATCGGGAACAATCAATTTATTATTTACACCAACAAGTGGTTGTGTATTAGAAAATTCAGCGCCTATTACGATCAGCAGTTTTTCATCTAATAGTGTAACCGACTCGCTCTGTCCCGGGCAGATGGTGACAATTGCCGACAAGGTATACGATACGCCCGGTATGTATCGCGACACACTGGAAAGTATGACAACTTCGGGTTGTGATTCTTTATTATTAATTGAAATTTTAGAAAGAACGCTTACTCCAGTTTCGCTGGAACCTATCGCTGACTTGTGCGCAGATGATGATGCAATCATACTTAATACCACTCAATCCGGTATCGAAGGAAATTGGTCAGGAGAAGGAGTGGATGCTAATCTTTTTGACCCGATGGATTTAAGTGGTGATATCCTACTTTCTTTTACACCGACCAGCAATAACAATTGTGCCACAGCCAATACTATTATGGTATCCGTAAATGAACCTGCTCCCGTTGATCTCGAACCACTAGGTCAAGTCTGCGGCAATCAATCCGTTGCTATCTCTACTACTACAGCTGGAGGTATTTCCGGTGTTTGGAGTGGACCAGGAATCAATGCGATGGGCAATGAATTTAATCCAGATGGTTTGAGCGGAACCATTACACTTACTTTTACTCCTGATGGAGACCCATGCTTATCCAGCAATACGACAACCATCACGATTGGTAGTTTTGCAATCAGCAACAACGAAGCTACGCTTTGCAACAATGAAACGGTTATCTTCAATGAGGTAATATATGATACGCCGGGTATGTACAGTGATACGATCCCTCAGGGATCTGTGGCTGGATGTGATTCTGTTTTATTAATTACGATTACCCGTGAAATGCAAACAGTTATGTTAGCAACTTTTCCTGGACTTTGTAGCTCTGGCAATCCCATTGATTTGCCTACTACTCCATCTGGTATAACGGGAAACTGGACAGGGATGAACGTCAGTGACAATCGTTTTGATCCCATGGGATTGAATGGCAGCTTTACGCTCGAATTCACCCCTGATCCGGGACAATGTGCTATCGGGGCTTCTACGAATATCGAGGTAGGAGACAATGCGTCCGGCACCCTCAACGCAGGTATTTGTGAGGGAGATTCATTTGATTTTGGTGGTGTGTCGCTTACCATAGCAGGTACCTATATGGATACAACCATCAATGGTGCAGCAGCGGGCTGCGATTCAATTACAACGTTAACATTAGTTGTTAATACTTCCGAATATACCTTAGAAAATTTTGCTCCTATCTGTGGAAACGCAGCGCCGATCACCTTAGCCACTACACAGGATGGTGTGATGGGAACTTGGGAAGGAATGGGCGTAAATAGTACTAACAATACTTTTAATCCAAACTCATTATCAGGAAATATAATTTTGACGTTCAATCCGATGGCGGGTAGTTGTGTTGAAGCTTCTACAACCGAAATTATGGTCAATGAAACGATTACCAATACGCTGACCGAAACGGTATGTGAAGGAGACAGTTATACCATCAATGGTGTGGCTTATGATGCCAGTGGAACGTTTACTGAAACTATTTCAGGTGGTGCGGCTGGAGGTTGTGATAGCGTCATTGTGTTAAACCTAACAATAGCATCTGTTGAAAATTTACCAGCAGCAGATGCGGGAACAGATCAGGATATTTGTGGAGACGAAACGAATTTATCCGCTACCCTCTCTGCGGAAATTACTGGACGATGGACAACGACAAGCGATGTATTATTGGACAATTCTACTGATCCTTCGACCGTCGCCTCTGGCTTTTTGGATGAAACCACTCAATTGATCTGGATAGTATCTTCCGAAACCTGTGCCGATTACGATCAGGATACAGTAACTGTTTTTACCAATACAGCAGCACCGATAGCAATGATAGATTCTTTTAGTCTTGATGAAACGACGCCGTCGCTAAACCTTGATATACTAAGCAATGATGATTTGTCAACAGACTATACGGTTACCTTATTAAATGAGCCGCTCATCGGAACGCTTACGGAGGTTGGAGATGGTAGTTATGACTTTACAGCACCTGCCGAACTGACCAGCAATGTGCAAACGGTATTCGATTATGAGATTTGCAGTACGAGCTGTCCTGATTTGTGTAGTGTGGCCAGTGTGATTATCCAACTCGCAGGCAATGATAAACCTGTGGTTGAGATTCCCAGCGGGATTACACCTAATGGAGATGGTACCAATGATTTCTTTGTGATTCCAGCATTGCGTGATCGACCGCAGGATTTTGAAAGAGCGGAACTGGTGGTGTTCAATCGTTGGGGAGATGTAATTTTTCAGGCACAACCTTATCGAAATGAATGGGACGGAAGTGGACCAACCGGAAAAACGGTACCAGAAGGAACCTACTATTATGTACTGCATTTGAACTTGGGGAAAGGAATTACTTATAAAGGAGAAATAACAATATTGCGGTAAGTAATGGTATCCAGCCGTTCCTTTAAGAACTTAAAAAATTAAATCATTTTATAAATAAAGAGAGCCCACCTCGTTTGCACGTGGTGGGCATATTTCTCAAAATATGAGAATCTCTAAACTTTGCCAAATCTATTGGACCAGCTATAAAGCCGATCGGCAGATTTATCCGTTTTTTTCCTACTCAGCGTTGCCTATCTAACATCTCTATTCTTGTCTTGCTGATTTACAATTCACAACAAATATAGCATTTCTAGGTAATATTACTAGAAATGAAGGGAATTTGATTTATCCATAGTGTGAAATGGGGTTGAAATAACCCTGGGTTGCTTTAAAATTATAACTATCGGTAAAAGGGATAAATGCTTACGTCAGCAAATATACGGCCTTCTTAGTGGGTACTTATACCCAATTTAAGGTATTTTATTAATAAAAGTTAATGATAATAGATAATCGCCTCGCTGATATTGATTAATAGGTTGTTTAAAAACTATACGATATGTTAAATTCGTGAGCGCTTCCAGCGGCAGGGCCAAAATCCGTAAAAAAGTAGTCAAATCCATAGCCAATAGTAAAGGTATTATCTGACCCAGGATATTCACCGATAAGTAGTCCAGCTTCTACATGAACCGCTTTGGCAGTGCTTCCGCCTGCTCCGATCCAAAAATTCTGTGCCATTTTATACCGGAGATTAAAGTCAACATTTACCGGTGCATTGATCGTATACTTTACCCATACGGTAGGTTCGATAAATTTATTATCACCCAAATCTTTGATTAGTCCCGCGATCCCATAAAAGTGTTGAACACGACGGGTATGAAATTGATCATTATCGCTTTTAAACTCCAAATCCAACCCAATCAGTTGAGGAACCGACAGTCCAGCGTATACTTTGGAGTCATCCAAAAAACCATTGCTATTTATGTTTTGATAGGCATAAATGCCAAATCCTACATCGGGAAAGAGCTGCATCTGATCTTCTGCCAGTAAAATATCTCCTCCTTCGAGGAATTCTATTTCGGTGATATTCACACGATATTGTACGATCCCTGCATTCAGTCCCAATGATAACCCACGGTCATAGACATCATCGGTCAATACAACCGCAAAACGTCCATACAAACCGGTAAATCCAGTAGGCCCGGTCTGGTCATTGATAAGATGGCCCCCTGAGAGAAACCCCATTCCACCACTATCATAAAGATAAGATCCCTGAATAAACTGAGTAGTCGGAGCAGTCTCTATCCCAATCCATTGCTTACGGAAAGAAGCGCCAAAGTTAATAGTCTGATCATAGGTCAGAAAATCTGAACTATGTGCAGCCGCATTAATTAAGCCCATATTTTGTCGATATTGGGTAAAGAGGGGTAACTGTTGGGCATACGTAGATGCCTGTGCCAGCAGAAGTACCAGCAGGATTTGGTAAATTTTTGTCATGAGATTCAGCTTTGAAACCAAATGGAATAGAAAGTGGGATTCCTTTTCCATCATTATGCAATAACAAAGATACGGATTTAATAAGGAAAGGTAAATAGGATTTTTGGGTATAAATGGCTTTAGGAATGGCGATTAAATAAATGCAGATGCTAGGCGAACTATTTTTTTGCCACTTATACTATAATAAAAAAAAGCTGCTTCTCCTGACAAGGATAGAGAAGCAGCAACAAAAACTGTTTAAATCAGTCTTACGACATTCATGGGAGGGTATCACTCCCGATTCGTTCATGTTGAGAACAATAAAGTTGGGGGATTCATCTCCATTTGGAGACAATACCAAAATAACAGTGAAAGGTGAATACACCGCAGCTAAAGCCAAGGTTATTCACAGTTGTGTGAAACAAATAAAAAAGTAATACGTCCCAGGATTATTGGACTCAAAAAAATTACTCTTTGGTAAGATTATGCGTTGAAATTGGGCGCAGAATACGCCCTAGGTGGTTTGATAATCTCAAAGGTACAACCAATTATTGGTTTTTTTCATACCCGTTTATAGGTAATTATAATATATTAAATAAATACAATTTGATATATTGTAGCAATTTTAAGGTTAGGTTAATTCTTCTTACAGGGAACAGAAATATAGTTATTCCCGTATAAATAGCGTACCTTTGCAGCTATTTTGGAAAAAACAATTTAAATAAATTATAATATGTCTTTCTGGATGATTTTATCAGATAGAAAGGATTAAATGGCTTTTGGCTTTTGTTATGAAAGAAATTAGAAACATCGCTATTATTGCTCACGTTGACCACGGTAAAACAACTTTGGTGGATAAGATTTTGTACCAAAGCAAACTTTTCCGCGATACGGACGAAAAGAAGGAATTGATCCTTGATAATAATGACCTAGAACGGGAGCGAGGCATTACCATTTTATCCAAAAATGTTTCCGTAGAATACAAAGGTACCAAGATCAACATCATTGATACCCCTGGTCACGCCGATTTCGGTGGTGAAGTAGAGCGGGTACTCAACATGGCGGACGGCGTATTGCTACTCGTGGATGCTTTTGAAGGACCAATGCCTCAAACACGGTACGTATTGGGTAAGGCGGTTGCGTTGGGACTGAAGCCCATCGTTGTGGTAAATAAAGTAGACAAAGAAAACTGCCGTCCTGAAGAAGTGCAGGAAATGGTTTTTGACTTGATGTGTAACCTAGATGCGACGGAAGATCAGCTTGACTTCCCTACTGTATATGGTTCTGCTAAAAACGGCTGGATGTCTGAACATTGGGACAACCAAACAGAGGATGTTACCTACCTGCTCGATCAGGTGATCGAACATATTCCTACTCCGGGAATCGTAGAAGGTACCCTCCAAATGCAAATTACTTCTATTGATTACTCCAACTATATCGGACGGATTGCCGTGGGTCGAATCAGTCGTGGTACGATGCGTGCAAATACGCCTATTTCTCTAGTAAGACGAGATGGCAAGGTTGATAAAACAAGAATTAAGGAACTCTTTGTATTTTCTGGTTTAGGAAAAGAGAAAGTAGAAGAAGTACAATGTGGTGATCTTTGCGCGCTTAACGGAATTGATGATTTTAATATCGGAGATACGGTTGCCGATTTTGAGAATCCAGAAGGACTTGTTCCAATGGATATCGATGAGCCAACGATGAGTATGTTGTTTACTATTAATACTTCTCCATTTTTTGGTAAGGAAGGAGACTTTGTTACTTCGCGTCACTTACGTGATCGCTTGTTCAAAGAGACGGAGAAAAACCTTGCATTGCGGGTAGAAGAAACCGAATCGCCTGATTCTTATATCGTGTATGGTCGAGGTGTACTGCACCTTTCTGTATTGATTGAAACGATGCGTCGGGAGGGATATGAATTACAGGTAGGTAAACCTCGTGTAATCATTAAAGAAGTGGATGGTGTTAAAAACGAACCGATTGAGACGATGACGATTGACGTACCGGAAGCAACTTCTGGAAAAGTGATTGAGTTGGTCAATATGCGTAAAGGAGAGATGACGGTGATGGAGCCTCGAAATGATTTAATGCATTTAGAGTTTGAGATTCCTTCCCGTGGGATCATTGGATTGAGAAATAGTATCCTGACTATCTCTGCCGGAGAAGCGATCATGGCACACCGATTTTTAAAATTTGCTCCTTGGAAAGGAGAAATTCCTAGTCGCTCTAAAGGCGTACTGATTGTACACGAGACAGGAGTAAGTATCCCGTTTGCACTCAACAAACTACAGGATCGTGGACACTTCTTTATTCCACCGGGAGTAGAAGTATATCAGGGTCAGGTGATCGGAGAACATACGCGTGATAATGATTTAGTAGTCAACGTAACCAAGACGAAGAAGATGTCTAATATGCGTTCTTCTGGTGCGGATGATAAGGTGAAGATTGCACCGCCATTGATTATGTCACTCGAACAGGCCATGGAATATATTGATGACGATGAGTACGTAGAGTTGACGCCAAAGAATATTCGAATACGCAAAATCTTTTTGAAAGAACACGAAAGAAAGCGTGGTGGTGTAATGGCTTAGATAAGCTAGTTTTATACCTGAAAATAAAAAATGGACATATAGCTTGCTATGTGTCCATTTTTTATTGGTATGAGGCAAATTATAATAATTATTAAAAAACAACTAAATTGAGGATTGATACTATCCTTCATTAATGTTGATTGAATGCTTATTTCTTTATTCAAAATTATGCTTAAACCAATATTTATTTCAGTGTCTTTCTGTATTTTCTTCCTTACAGGAAATACATTGTCGGCACAGCATATTTTTGAGTTTGAGAAGGGTAATGAAAGAATTGACATTCCATTTACGATGGAGAATAATTTCATGTTGGTAAAAATTCGGCTAAATAATTTTATTCCACTGACTTTTATTTTTGATACAGGAGCCGAGTATACTATTCTTACAAAACGAGAATTTACAGACTTACTAGGCGTGAATTATGAGCGAGAATTTAAGTTGATTGGAGCGGATTTGAGCACAGAAATAATT
>Ga0079203_1002938_pt1 | contig 11036 bp, 8 predicted proteins | sample PorBlaMBantryBay_FD_68602 | JGI IMG/M metagenome (GOLD analysis project Ga0079203, IMG submission 68602) | Marine algae microbial communities from Bantry Bay - Bantry Bay, Ireland | ecosystem: Host-associated > Algae > Red algae > Blade | place: Bantry Bay, Ireland
GCTTCAAAACCTTTCTTGTTGTATCCCGAGCCATCCATATGAGGGAGTTGCAATCGAAACGCTAAGGTTTCTAGCAAGGTAGACTTACCCGTACCATTATCGCCGATAATGAATGATACAGGCGTTTTTAGTTGTATGTTCTTCGCATATTTAACTGCTGCGATGCTGAACGGGAACGGAGCGGTTCTGTCGGTTGTAACGCTTAAAGATGAAAGGTAGGGCATTTAAGGGTCTTTGGTTTTGTTTGCACTAGGTACGTTAATGTATCTTTCTTTGGGTTTTAGTTTTATTCATAATCGATAGGTAGTCGCGGTTGGCGGTCTTTGCATACCGCTTACTGAAACTGCCCACTGTCTAAAACTTGCGCACTTTAAATAATGTTAGTCCTCAGTCGTAAACGAGGAAGCTGGTAAACCTTCTGCATTGAAAAATGTACCCATTACATAGTCTTTCCATCCGTAGCGGGCGTACCTTGGGTTTGCTATACCTTCTGCGGATAAGACTATTGATTTTCCTTTGACAACGGCTTTTGCGGGAACGAAATTCCTGTCTGTACCTGCGATTTCAAATGGGGAAGTTTCAGAGTTCTTCAGAATCAGTCCGCTACCGGAGTTATCGAATTGCAAGACCAGTGTATTGCCGCTTGCCTTCTGGGTGCTTATACTGGGGCCTTTGGCACTAATGTCGATATCGTAATCGTTCGCCAATGCCAGTCGGGCCAGACGGTCGCCAACATCTTGCTTATTGCCAGGGTGTATGCTAGTAGGGTGGCCAAGATCCATGGTAACCGCCATGCCGGTATTTTTGGTCGCCAGGCTAAGTCGTTGCGCCTCCCGAAGTTCCTGCGATTTATTTTTTTGGGTACCCCCGTAGCCAAAGGGGGCTATTTGCACAAAATAAAAGGGAAAATCATAGCCCCACGAACTGCGCCAGTCGGTTATCAGTGCAGGAAATAATTTCCTGTACTCCTCGGCCCTCCCCACATTACTCTCCCCTTGATACCAAATTGCGCCTTTTATGGTGTAGGGCAGTAGTGGATGAATCATGCCGTTGTATAGGGATGAAGGAAGTTCGTTTGGCCCGTCAGAGGTGATAAGGGGCCTGTTCTTTAACTTTTTCAGATCACTATCCTGATAAATGATGAGGTCCCTGTTGAAAATCTCACCATGCACTATCCCGGACCATTCGCCTTCTAAAGTGATTTTTTCACCCGCTTTATTTTCAAGAACGAGCGGCCCTGTAATTTCAGAACCACCTCCACTATCATATTGGTTGATGGCAATGGTATTCGCTCCTTTTTTTAGAATGGATTTGGGTACGGTATACCGTCGTTCTGCATTATACAGCCATGTGGCCCCTACTTGATGGCCGTTCACGTAGGTGATATCGGCATCGTCTATAGCGCCTATTATCAGGGTGTAATCCGAGTCTATATTATTGAGGGTTATCGTTTTTCGGTACCAAAAGCTACCGTGCAACGCCTGTTTATTAATGGCATCCGGAATAAAATTATCAGTAAGGCATTGCTGTGCGGGAAGCCGAAAAGTGTTCCACTGACTATCGTCGTAATCGGGATTGGCATAGGAGTCGGCATTCCGATCCATTTTTTCAAATGCCAATAGGCCGCTTGGCGCTGGCAATTTGGTGAACATTTCTGCCCAAGTGACGACTTTAGAATCATCAAAATCATCAATTGCCGTACTAAATCGTGAAAATTCCGAAAGGCCTTTTTTGCTTGTCCATGCCTCTGCTACGGTACCACCCCAACTGCTATGAATGATACCTATGGGTACCTTTAGGTCTTGCAATAATTTTCTTGCGAAAAAATAGCCCGTTGCACTAAAGTGCTGTGCATTTTTTGGTGAGCAGACTAGCCATTCTCCGGATACTGCCGTTTTGGGGGATAAACTTACACTCCGTGAAACGGTGAACATGCGAATCAGGGGGTGGTCGGCATCGGCGACTTCGGCTTTATAGTTTTCGACAGGCTCTTTCGGTAGAAATCCGGTCAGGGGCATTTCCATATTCGATTGGCCCGAAGCGAGCCAAACTTCACCGATCATTACATCGGATAGAAAAATACTTTGCTCGACAGCACCGATTTCAATCTCATACGGCCCACCTGCTATGGGAGTAGAAATAGCGGTTTTCCAGTTGCCTTCGGTATCGGAAACCGTCTTCGCCTCTTCGCCCCAGCTCGCTTTTATAAATACTTCGGTCTTTGGATCTGCTTTCCCCCAAATGGGAACATCTTGTTGCTGTTGCAACACCATATGATTGGTGAACAGTGCGTGGGTAGTCAGATTTTCAGTGTTTTTTATAGGCGTGTGATACGCAAAAACCAATAATAGCACGATAGAGAAACCTATTGTAATGGTGAGCTTTTTCATTTGTTTCATGTTTGTCTGCTTTCAAATTAGTCAAAAATCCGCAAAGGCAGCTATGTTTTACGGCTACTCTATGCAAAAAGATTAAATGAGTTCATTGCACCGGTTCTTTGAAAATGGTACTTTCAAGCTACTTATCAATAGATGGCATGAAGCGTTTGGGTAAAATACTGGGTTATATCGTATTAGTGTTGCTCATATATGTAGGCTATGTATTTGTTTCAACAGGATATTTTAGAACTATTGAAAATATTTTTAATGGCGATACCTTAAAAGTAATACCAATAGCCGGTGCAGAAGATATTATCGTAATGCCGGAAAACGGAATTGCTTTGGTTTCTGCCTCCCCTCGAGAAAAGACATTAGAGGTACAGGAAAAGCTAGGCGGGTTGTATTTGGTAGATTTAAATGCTACGGCATATCCGGTCAGGAAGTTGACAACTGCTTTGAAAATCGCCTTTGCGCCCCATGGTATTTCTACATATAAAATAGATAGTTCTTATATCGTTATGGCTGTAAACCACACTTTAAACGGGCATTCGTTTGAGGTATTCAAATTACGGGATAGTGTATTGACTTTTGAAAGAACGATAACCGACCCGGCTTTGGTCAGTCCGAATGATGTGGTCATGGTTTCTGAAAACAGATTTTATTTTACGAACGACCATAGATATGTAGATGGTATAGGAAGATTTTTGGAAGATTATGGAGGTCTGGGATTGTCGAATGTGATGTATTTTGATGGGGAAAAATATATAGAGGTGGCGAGCGGTATTGGCTATGCCAACGGCATCAACTATGACAAGGAACGCGACTTGCTATTTGTGGCGTCACCTAGAAATTTTGAAGTGAAGGTTTACGCTACCAATGAAGACGGGTCGTTGAATTTTATTGAAGATATCGATTGTGGTACGGGTGTCGATAATATCGAATTTGATTTGGAAGGTAATTTATGGATAGGCGCACACCCGAATCTATTGGCTTTTTCATCCTATGCAGGAGGTAAAAACAAAATCGCGCCTTCTGAAATTATTAAAATAGCATATCGCGGTAAAAATGATTATAGTATTGAAAAAGTATATGTCAACGATGGTAGCCAAATGTCGGGTTCTACTGTTGCAGCACCATATCAAGACATTATCTTAACCGGAAATGTGATGGATTCCCATTTTTTGGTATTGAGGCAGAATAGGTAATTTTTGGAATCCTATCAATACCCTACTTTTTATCACTAGTTTGGTGCTATGATTTTCGAGCCGCAACTTCCGGAAGTGAAAAAGCACATCGACCATTACTGGATTCTTAGTAATACCAGTTTGCTGTCGTTAGATAGTGCTCATATGTACGCCTACCCGGGCATCACTCCAGATATGATTATCGTGCTTGATGGTCAATATACCATGATGTATATGGGGAAGAAAATCACTTCCAATCGTAGCATGCTCTTCAGTTTTATTCATCAAGAAGTGTTTATAGATTTTTCCGAGCTTAAAAGCTGTGTTGTTGTCAAGTTTAAATCACGGGGCCTTTCTTCCCTCAAGCCATTTTTAGATATTGATGCAGCGACGATAATGAGAGATTCTGTGGCGTTTGCAGATGAGGTATTCGGTATTAAAGAAGAACTCCTGCGCATTCATTTGCGACAGCTTGGTCAGAAAGCTATTGCCGGAGAACTTGATCAATGGTTCGCTGCTTGCTATAAAAGAGAGCGTGAGGGTTTTGTGGTAGAAATGGCACAGGAGGTAAGTGCTAACTGTGATTTAAAGACCATTATGGAGGCAACGAACTATTCTTATGCTACCCTTGAGCGCTATTTTAAGAAAGACACTGGTCTTACCCCTAAGCGATTCCAGTCTCTACAACGTTACAAAAAGGCGGTTCGAGAGCTTTATATCACCAGAAATAGCGATTGGCAGCACTATGTAGTGAAATATGGCTACTATGACCAAAGTCATTTTATCAAGGAAATTAAGCGTTACACCAATCATACACCTTCCCAATTGTTAAAGACTCCTGCATTTATTGAAGTACGTCCTAATTATTTCTGACGAATTTTTACAATGGTAGCATTCACAAAACCACAACCTTTGTCAAAAATAAAACCGATGAGATATCTACTACCTTTCATTTCTATTTGCCTCTTATGTACTGGTTGTTCATCTACCAAAACAATTGCCTATGATACGAACCCTTCAATCGAGCTTCAGCGAATACTTGAAGAAGAAGGAGAAAATCCTAAAAATGGTATAGTAGGAATATCACTAACGGTAATTTCACCAGAACTCGGAATTGATTTTACCGGGGCCACCGGATATGATAGCAGGGAAAAGAATCATGTTCTTGATGCCGAGCAACCTTTCCGAATAGCAAGTTTGACCAAAGTTTTTGTTGCCACAGCCATATTACGCTTGCGCGAAAAAGGACTGCTGGCTATAGAAGATCCAATTGCTACCTACATTTCCCAAGAACACAATACCATCTTACGAAAAGGCGGATACAATCCCGACAAGATTACGATACGACATTGTTTGACCCATTCTAGTGGTTTATACGATTATGCCGAAGGCGGTCCCGAATACATTCAAGAAGCATCTAAGAATTCTACAAAACGCTGGACGCGCACTCAGCAAATACAATTTGCAATGGACAATGGGCAACCCTATGCAGCTCCAGGAGAAGAGGAAAACTATAGCGATACAGGGTATGTCTTGCTAGGGGAAATTATTGAACATTGTACCAAAACAGGTCTGGCCGAAGGGCTACGAAGTCTCTTGAAGTTCGATGATCTTGGTATGTCTGCGACCTACCTGGAAAGTCTTGAGGCCCGTCCGAATGGCTTGAAACCTTCTGTTAAACGATATATGGGAGAACTGGATGCATCAGATTGGGACAACTCGGTTGATTTATATGGCGGTGGAGGTTTGACATCTAACACAAGAGATTTGGGTGTATTTCTTCAAGCACTTTTTAATGGAAAGATTTTTGAAAAGGAAGATACGCTTCCAGTCATGTTGTTGAAAAAAGAATATCGGACTGACGGAAAATCCCTTCCAGATCAGCGTTTAGGGTTCGGAAGCATAGTTGGTAAAGAATCAGGATTGGAAGTGTATATGCACGACGGATTCTGGAGTACTGTTTTTATACATATTCCTGCCTTTAATTGTAGCATAGCTATGAATAATACGAATGATGCAGATAGTAAGGTGCTACAGCGTACGATTGACTATGTACGATGGGTCAATAAAGAGAAGGGTGACTAATTTGATTTAATCCTATGATCCAGCAAAAATTAAAAAACCTATGCCCGCGCCGTAAGCGACTTGAAAAAGACATACCCAAAGCCTAAGAACAGCATAAAATGGAATGGGAAGAGGCCGAAATCATTCAAGGGTATTGCGCTGTACATTCCGAAAAGAAAATAGCCCATCAGGCCAAATTCCAGAATCATGTTCGGCGATAATTTTTTCGCTAGGTATTTATTGCCTTTCCAACTATCCTTGATATTATTGAGGTTGAATTTCGGGGTGCGAACAAACTCACTGCGTTTACCCATATGCCCCTCTAAAACGGCGATGGAATTGTGCAATGAAAATCCCAAAGCGACCGAAAAGAACGTGAAGAAGATTTTAATATAGTCTACAAAATTATCGAAGCTACTGCCCTGAATACTTTTATAGGTAAACCAATAACAAACAAAGAGGATGATCGTGCTCAACACGAAAAAGCTAAGGGTCGTAAAAACCCAATCCAATTGCGGGAAAATAGCCTTAATATACATGGCAGGAATACTCAATAGCGCGACCATAAAGACACAAAGAAACATAGAACTGTTCAATAAATGCATAACCCCGTGAAACTTGGTTTTAAAGCTTATGTTTTTAGCCGTAACAACGCTCCATACCGTTTTTCTAAAGTTTTCGGCGCCACCTTTGTTCCATCGAAATTGCTGCGAACGCGCTGCACTGATCACAACCGGAAGTTCTGCGGGAGTTTCCACATCTTCCAAATACTTGAATTTCCAATCTTTTAATTGTGCACGGTAGCTCAAATCAAGGTCTTCGGTAAGGGTGTCGCCTTCCCAATTTCCTGCATCCAGAATACACTCTTTCCGCCAGATTCCCGCAGTACCGTTAAAGTTGATAAAATGCCCTTTAGAATTTCTTCCTACCTGCTCTAGGGTAAAGTGTGCGTCCAAAGCGAAGGCCTGAATTCTAGTAAGCGTAGAGTAATCCCTATTGATATGCCCCCAACGGGTTTGTACTACGCCAATTTCAGGGTCTTTAAAATAGATTACCGTTTTTTTCAACCAATCGCTATCGGGAAGAAAGTCGGCATCGAAAATCGCCACGAATTCTCCTTTGGCGATTTCCAACCCTTCTTTTAGTGCACCGGCTTTGAACCCTTGTCGATTTTCACGTCTAATATGCGTGATGTCCAAACCTGTTTCGCGTAAGGCTTCTATATGTTTGGCGGTATCTATCACCGTATTGTCGGTAGAATCATCCAATACCTGAATTTCAAGCTTGCTTTTAGGATATTCTATTTTAGAGATGTTTTCCAGCAGACGCTCCATTACGTATTCCTCGTTATATACAGGAAGTTGAATGGTTACAAAAGGAATTTCCTTAGCATCTAAAAGATTGAATTTCGGGGCGGTTTGGTTTTGGCGTTTGTTGCCTAGATAATTGACCAAGAGGTTCAATTGTGCCAGGCTATAGAAGAATATTAACAATAGCGCGATACTGTAAATTGCCAAGATGATGTAAGCGATTATTAAGCCCATATTATTTCAAACTATATTTAAAAATCCAACCAAGAATTTTTATGCCTGCAAAGATACTACCTTTTACTGTTCCCGATACTTTTGAAATACCGATTCTTTTTTTGTAACGTACTGGTACTTCGGTATATGTAAAATTTTGCTTGAGTACCTTTAATTGCATTTCTACGGTCCACCCGTAGGTTTTGTCCTCCATCTGCAAGTCGAGCAACTTATCGTACTTCATAGCTCTAAACGGCCCAAGGTCTGTAAATGTTGCCCCAAAGAACAGTTTCATTAAGCTGGTCGCTAGCCAATTGCCAAAAACCTGCTGGGGCGTCATACTGCCCTCTTCACGTAGCGCCTTTACCCGTGCGCCGATTACCATGTCGATATTGTCATCGATAATCGGGGCGACCACTTTATCGAGTTCTTCCGGATAATCGGAATAGTCTCCATCGATAAATACGAGAATATCGGGCAGGTCGGATTGCTGCGCGATATAATTCATTCCACAAAGACAGGCGTAACCATACCCTTTTTTGCTTTCAGTAAGCACAGTAGCCCCTGCGGTTTCGGCATTGCGTACTGTTTTGTCGGTAGAATTATTGTTAACAACTATTATTTCAGCAACTGAATCGGGCAGTTCACGAACGACATTAGCGATAGAATCGGCCTCATTAAAGGCAGGAATAATAACTTTTATATGGTGATTGCTCATTGGCGCCCTTTCTTTAAGGTATACGTATGGTTTCCCTTTACTAAGGGAATGGTATTGCCTTCCCAGAATAGGTTGCCGTACATTTCTTCTGGGAGGTCTATTTCTGCTAAAAGTCCCGAATCCGATTTCTTTAAATCGAATAGGATGGTGCCACGTACCGTTGGCAATACCCCTTCAATATGCTTAAGTTCTCCGAAGGAAGGAGCAATTCTCACTTCCTCAAAGTTATTTTTGACCGATTGAATACCCGCTAAATAATCAAAATAAAAATATGCCGGCGATGCGCTCCACGGATGCACTTCTGAGCGTGTGGGCTTTTTGTTGCTCTCAAAACGTTCTAAGGTGGTAGTCATATTATCTTCTACCATCTGCTCCCATGGTTTTTGAGCCAAAGCAAAAAGTTCAGGGACATTAACTTTCTTAATAGCTTGAAAAAGATAAAAGCGGTAATAATAGGTAGCCTGTAAAAGGCTATTATCTTCCAAAATACGTCTCAAAAGATCTTTTTGTTCGTTTTCCGGAATGGCATCGGTGAGCACTGCCATGATATTGGTATGTTGGTCAAAAATCGATTTGTCCGGACGTTCGGCGAACAGATTTCGTTCGGGATCGTAGCATTGCTCATAGACGGATTTTCTAATCTCTATAGCACGTCTTTCATATTTTTCCCCATTGATCTTATCATCTACCGCGTTTAATAATTTCGAGGCATTCATCAAACTATGAACGTAATGCAAACTGACCACAGCCGAATTTTTGCCCCCGTTATTCGTCGCCGTGCCACGACCGTCATTAGGCCCTGCATACCAGTCCACAAAATAGCGGTAGGGCGTTTCATTTACCAAATTCAAAGCATTCATATTTTTTTCAAAACCTGCTAAGGTCAGCACGATCCCATCTTTATAATTATTCAAAAAATCGGTATCACCTGTCAGTTCAACGTAATCAAAGATCATATCGATCCAGATTAGGGAATAGGTAGGGTAGATGAACGTAGACCTTAGCGGATAGGCACCTAGAACATTGCCTTCCGAATCGAGAGAGTGATGAAATTGGGCTATGGCATTTTTGGTATGCACCAAATTACCGCTTAAAGACTGCCAAATTAAGGCATGTATTTTGGTATCCCCCACATATTGCATGGTCTCATAATAGGCGTCGCTTAGAAAATAATCCTGTACGCAAATGTCTACGGTTCGTTTGCAGAGATCGAATATGCTGTTGTACATATCATTATCACTATTGAAACTTGCCGTTGATGGGATAGTGGTACGCGATTTATTATTAAAGAAGGTGTAGAGTTCAAGCTCTTGGGCTTCGGTCGCTATTTCAAATTCTATAAAACGAAAAGTACGCATCCAGTTCGGCACGAATTTTTGTTCAGAACTGCCATTAGATATAATAATGTCATAATAACCTAAAAGGCGCTTATCCTTAATATCGTTTCGATCACCTTTTGCATTTTCATTGTCAAATAGGTTCTCTGCATATTTGATTTTTATCGAAGCATCTTTTCCTTTTCCGAAAATCAGTTCGGGGAAACCGCTGGTGACATATTTTTGATCGATTAAAAAAGTTATGGTCGAATGGGGCGGAATGTTCATTTTCTCCACAGCGGGAAAGTCAGTGACAATAGAAGAAGACGATCGTACTATTTTACCTAGCCTTTCCTCTTCCCAGGTCAGTAATGGCAGATTACGGGGTTCCAAGAGATAGGCAATCGATCCCCCCATGCTACTGCTCCCTTCAAAAAATTCGGTGTTCTGCCACTCCGAATCGTCAAAGTTGTTATGTTCCCAGCCCATCGGGTGTAGATTCATATCTACGAAATCAGTAGGATTGTTGGCATAAAAACCACCCACTATCGATTTAGGACCATCTCCTCTCCAGTTGACTTCGATAGCATTATACGAATCGTCTAAGGTACATTTCCAATAGTCATCTATTCCTTTAGTGTTCAGTCTTGTGGCATTTTCGGTGATACTATTGACCATTAGACAGGTGTATAGCGACTGGAGACCCAAAAATCTTCTTTTCCCAAAATTAACGACTTTGACGGCCATTGTATTTTCCCCTTTTTGGAGCCTCCCCTTTAAATTTAAAGTCTCGTATTTCCAATGCCGGATATCGCTCAATTGAGGCCCGTGAGTAATGAACTCCCCGTTCAAATAGAGGTAGTAGTGATTATCTGCGGATATGTTGATGATGAAGTCTTCCGAAGGATTTTCAATCTTGAAGGTATTGCGAAAAAGAATGACACGGTTTTCACCGCCCTCAATAGCAGGATGACTTACCCAATTCGCATTGATCGAGGCAGGTCCGAACTTTACTGTCGGATAGTTTAGTTCTTTTTGAGCATAAAAAAACTGGAAAAAGTGTAGCAGAAGTAAAAATATAAAAGTCCGCTTCATCACCTAAGGTCTGATAATTTATTTTCCTTCTTAAAGCTACGAAAGGTTGACCATGCTTTTATTCTCTTGCCGTCTTCATACTTTTCAGCTTTTACGATGTCGTTGTTTTTGTACATGAGGCAGTACCCATTTTTCTTGCCATCATTTAATTGACACTTATGATTTACGTTGCCGAATGTATCATAGAACAACCACCAATCGCTCTTCGCGCCATTTTTATAATGACCTTCTTCCAGTATTTTTCCCTTTTCTGAGTAAAAGTACCAATATCCAGTACGCTTATCATTGGTGAAATGTCCTTTTTCAGAAAGTTCCCCATTGGAATGGTAGAAGCGCCAATAGCCTGTTTTAATACCGTTTTTTATCCAGCCTTCCGATTTAATCTTGCCCGCGTGGTAGTATTCTTTATGGTACTCGTTCGTTTTTTCGGATAGGTTTCCGATAGCTATAAAGAACGACAACAAGAGCACTAGTTTTATCAAAATGGATATGCTTTTACGATTGGTCGAAGTTACGGAAGCTTACTAACATTTTTTTAAATTCAAGGTTCAAGATTTAAAAGTATATGAGTATAAAAATTTAGAAGCTACAAACTCAAATTTCGAGCTCCGTGCTTCAATCTCCCATACTTACTTCTTATTCACCAACTCCATTAGATCAACGTCATTGCCCAAAAGTACCTCCGTGGGATTGATCCTCCCTTCTTCAGGACCATTTTCCAATTTCAGAACACCTCTGGGGCAAACTGCAGAACAAAT
>Ga0079203_1002950_pt1 | contig 11004 bp, 10 predicted proteins | sample PorBlaMBantryBay_FD_68602 | JGI IMG/M metagenome (GOLD analysis project Ga0079203, IMG submission 68602) | Marine algae microbial communities from Bantry Bay - Bantry Bay, Ireland | ecosystem: Host-associated > Algae > Red algae > Blade | place: Bantry Bay, Ireland
GGCCTCCAATTTTCCTCTCGGCCTCTACTTTCTCCTCGGCCTCGTTTTTTTCTTCGGCTCTCTTTACTTCCCCTTGGGCACGTTGCTATATCGGCTACATGAACATCCCCGAAGACCTCCGCTACACCAAATCCCACGAATGGGTCCGCCGCGATGGCGACCATCTTGTGGTCGGCATCACTCATTTCGCACAACACCAACTCGGTGATCTCACCTTCGTCGAACTGCCCACTGTCGGCGACACGTTCGAGGCCGAGTCCGATTTGGCCGTGGTCGAGTCGGTAAAGGCTGCGTCCGATATTTACGCCCCGGTCAACGGCACCGTTGCCGCAGTGAACGAAGAACTGGAAGACGAGCCCGAACTCATTAACCAGGATCCCTACGGCAAAGGCTGGATGTTCAAGCTCACCGCTGAAGCTGGAACCGAGGACGGCTTGCTCGACGCCGCCGCCTACGCCGAACTCGCGCCCAGCGAGGGCTAGTGTTGTCACTTTAATTTCGCCCTCTTGTTCGAAAAAGTATGTTTCGCAGGGGCAGGTCACAGCCGCACGCCGCAGGTAGCTTAGAATTCATTCTGAGTTCGTCGTGGCGGAATTCATTCCGGTCGCACGTTTTTCGACAACTTGTGCTGTGGACGATTCAGAAACGGATCATGGCTCCACGGGGACAAGCCTGGTGGTGGCCTGTTGCAACGACCCAAGGACGCACATGGACGTCCTGATTTTCGACGAACCGGTCCCGTACGCCGACGCGCTCGCTTTGCAGGAGCGCTTGCTGGCCCGGCGCATTGCCGACGAGATACCGGACACGCTCCTCGTTCTCGAACACCCTTCCGTCATCACCCTCGGTCGACGCGGTCGACGCGACTTTCTTCTGGTCTCCGACGCCGAACTCGAACGGCGCGGCGTGCCCCTCGTTCACTCAAGCCGCGGCGGCGATGTGACTTGGCACGGGCCCGGCCAACTAGTCGCCTATCCGATTCGTAAACTGGGTGGCGGCGGATCCCATGGCCATCTGGATTTACTGCAACAGACAGTGATCCGCACCGCGCGCGCGTTCGGCGTGGAAGCCTTTGCGCGGGACGGCAAAGCCGGCGCATGGACCGCGTTCGGCAAGATCGCGGCGATCGGCTTCGCGATGAAACGCTGGGTGAGTTTTCACGGATTATCACTCAATGTGAACTGTGATCTAGCCGCGTTCGAACTGATTGTCGGCTGTGGTCTGCAGGGCGAGTCGGTGACGTCGATACACGAGTTGCTTGGGGAAGAAGCACCTGCGCTGGTGGAGGTTCGCGAACGCCTGATCGCGGAGTTCGCCGGGCTGGTGGAGGTCGACGAGGTCTGCCTTTTTCCAGGTTCGGATTTTAGTTCATGCAGTTGAGCGATGTTTACAGTGACGATTGGGGCCCGGGCGAAATCCGGAAACCTCTTCTCTGGCTCGATGGTCGCATCGAGTGTTTTGATGTCATCAATACAACGTCAAATACCCCTCACAAATTCGGGGGGACGTTCGATCAGGATGTTTCACCCGCCGTCCTCCATCGGCTGGCAGAGATTGATCTACGTACGTTCTGGGCTGGCCCTCTCGACCGAATCCTCTTTCTCTTTCCGTTCCGTCATGATGGCGGGGCGCTTACTTATCGAATGGCGGGATCGGATGTCGAGGTCGTCGAACTTGATCCCCCGACTCCATCCGAGGACTGGCCGGCCCCCGGATACCCCACCGCGTTTCCCCAACTTCCGCTTATCCACCTTGGCGGGTTCAACCTCGAAGTGGAGGCATTCGGCGAACTTCTCCCACAGGGCTTCTTCCCCTTCTTTGACCACAAAGACCTAATCCATTTCGTCTTCCCCGCGATGTGCATGAAGCGCTCGGGCGTGTCTCTCTGGGGCGAACACGGGGATGAAGAAAACGTCCTCTGTGTGTTCCAAATCGATTCGGCGACTGGGACCGTTCACGCGCGTAATCAGTGTGGGTGAAGGCGGGTAGGAAACGGCCGTGGCCAAAACAGGGCCACACTCGGGTTCAGAAGAACCAAAGAACGCGCGCCTTCTTTTTCGACTCGCCGGATTGCATCCCGAACAGCCCTTTGCCGATCTGCCAGCCCGAACCTTGGTCATCTTCCCAGCGTTCCCAGAACGGAAACACGGACTGGTGTTTCTCGCCCGGGCCGTGGTTGAGATGGCGGTACATGCCCCAGAGAATTTCGGTGTCCGAACGGCCACCAGGGCGTTCGTCTTGACGGTACACGGTCCACAGCGGCGCGTAGTTGCGTTCGATCGGCGCGGTGTCGACGGTCGGCCAAAGATCGAACGCGCGGGTGCGCCGGACCTCGCCTTCGCGCCGAACCGAGCCCAGCGGCCATAGTTTAGTTTTGCGGCTGCTGACGGTGCCGTCGCCTTCGGTGCGCGTCTCGTGATGCCAGACGGGGAGGGCGAGTTTGCGGTCAACGCGTTGTTCGCCGCGTTGGATTTGCTGATGCCAGAACACGGGGAAGAGCCAGAAATCGCTCTGCGTGTCGCCGACTTTTTTGGTGCCGAACAGCGGGAAGACGTATTTTTTGTCGATGGTCTCGCCGGTCTGATATTGGTACAGCGGCCAGGGGAAATTGATTTTTTGGCCGTTCACATCGTTCTCGAAACGGAAGAAGGGCGGTAGGTACCAGCGGGTGTGTTTGGTCGCGCTGTCGAGCTGTCCGTAAAGTGGGAACAGCATGAAGCCGCGTCCGGGATCGTCGTCGTAGGTGTAGGTCGCGTCGGTCCAGAACGGCCAGGCGATGAAGCGTTTGGTGTAGTCGTCGCGAAAGGTGGAGGTGCCGTAAAACGGGAACACGCGGAAGCGGTGAATGTCGTCGCCGGTGGTTTTCGAATAGATTGGCCACAGCCAGGCGTCGGAGGTGAGGTCGTTCTTGCGCGTGGTCACGTGCAGCGGCCACAGCTGCCAGTTGATCTCGTCCATGGAGCCGAAGTCGCGCAGGTTGCCGTAGATCGGGAATAGCGCCCAGTAATCTTCGCCGGCGCGGGTTTTGCCGGAAAACCACATCGGCAGCACCCAGAGTCGCTTCTGCGACTCGGGATCGTCGACGTCGTAATTCCAGCCGAGCACCGGACCCGCCCACCAGCGGTGTTCGCCGAGCCAGTGCTTGGACGAGGCGAGCGGCCACAAGACTTCGTGGTGGGTCTTCTCCTTTTTCGCGTCGACGGTCTTGCTGTACAGCGGACGCACGGCGGTGAACTGGTCGCCGCCCGGCGAGGTCACGTGTTCGTAGACCGGACCGGCGGCACGGGTGCGCAGATTGCCGTCGACGTCGGTGTGTTGGCTGTAGATCGGACCCCAGTCGCGTTGACCGGGCGAGAGTTGGGTGGAGGTGCAGCCGGTGAGCCAGAGGAGCAAGACCGGTAGCAGGTAGATTGCGAAATGCCTGAGTGAAGAAAAGCCCCAACGGAGCGAGATCCCGCAGCGCGGGATAGCCAAGGTGCAGTCCCGCCCAGCGAGACGGAACCCCAAGAAATGTGCCAGCCAGTGATGCTCCCCAACGGGGGGCGACCATCGGACATGGTTTGTTTCACGAAGAAGATTGTTGGCCCCCTTTGGGGAGCGTCTGCGACGGCGTCTGGAAACCCAGGGTTTCGTTCGTTTCTTACTACACCCGCGGGCTACGATGTCGCCCCCCTTTGGGGAGCATGTCACTAGCCGATGCACCGAGTGACGATCTCCGCGAGTTCGGTGCAGATGCGCCGGGTTTGTTCGGCCTCGGCGGCTTCGACCATCACGCGGCATTTCGGTTCGGTGCCGGAGTAGCGGATCAGCACGCGCCCGGTGCCTTCCAGTTCGGCCTCGGCTTTTTTCGAGGCTTCGGTGAGCGTCTCCAATTCTTCCAACGGCGGCTTCGAACTCACCGGTACGTTAATCAGCATCTGCGGTGCCATGGTCATCACCGTCGACAGTTCGGAGAGTGATTTGCCCGAACGTTTGATCACCGCCAGCAGTTGCAAGGCGGCGATGATGCCATCGCCGGTGGTATGGTGGTCGCTTAGAATGATATGGCCCGAGGCTTCACCGCCGAGCGAGGCATCTTTGTCTTTCATCATCTCGAGCACATGGCGATCGCCGACCTTGGCGGCGTGATGCGCGAGCTTGAGTTTGTCCATCGCCAGTTTGAAGCCGAAATTGCTCATCACCGTGGTCACGACTTGGTTCCCGCGCAGGAGGCCGCGTTCCTGCATGTCTTTGGCGCAGATGGCGATGATGTGGTCGCCGGTAAGTTCGTTGCCGAGTTCGTCGACGGCGATCAGGCGGTCGCCGTCACCGTCGAACGCGAGTCCGAGGTCGGCGCGCGTTTCGGCCACCTTTTCGCGTAGGCCGGCGGTGTGTTGCGAACCGCAGTTGTCGTTGATGTTCACGCCGTTGGGGTGGTTGTTGATGCAGACGATTTCCGCGCCGAGTTCGCCGAGGATCACCGGGGCAACTTTGTAGGTGGCGCCGTTGCCGGTGTCGATTGCGATGCGGAGGCCTTCGAGGCTGAGTTCGTCGGGAAAGGTGTTCTTGCAAAACACGATGTAGCGGCCCGAGGCGTCGTCGATCCGTTTGGCGCGGCCGATGTCATTGCCGGTGGCGCGATGTTTCGCGAGTTCGTCGGACCCGACCAAGCTCTCGAACTTCGCCTCCATCGCGTCCGGAAATTTGGTGCCATCGCGTGAGAACAGTTTGATGCCGTTGTCATGGTAGGCGTTGTGCGAAGCCGAGATCACCACGCCCGCGTCGCAGCGCATGCTGTGGGTCGCGAAGGCGATGCCGGGGGTGGGTAGGGGCCCCACGAGCAGGACGTCGACGCCCATCGAGCAGATGCCGGCAGTGAGTGCGTTTTCGAGCATGTAGCCGCTCACGCGCGTGTCTTTTCCGATGAGAATGCGGTGCCGCCGGTCGCGGTCGGTTTCGCGGCAGGCGAAGGCCACCGCGCGTCCGATCTCGAGCGCCATTTCAGCGGTCATCGCGCCTTGGTTCGCATTGCCGCGGATGCCGTCAGTGCCAAATAATTTTTTCATACAAAGTAGGGTGGTTTATCCGGATACATTGGAGTCCGAACGCGTTCTTTTCAAGCGCCCTTTCCAATGCGGATCGCAGATTGGCGGTTTGAAATGAAAAACGCCGCCCGAGTAGGCGGCGTTGTGATCGTGCCCGAACAGGGTCGGCCGTCAGGCGATCGGCCTAGGCACTTCAATGCTGTTGTCGCAGCTGGGGCATTTGATGGCTTGGCCAACGTGGGCGGTGCTGGCTTTGAGTTTTTGCCCGCACCAGACACAGTAAAATTTGAACGCGTCGACGCCCGGAGTGGCAGCGGACGCGGGAGGCGGTTTCGGCAGTGCCGAACCGTCTTTCTTTTTCACCACGGTTTTAGCGACGGTGGCCGGCGGGGTTTTTGCCGGGGCCGTCGAGGACGATGGTGGCGATGGTGGCGATTGCGGCGGCGGTGCAGCGATTGTTTTCGGCGCTGGTGCCGGCGGTTTGGCGGCGGCTTTGGGTACAGCCGGTTTGGCGGCGGCTTTGGGTGCAGCCGGTTTGGCGGCTTTCACCGTTTTGGTGACTGGAGTCTTTTTGGACTTCGTCGCCTTGATGGTCGCCTTGCCCTTCTTTTTAATGATGATTTTTTTTGCCATAATTGCTTTCAGGAAGTCAGTCTCCAACCAACCAAGTCCTCCTTAAGGTAGTCAATCATGAAGCTTGTCCTTTTCCTGCTATTTGCCACGTCGCTATTCTCCTTCGCCCAGAAAAAAGGCGAGGCTGTCACCTACATGTGGGGGGATAAGGAAATGAAGGGCTATCTCGCCGCGCCAGCCAAAGCCGAGGGAAAACAGCCCGGCGTGCTGGTGGTACACGAGTGGTGGGGCCACAATGATTATGCCCGTAAACGGGCAGATATGCTCGCCAAACTAGGCTATGTCGCTTTGGCCGTCGATATGTACGGCGACGGCAAAACCGCCGACCACCCGAAGGACGCGGGCAAATTTTCTGGCGAAGTCATGGCCAACATGGCCGATATGCGCGCCCGCTTTGAGGCGGCCCACACCTTTTTGAAAAAACAGGACGGCGTAAACCCGGAAAAGATCGGCGCGATCGGCTACTGCTTCGGCGGCGCGGTGGTGCTGCATATGGCGCGTTCGGGAGCGGACCTCGACGCGGTCGCGAGTTTCCACGGCAGCCTCGCTTCGAAGACGCGGGCGGAAAAAGGAGCGGTCAAAGCCGCCGTGCTGGTGTGCCACGGTGAGGACGACGGCTTCATCAAGCCCGAGGACATTGACGCCTTGAAGACCGAGATGAAAGACGCTGGCGCGGACTTCGAGTTCGTCGCCTACCCGGACGCGGTCCACGGTTTCACCAATCCCGGCGCGACGGAGAAAGGCGAGAAGTTCGGCATTCCGTTGAAGTACAACAAGAAGGCCGACAAGCAGTCCTGGCGCAAGATGCGCCAACTGTTGGAGACGGCGTTCGAGATCGAACCGAAAGCGAAAGCCAAAAAGCCGAAAGCCGACGCCGATAAATAATATGCGCGTGGCGATCACCGGCTTTGAGCCGTTCAAAGGATTTCCGGTAAACCCGAGCGGCGCCTTGGCTGAGAGCTTGGAGGTCGACGGCCACGAGTTCGTGCGTTCGGTCTTGCCGGTCGATTTTGCCAAGGTGCGTTCGAGCTATCCGGCATGGCTCGCGGAACAATGTCCGGACGCGATTCTCAATCTCGGACTTTCTGCCAAGCCAGGCATCGTCTCCCCCGAACGCCTCGCAGTGCGCTTTGGTGTCGAACCCAAGCCCGGGGAAGACCAAGCGCGGTGGCACGAACTCGATGGCGAACCGGCGTTGGAGACGCGGGTCGACACCGAGACGCTGGCCGAGTCGATGCGTGCTGCCGGTGTGCCCGCTGCGTCCAGTTATCACGCCGGCACGTACCTGTGTAATTTCGTCTACTACCAATCGCTGAACTTCGTCGCAGCGTCGCGCCGTGCGCTGTTCGTACACGTGCCGTTCGACACGGAGAGCGCGGTCTCGCTGTCGCGCGTTCCAGAGCATCGTGTGCCCTCGCTCGACGGCGTTCGGCTGCGCGTCGCAGTGGTGCTGGCGCTCGAGGCTCTCACGCGTTGACGTTTCGATTGGCAGAGCTCTTCGGCGGTGGCGTGGTAGCGACCGCTGGGTTCGGCGCGGTGCTGACCGCCTCGTTCGGGGTGTTCGCAGTGATCACCCTCGGCGGCGTTTTGCGTCGAACCGGCGTGCTCAAGCCCGAACTCGATCCCACCATCAACCGGTTGATTCTGACGGTCTTCTACCCCGCGTTTATCTTCTCGAAAATTCTCGGCAACCCGGCGCTCGACGACCGAGTCAATCTGATCCAAGCGCCGTTGATGGGCATGCTGACGATCGGCATTGGCTACGTCGTTTGCCGAGCAGCGGCGCGCGCGCTCGGTCTTGGGACGCCGTCCAACGGCGGCATCGCCGGCGAGGCCGGAACCTTCGCGGTGACGGCCGGTATGTTCAACTATGGCTACATCGCCTTCCCACTGGCCGAGACCTTGTTCGGCGACGCGACCGTCGGCGCACTGTTTCTGCACAACGTCGGCGTCGAAATCATGATGTGGACGGTGGGTCTTTTTCTGTTGAGCGGCCGGTTCGGTAAGCAGTCGCTGCGCAACTTAATCAACATGCCGATGTTCGCCATCGCGCTCGGTATTGGGCTCACGCTCATTGGACTCGACCGCCTCGTGCCGCCGTTTCTCGCCCGCGGCATCGAGATGCTCGGCGACTGTTGTATTCCGGTCGCGCTGCTGTTCATCGGCGCGTTCGTGGCCGACAAGATCAACCGCGAACTGTTTACCCAACAGCTGAAAATTCCCGCCAGTGCCTGCCTGCTGCGGCTCGGTTTGCTGCCGCTGATCATGCTCGGCTTGGTCTGGCTACTACCGCTCACGGACGAGGTTACGCGCGTCGTTTTGATCCAGGCGGCGATGCCGACGGCGGTGTTCCCGGTGGTCTTGGCGCGTCAGTATGGCGGCGATGTGAAGACGGCGGTGCGCTGTGTGCTCGCGACCGCGTTACTCAGCGCGGTGACGATCCCGTTATGGATTAGGTTCGGGATGCGGGTGTTTTTGTCGGATTGAACCTCGCTTGTATGGAAATTAACCTGCGGCCATCGATTGTTCTATCGCTCGACTGTTTAACTCCACCCGGGTTGGTCCGCTTTTGGCTACATTTTCACAAGGTCAGAGTCGTGGCAATGTAGCACGGCGGCAGCACCGGGCTTCGACCCGTGTTGAAGCGGTTGGTGTAGCACGGGGCTGTGGCCCGTGTTGGAAAGGGTGGTCTCCGGCCACCCTTCATCCCACTTCACTTTGATCGTTTTATCATCCATCCCACGCCCACCTCTGGGATTCGTCGAGTAGAGAAGGAGTCATAGAGCAAAGAAGTGGAAAGTCGAAGGTGGAACAGGCGGCCAGAGACCGCCTGTTCCAACACGGGCGACACGCCCATGCTCCCTTTCCATGGAACGATGCGTGCGGGCGATACCGGATGCTGGTGTCCGAAACTGGTGTCCGCCGCTCTGGCTTCAGTTGCAAGGAGATCCGGAGGTTCTCAAAAGCGGAGGGCGCTAGAGCCTCGGTCAACTAATGCGTTTTTAAAAACCCGCGTTGATCAGCGGCAGCCACTTAATCTGATGATCGTGGGTATTGTTGAGCAGCCCAATCTGAACGCCATGCAAACGCCGCGCGTTGTTGAGCAGGCCGATTTGCAGGCCGGTAATTTCGTGGGCGGTATTGGCCAAGCCGAATTGGATGCCGCGGTAGTGCGCTGGGATACTAGTGCCGTCGCGGATCGGGCGCGGGTTGAAGAGATCGAACTCGTCGATCGAGTGGGTGTTCACCAGGCCGAGCTGCACGCCGGAGAAGGTGGTGTTCTTGGACTGGTTGTTGATCGCGATCTGAACGCCGCCGAAAGGTTTGTCGGTGCCCGACTGGTGGCCGACGAAGTTTTTCAGCAGGCCAAGTTGGAGTCCGCCGCCGCCATCGGCTGCGTTCGCGCCGAAGGCGATCTGCATGCCGTTGAGGAAGGAGGTGTCGTTAAGTCCGTAGGGCAGGGGGATGAGGTTGACGCCGGAGATGCCGAGCGCGGCTTGCACACCGTTCACTTCGACCGCGTTGTTTTCGGCTTTGCCGTAGCCGATGCTCATTTGCAGTCCGGAGACGCTGGACGCGTAGTTCTCGAACGGCAGCGGGCCGGCGATCTGCGCGCCCTTGATTTTATCTGCGCGGTTCCACATGCCGAAATCCCACGCTTTGGACGGCAGCGGCGGCGCCTTCGAAGGCACCCGTTGAATGTTGAGCGGGTTCGGCGGCGGACCCGCGAGCAGCGGATCTTCAGGTTCTTCGAGCAACGGGTCGGGCGCTTCGAGCAAAGGATCGGGGGCCTCAACCACAGGCGTCGGTGCGCGCGGTGCGCGGGGTGTGTGAGGTGCGCGAGGTGTGCGAGGTGCGGGCGCGACCGCTGGGGCCGGGCGGTACGCAGGCGCGGGTGCGGGGCGATATTGAGGTGCAGGCGCGGGTGCAGGGAGCGGTCGCGATTGGGGCGGACGAAATTGCGGCGGCACCTCTTGCGGCGGGGGAATGCGAATCGTGCCGACAGTCGGGGCAGCCGGGGTTGGCGCTGGGATCCGAATGGTTCCGACGCGGGCGCCGTCCTCCTGCGCAGGGGCAAGCAGGAGAAGCGGCAGGAACAAGGTGGCGAGGATGAGTTTTTTCATTCGCCGCGAACATGCAAAACCCAGTGGTTGAGGCAAGCATCTCTCGAACCTGCTAGCGGAATCTCCTCCGCTCACCTGCTGGTAAAAATTGCCAACCCCCGTGCTTTCCGGTAGATACAAGCGCCATGAAAGATCCCTCCAAGCAGTCCCGCCGCGACTTTCTTAAAACCTCCGCTGTGGCCTCGACCGCCGCCACCGCCGCCTCCTTTCCCCTCGGGCTTTCCGCCCAAGGCGCGAACCGATGGCAAACGGTAGATACCTTCGAACGCGCCGACTCGCTGTACCACGGCAGCCAGTGGGAAACCCTGAACCCAGGCTACTGGCAGGTGAAAAACGGCGCCCTGCGTCGCCGCCTCAAAAACGTCGGCGAACGTGCCCGCCGCACCGGCTTTCCGTACCATTACCAGACCCACCAAAACAAACCGATGCCGGTCGAATACGATCCGTCCTTGCCCGACGGCGTTCTGTGGAACCGCGGCTGGAAACTCACTGGCAACTACCGCATTAAAATCACCGGACGTTACATCGCCGCCCGTCCCGAACTCGCCGAAGACAGCCGCGACAATCCGGCGTGGCAAATGCATCAAGACGGCTACGGTCACTTCGGCTTGGTCACCGGCGGCAAAAACTTGCTCGAGGGCTATGACCGGCTCAGCAACGGACTGCTTCACGTCTGGCAGGACAGCGGCAAACTTCACCAAGTTGCCAAAGGAAAAGGCAAACGCAACAAGGGCGCCAACGCCCCAAACCCGAACAAGCCGACCACCTCCAAGGCCGCGCTCGCCCCAGGCGACATCTTCGACATGCAGGTCCGTGTGTCCGGCAATCTCAAGGGCTTGGCCAACGTCGAGTTCCAACTCAACGACCACAAACAGACCCGCGAAAAAGTGCCGCGTCGCCAGACTGACGGCTACTTCGGTATCATCGCGCGCGGCGGCATCGACTTCGAAATTCTCGACATCTCCATCGCCATCGAACCCGACGAAGATAACACCACGATCTCCGCGCGCGACGTCGGCCACTGCGATTGCTACACCGCCTACGCGCTCGGCGACACGCTGACGCAAAACGAAGACGGCGACTGGACCGTCCGCTTTGTTTGCCTGTTCGCCTCCGACGGCGAAACCGCCGAAATCCGTATGTCCGATAGTGAACAAGCGCGTTGGGAACTGACCGATGTGGCGGGTTCGGCAAAGATCGTCACCAACGATTACCGCAGCAAC
>Ga0079203_1002953_pt1 | contig 11002 bp, 5 predicted proteins | sample PorBlaMBantryBay_FD_68602 | JGI IMG/M metagenome (GOLD analysis project Ga0079203, IMG submission 68602) | Marine algae microbial communities from Bantry Bay - Bantry Bay, Ireland | ecosystem: Host-associated > Algae > Red algae > Blade | place: Bantry Bay, Ireland
ACCAGCCGCAATGGAATGGGAATTGACATGCAGGATTTCAATAACGATGGCCATGTCGATATCATGGTCCTCGATATGTTGCCGACCAGTAATGCTCGTCAGAAATCTATGTTCGGCTTTTTTAATTATGATAAATTCAAACTGGGCATTGAAAGCGGATACCAGCCGCAATATGCACGTAACACTTTACAGGTAAATAATGGTAATGGAACCTTTAGTGAAGTAGGACAACTGGCCGGAGTAGATCGGACGGACTGGAGTTGGTGTTCGCTCTTTGCGGATTTTGATAATGACGGCTGGCAGGATTTGTTTATCACCAATGGTTATCGACAAGATATTACCAATATGGATTTTGCGACTTTTAGTCGGCAGCTAAGTTCTTCTGCTATCGGTACGGAGGAATCCAAGCGAAAAAAAATGATGCAGAAGTTACGGGAGATGCCAGAGATTAAGATGCCTAACTTCATGTTTAAAAATGACGGTACTTTTCCTTTTATCAATAAAACAAAAGACTGGGGGTTCGATCTGCCTACTTACTCGAATGGCGCAGCATACGCAGATTTGGACAATGACGGAGACCTGGATTTGGTAATTAACAACATTGATGAAAAAGCTTTTGTTTACCAAAATAATTTAAATGCGGAAATGGCAGTGAGTGAAAATAATTATTTAAGAATTCGGTTAAAAGGCACTCCAAATAATCCAAATGCTATTGGCACAAGAATACAACTTATTGCCAATTCCATGTCCCAATATCGGATGGTATCCCCTTATCGTGGCTACCTGTCTACTATGGAAAACGTCCAGCATTTTGGCCTTGGCAACAGCACAAAAGTTGACACGATTTTGATTACCTGGCCCGATGGTCAACAACAACTAGCAACCAATATTTCCACCAATCAATTACTCACCATTTCCTATCAACCCACTAAAGTACCAGTCATTACCCCCAAAATGAGTCAACAACTGGTATCTTTACCTTCCTTTGGCATTGACTACCTCCATCAAGAAAAAGATTTTGTAGATTTCAAAGTTCAGCCCATCCTTCCACACAAGCATTCTCAAAACGGTCCCGGTATCGCAGTAGGTGATGTGAATGGAGATGGACATGAGGACTTTTTTGTAGGCGGTTCTGCGGGATTTAGCGGTGAATTATTTTTACAAAATACAACAGGTGGTTTTACTAAAAAAGTACCTAGTCTAGATCCTGACTTACATGATATGGGTGCCCTGTTTTTCGATGCAGATGGAGACCAGGATTTGGATTTATACGTCGTCAGTGGTGGTAGCAATTTTCAAAAACAAAAAAGTCAATATCAGGATCGACTTTATACAAATGATGGTACCGGAAATTTTGTTCGATCAAATGGCTTACCTGCGATTATCGAAAGCGGCGCAAGTGTGGTAGCAGCAGATTTTGATCAGGATGACGATTTAGATTTGTTTGTGTGCGGCAGGGTGCGTCCCGGTGCATACCCTACCCTTCCAAAGTCGTACCTCTTACGAAATGATTCCAAAGATGGCACGATTCGATTTACAGATATTTCAAACCAGCTTCCAGACAATGGTAATCTGGGTATGGTGAGCGCTGCCTTATGGACAGATACAGATAATGATGGCCGAAGCGACTTACTATTAGCTGGAGAATTTATGCCGTTAACTATTTTAAAAAACAAAAAAGATGATCGCTTCAAAAAACACATTGTTGAAGGATCTGGAGGCTGGTGGAATAGTCTGACTGCTGGAGATTTTGATAAGGATGGAGACCTAGACTATGTGGCGGGAAATCTAGGTTACAACTCGCGCTACACTGCCAGCTCGGAGGCACCTGTATGTATGTACGCAAAGGATTTTGATAAAAACGGTCGCATTGATCCGGTGATGTGTCACTACATGGAAGGCACCAATTACATTGCGCATTCTCGGGACATGCTGATTAAGCAAATCAACCCGATGCGGGTTCGTTTTAAGTCGTATACCGATTATGGAAACACGCCTTTTGAGCGATCTTTTACGCGGGAGGAATTATCGGATGCACTGGTTTTAAAAAGTGAAACTTTTGCAAGCAGCTATTTGGAAAACCTGGGTAATGGCAATTTTGATTTACGCCCATTGCCTAACGCTGCACAGGTGGCGCCGATGTACGGATCACTCACCACAGACCTGAATAAGGATGGTTATTTGGATTTGATGATGGTCGGCAATTCTTACGCTACTGAAATTATGGCGGGGAGATATGATGCTTCCAAGGGCGTTGTTTTACTCGGTGATGGAAAAGGAAATTTTAATACCACTACCCTATTGGAATCTGGTTTTTTTGTAGATAAAGATGCCAAGGCGCTTGTACAACTGACGACTTCCGATCATCAACCACTTTATATTGCCAGCCGTAATCGTGATGCTTTGCGCATACTTCAAGGCAATAAAAATCAGGTTGCTGAAAAACTTATTGTTTTACAAGACAATGAAACCTATGCCACTGCCACCCAAAAAGATGGTCAAACTTATAGAATAGAATTTTATCATGGAACAGGTTATTTGTCTCAATCTTCGCGTCGTTTTTCAGTTCCCGACTCAGTTGAAAAATTAGAAATTTTTACCTTCACGGGAAAAAATAGAATTATAAAACTTTAGCATTAAATATGAATCGTAGCCATCCGATATTTACTTTTTCCACTTCGGGTTTGTTATCTTTTTTTAAGAATAATAAAAAGGGATACTTCGTGATGCTTATGGCTACTTGTCTGTTTTTTTGTCATTGTAAAAATGAACTTCCTAAAGATTCTGTTTTTCAACTACTGTCAGCAGAAGCGTCTGGTATTGACTTTGTAAATCAAATTGTGGAGACGGACAGTTTCAATATGTATACGTTTATGAATATCTATACCGGAGGCGGTGTAGCCGTTGGCGATATCAACAACGATGGACTGGAAGATATATTTTTTGGTGGAAATCGGGTGACTAGTAAATTATATTTAAACGAAGGCAATCTTAAATTTCGAGACATCACACTGCCTGCCGGAGTGGCTACAGATCGTTGGTGTTCAGGTATTTCAATGGTGGATTTGAATGCAGACGGCTGGCTGGACATTTACGTAAGCGTGACGGGTGTCGGTACGGACGAGCAACGCTCCAATTTATTTTTTGAAAATCAGAAGGACAATACCTTTGTAGAAAAAGCAAAAGCTTACGGACTTAATGACTCCAGACAAATCATGCACACCAGTTTCTTTGATTATGATAAAGATGGAGACCTGGATGCGTATATGATTGTCAATCCGGTGGACTTTACCCTTAGCAATGTGAATACGGTTCGTCCGCGTCAGGTGAATGGAGAGAGTGAAAGTACAGATCGGCTTTATCGCAATGATGCTCAGACATTTACTGATGTATCCCGGCAGGCCGGAATTTTAGTGGAAGGCTATAGCCTCGGCGTAGCGACCTGCGATATGAATGGCGACGACTGGCCGGACATATATGTCTCCAATGATTTTTTAACAGGAGATATTTTTTATATTAATAATCAAGATGGCACTTTTACCGATCAGGCGGACAGCTTACTTAATCATACCAGTTTTGCCGGAATGGGAAATGACGTAGCCGATATTAACAATGATGGGTTAGCGGATATTGTAGTAGTCGATATGATGCCCGAAGATAATTATCGGAGACAGACGATTATACCTTCCTCTAGCTATGATAAATTCCAACTCACTCAACAAATGGGTTTTCTACCACAATATACTCGTAATACTTTGCAGCTCAATAATGGCGACGGTAGCTATAGCGAGATCAGTCAATTGGCAGGTATTGATAAGACCGATTGGAGTTGGAGTAGTTTACTAGCTGATTTTGACAATGATGGAGATCGCGATCTTTTTATTACGAATGGCTTTCTGCGCGATGTGGGCAATTTGGATTATATTAAATACCAAAGAGAAAACAATACTTCTCCTTTTGGTAAAAAAGGCGAGCAGCACCAACAACGACTAGAAGCGATTCAAGAATTAGGTGCAGCGAAAATTCCCAATTATGTTTTTGAAAACCTTGGTGAACTAAAATTTAAAAATAGAACCACCGACTGGGGCATCCCACAAAAAACCTGTTCCAATGGCGCTGCTTTTGCCGACCTCGATCAGGATGGAGATTTAGAAATGATTATCAATAATGTCAACGACCGCGCTTTTATTTATGAAAATAAAACACAGCCATCGAAAGGACATCATTTTATAAAAATAAACCTAAATGGAAGGGATAAAAATCCATTAGGCCTTGGCACCAAAATTACTTTATTGACCAAAAAGAGAAAACAATATTATCAACACCAACCCTATCGCGGCTATGCTTCTACTGTCAGTCAAACGATCCATTTTGGTTTGGGTAACCAAACTATCATAGACACTCTTTTGGTTCAGTGGCCAGATGGAAAGGAGGAAAAACACTACTCAATCCAAGTCGACCAAACGCTAAAACTAGACTATCAACAAGCTAAAATGCCAGCTAAAACACTTACACTTCCAAAGGCAATTCCGATGTTCACTTCCGTAGAAAAAGAAAGAGGGCTTGACTTTACACACCAGGAAGATGTCTTTATAGATTTTAAAATTCAACCCTTGCTCCCCCACCAACATGCTCGATTAGGTCCTGGTATCGCTACCGGCGACGTTAATGACGATCAGCTAGAAGACCTCTATATAGGTGGCGCTGCCGATGCTGCCGGACAATTGTTTCTTCAAAAAAATGATGGAACATTCTATCGGTCAGATCAGAATTTTGATAAAAATCATGAAGATTTAGGAAGTTTATTTTTTGATGCAGAAGGAGACGGAGATTTGGATTTATATATTGTAAGCGGTGGCACTCATGCGATGCGCCAACCCACATTGTATCAGGATCGACTCTATATCAATGACGGTCGAGGAAATTTTTCAATCAATAAAAAAGCATTACCTCAGATCACTGCGAGCGGTGGAAAGGTCACTGCATCCGATTATGATCAGGATGGTGACTTGGATTTATTTGTCGGTGGCCGGATCGTACCGGGTGAATATCCGATGGCGCCACGTTCTTATCTTCTACAAAATGATAGTCAGGATGGTGTCCCAAAATTTACTGATGTTAGCATCAATCAACTACCCAAAAAAGGTAAACCCGGAATGGTCACTGCGGGGCTTTGGTCCGACTATGACCAGGATGGATGGATAGATTTAATACTGGTCGGAGAATGGATGCCGATTACAATTTTAAAAAATAAATCAGGCGTATTAGATGCTAAGAACCCTATGGAGTTGCCTCAAACCAATGGCTGGTGGAACAATATAATTGAAGGAGATTTTGACAAAGACGGAGATACCGATTATATTGCGGGTAATCTAGGGTGGAATGCTCGTTATCAAGCCAGTCCTGAACATCCGGTGTGTGTGTATGCGAGTGATTATGATAAAAATGGCCGGATTGATCCGGTGATTTGTCAGTACATTGGAGAAAAGAATTATATTGCTCATCCCCGTGATTTGCTTATTCAACAGATCAATGCAGTGCGTGCTCGATTTCGCAGTTATGACGAATATGGAAAAGCTACTTTTGACGAATCATTTACAAAAGAAGAATTAAGTAGTGCCACTGTTTTAAAGAGTGATAATTTTGCCAGCAGCTATTTTGAAAATAAAGGCAATGGATTATTTGAACAAAAAGATTTGCCCGTAGTGTTACAAACCGCCCCATTAAATAGTATGCTTACTTCCGACTTTGATGAAGATGGAAACCTAGATGTAATGGTCGTTGGCAATTCCTTTTCGACAGAAGTCGCCAGTGGACAATACGATGCATTTAAGGGCGCGATTTTAAGAGGAGATGGCAACGGAAATTTTAAAATCCTGCCTCCGGCAACAACTGGATTTTTTGTAGACACAGATGCTAAAGCAATCGTAAAATTAAAAACGGCCAACCAACAACCTTTATATATAGTTGCTAATAATGATGGTCCTTTACGTGCTTTTTCAAAAAACAATGTACCCTCAATTGTCAAAAAAAATAAATAATTATGAATCGCATACTCATCCTACTCTGTGTCCTGGCCTTTGGCTCCTGTAAGCAGGAGACGGTTGACTTGGCAAGTCTGGATAAGTTTTCTCATACACAACAAATAGCATGGAATAAAACGCTGACGAACGTTATGGTAGCGGATATTTTTACGCCTCCCGTTTGTAGTCGCATATATGCCTATCCACATATCGCCGCTTACGAAGTGCTAGCTATCAATAATGACGCATATCCAAGTCTGGCAGGTACGCTGAGTGAGCTGACTGTTATTCCAGCTCCACCCGAAGGACAAACAATTTATTTTCCACTAGCGAGTATCGTTGCTTATGCTACGGCTGCCAAGCCATTGGTATACACGCCAGAAAAGCTAGACGATGCCGAGTCCACTTATTTTCAAAGTATAAAAGATCAGGGGATTTCTGAAAAGATTTTTGAGCAGTCTGTTGCTTATGGCCGAGTAGCAGGTGAGCATATTGTTAAGTGGTCCGCGAAAGATGGTTATCTGGAACGGTCTGCGATGTCGCAATATGTCCTCTCGGAGGAAGCTGGCGCGTGGAAGCCCACTCCACCCGATTATATGCCCGCAATTGAACCCAATTGGAATACCTTACGGCCTTTTGTTTTAAAATCTGCCGATCAGTTTTCACCTGGCACCCCGACTGGATTTTCAATTAAAAAAAGCACAAAATTTTATCAAGAAGCACTGGAGGTTATGCGGACTACGCGAGAGAATGATGAACAGACGATGGCGATTGCAAAATTCTGGGACTGCAATCCTAACATTTCGCATACAAAAGGCCACTTGATGTTTTTCGATCAAAAAATTTCTCCTGGTGGTCACTGGATGTCTATTGCGGGGATCGCGGCAAAGAAAAAAGGATTGAGCATTGAAGAGACCGCTCGAGTATTTGCGTTGACGAGTATCACGTTGGCGGATGGTTTTATCAGTTGTTGGGATGAAAAATACCGCAACAGTCTGATTCGACCGGAAACGTATATTAACGAACATATTGATCCTGATTGGAAGCCTGTTTTACAAACCCCAGCCTTTCCAGAGCATACCAGTGGGCACAGTGTTATTTCTGCTGCGGCAGCAACGATGCTTACCCATTTGATTGGAGATAATTTTGCCTTTAATGATATTTCAGAAGTAGACTATGGTTTGCCTTCCAGAGAATTTACCAGTTTTAAAGCAGCAGCGGAAGAAGCAGCGATTAGTCGATTGTATGGAGGCATTCATTACCGGCCTGCGATTGAGCATGGATTGGAGCAAGGCACAGCCATTGGAAATTACATGGTGCAGGCGCTGGAAAAATAGTAGGCGAAAGCTAGCAGAAAACCGCAATAGGTTTTTTTTAAAAAATTAAATGACGAAAAACTAACTAACAAAAATGGACAGAACGATTACGATCAAAGATTTTCCAGAACTATCTCTGTTCAACGAAAATCAGTACTTCGATGCTACGACTAAATTAGTAAGCAAGGACGATGGTGTATTTATTTACAAATTTTCCATACGCAGTACTGACAAAGCTGCTTTTCTAGATTCAGTCACTTTACGGTGGCGGATTCCGGCTTATGACATTAAAGGTGTTTGGAAATGCGGTGGCATTCACGATAAAAGATTGCGCTATGACTGGGAGCTGGATCATTTACAATCAAGAATTTCTGTAGATGCACCGATCATCAGTGTGTTTGGTCACAACGACAACAATCGAATTACATTTGCTTGTTCTGATGCCATTAACCTAATGGAGCTGAATGCCTTGCTACGGGAAGAAGACAACCATTTATATTGTCACCTTCGATTTTTTAGTGAACGGCATTCTGAGATAGAACAGTATGAAGCTCAAATCAGAATTGATATGCGAGAGATAACTGCGGCTCAATCTATTCAGGACACCTCTACCTGGTGGGAAGGTTTTCCTGCCACAGCAACTGCTTTTGTTCCTCCTGTCGCTAGTGCGCCGATGTATTCTACGTGGTATAATTTCCATCAGGAATTGGATGAAGAATTATTGATTGAAGAATGTAAGATTGCAAAAGATATTGGGTATGAATTATTGTTGATGGATGATGGCTGGCAGACGATGGACAACAATCGGGGGTACGATTATACTGGAGATTGGACACCCGACCGCTTTCCAGACTTAGCAGGTTTTGTAGAAAAAATTCATCAGATAGGAATGAAAGTAGGGATTTGGTTTTCGGTTCCTTTTTGTGGAAAAAAGTCAAAAGCTTATCAAAAATTTCCTGGAAAATTTCTTACGGAAAATCATCGTTGGGCCCCGGTATTTGATCCAAGGTATCCTGAGGTTCGACAGTACTTGGTTGATATTTACGCGAATGCTGTAAAAGAATATAATTTAGATGTACTCAAACTAGATTTCATTGATGACTTTCGAGTATATCCCGAAACAGTTTTGACAAAAGAAAACGGGAGAGACTTTGCTAATGTCAATGCAGCACTGGATCAATTATTAACGGAAGTGATGCAATCTCTACGCGCCATCAATCCCAATATTGGCATTGAGTTTCGACAAAAATACATCGGACCTGCGTTAAGAAAGTTTGGGAATATGTTCCGTGCGTTTGATTGCCCCAACGATCCGATCACTAACCGTATTCGTACAGTTGACGTAAAATTATTATCGGGAAAAACGCGTACCCATTCTGATATGCTTACTTGGCATCGCCATGAGCGGGTAGAGCTTGCCGCGCTCCAGATGTTGAATGGCTTTTTTGCGGTACCTCAGCTATCCGTCCTATTAACGAAGACATCTGAATCTCATTTGAATATGGTTCGTTTTTATACTCAGTATTGGAAGGAGCATTGTAAAATTTTGTTGGATGGAAAATTTGAGCCGCTGAATCCACTTGCCAATTATCCCGTGCTTCAATCCAGTAATGGCAAACACGCCATCATTGGTATTTATGATGAAGTAATTGCCAGTTTTGACGGAAAAAAACATACTGATTTTTTAAATGGCAAGATGACCAAGCGGATCGCGTTACGTCATACGGGCGCACCCGCTGTGTTTCATGTTACGACTTATAGTTGTGAAGGCGAGAAAATAACAGAGGGGGATTTGACATTGCCAAAGGGACTGATTGACTTTTCGGTTCCGGCGGCGGGGTTGTTGAAGTTGAGGCGAGTTGAGGCGGTATCGTAATGATGGCAAGTTAGTGTCGTTGGTTGTAAGGATGGGATTATACGAATAATTCTGTCATTTTGCTCTGCTCGCCTTGTATTCCTGAAGGGAGAAATGACGATTCTATACTTCCTCTTTTTACGAGCTTGATTGGCAAAAAAATAGTTCGTATAATGATATGTGTCATGGTGACGAAGGAGCCATGATCATCATATCTAGTATTGTGCGGTCGTTATTTCTATTCCTTTTATTCCCCAAATAGCCAATATTCCAATTGGTAGCAGTAAAATCCATTGTGGAGCAAAATTTTGAGTTATGATACTTGAAAATATAAAAGATAGGGAAAAAAGAACGTATATGGCCCCAATCGATTTAATGATACCTGAATTGGGAAATTTTGTTTTCGATAATCCGCTTCTAATAAGGTAATATGAAGTAGCAAATAAGACAACAGTTATCATATGCCATACCCCCAACCATTCTGTTTTAACTTGATCGCTTAAATCGCTGTTCAAAAGAGAGTTTACCAAGTCAATTTGTCCTCCGATTGTATGTAATAGTGCTGTAAACAGGTTTATTATTCCTGCCGTAATCCAGATGGTATTTTTCTTATTCATTGCCTATGTTTAACTTGATTAAGTGGTTTAGATCCGTAAGGACGTCTTGCATATAATCTTTAGTTTGCTTTTTATATCTTATCATTTCGTGATAGCCAATTAAGTACTTGTAGAATATGGCAGATTTTGTTGACGCATTTTTTTTATCATATCCAAATTCTTCCAAAAGAGTGGATACAAAATTTATCCTTTCAAAATCAATTTTGTCTATGGTGGTTTTTAATACCTTTTTCCTTTGTGAGTATTTCTTTAGAAAGAATATGAAATCTAGATTCGAATCTTTTTTAAATGCAAGCTCAATAAGTTTTAATATTTTGTTTTTTGCTGTTGTTTGTAGGTTTACTTCTTCTATTATTTTAGAAGTATCTGTAGCAATCCAGAATTCTATAATACGATCAAGAAATTCAGGTTTAGTCTTGAAATGCCAATAAAAACTAGATTTATTGCATTTAAGGGCTCTTGACATTTTATCTACGTTCAACCCATCCTCTCCTGAATCCGAGAATAACTCATATCCCAATTTTATCCAGTCTTCTTTAGTAGCAACTACTTTAGGCATATCTAAAAGGGTTCGTTTAAACAAATATAGGTATTTATTTTATTAAACGGCATAGTCTAATTATTTTTTAATGCCGCACAACGCCTGGTATTTGCATTTATTTAATCGCCATTCCTTAGTGTTTTTAGTTTTTATTTTAAATAAATTGTGTTTTATTTTGACTATCGCAAACAATTTATTACCTTGTGGCCAGGTTGATGCAGGATTTTATCAATTTCAACTGACGTGAATTCACAGCGCGCTTATTTTTTAATTTTTTACATAACTAAAGTGGGAGTTTTCCTGCATTAGGGTGGCGAAGCTGTACAAGTTATAGACTTCGTCAGGAGTTTGATGTTGGTTTTGCTCGCTATGAGGCGGGCATACGCAGACCTTCGGTCAAATTCAGGGGGTGGGCCCACCCGGGGGTGGAGTCTTTTTATGATAGTATTGTTAGACTTTATTCTAAAATAATTTAGGAATGGCGATTAAATAAGGAATGGCGATTAAATAGATTGAGATAAAAGGCGAACGCCCATTTCATCAATCAAGGCGCTGAAATGGGCGTTATGCACAGCATTAACCATTTTAGTAACGAAGCGTGATGGAAAAAGAGGAAGCATAGTGGCTTAATTTATTTTATCAACATTCCT
>Ga0079203_1002957_pt1 | contig 10997 bp, 7 predicted proteins | sample PorBlaMBantryBay_FD_68602 | JGI IMG/M metagenome (GOLD analysis project Ga0079203, IMG submission 68602) | Marine algae microbial communities from Bantry Bay - Bantry Bay, Ireland | ecosystem: Host-associated > Algae > Red algae > Blade | place: Bantry Bay, Ireland
GAGCCTTATGATATTTATCGCGATGGTTTGAAAATATTTACTACCATTGACCCAAAGATTCAGGCGCATGCAGAAAAGGCCATGCTCAAACACATGGAGAAATTGCAACGTACATTTGATCGCCATTGGAAAGGGAAAGATCCCTGGACGTATGAGGATGCCTCTAGAGAAATGGAGCCCGAAGAAATGGAATTGGATTTAGCAGTACGTGCACGATCTCTTCAAAAAAGTATCCGAGAATCTGATCGCTATCAGCAGATGCGATCCGCTATTTTAAGCCCTGCGCTTGAACCTGCTACTGAAAAGTTGAAAGGGTTCAAACTTCGTGATCACGACATAGATCGAATGATTAAAGAAGAGCAGGAAAAAGGGACAATCTCTAAACTAGTTTCGCAAAAATTAGTGGGTACTGCTCTTGCCACTAAGTATCGAAAACTATTGGGTACAGACGAATGGAAAGAAGTAAAAAAACAATTTCACAAATTACAAGCAGCTACTACTAAAAGCTTTAATGCGCCAGTCAAGATGCGTGTATTTACGTACAACGATCAAATGGAGAAAGATTCGACGATGACCCCGCTCGACTCTATCAAATATCACCAGATGATCCTCCAACTTGGATCCATTGCGATGGATCCTACGACAGGTTATGTCAAAGCATGGGTAGGCGGCGTTAATCATAAATATTTCCAGTTTGATCACGTGACCTCTACCCGACAGGTAGGTTCTACGTTTAAGCCATTTATTTACGCTACGGCTATTGCTCAACAACATATTTCTCCCTGTATGCAAGTGTACGACTTGCCATATACGGTTCACGCAGGAGAAGGTAATTTTCATTTAAAAGAAGATTGGACCCCCAATAATGCGAATGGAGAATACAGCGGTGCACCTTATACTTTATTCAAAGGATTACAACATTCTAAAAATACGGTTTCTGTTTACCTAATGAAACAACTTGGTGATGCTGAACCCGTTCGAGGGCTGGTAGACAATATGGGTTTATCCAAGGATGCTAAGCGATCTAATGGTTCTTATGTTGTTCCTCATGCTCCCTCTATCTGTCTTGGTTCTTGTGAGCTGACGGTTCAGGAATTAGCAGGTGCCTACACTACTTTTGCTAATAATGGAATTTATAATAAGCCTATTATTATTACTCGAATTGAAGATGGCAATGGTCAGGTTATTTATGAAGAAATTCAGGAAGAACGCCGTGCCCTTGATCCCAATTCAAATTACGTGATGCTGGAAATGCTCCGTAGTGTTATGCGCCAAGGACTACCTGGATTTAGTAATATCAAAAGTGAAGTAGGTGGTAAAACTGGAACGACCAACGATTATGTGGATGGATGGTTTGTAGGATTGACTCCTGATCTTGTGGTGACAACCTGGGTAGGTGGTGACAATCGCTGGGTCAGATTCCGTAGCCTTAACTTAGGGATTGGTGCTAAAATGGCGCGTCCTTATTTTGCTAAATTGCTACGTAGTTTAGAAAAAGATGAAACTGTAGATTATGATGCCAATGCTCGTTTTGCGGTACCGCAAGGTGACCTCGGTATTATCATTGATTGTGAACAATATGATTATGATGGAGAAAGTCCGCTGGATTTTGAAGACATGGATGATCCGGAAGAAAATGAGAGTTTTGGAGATGATGATTTTTTCGGAGATGAAGAACCAGCGGTACAAGATTCAACTAAACAAAAACAAATCGCTGAAGAAAATGAAGAATTTGGCGAAGAATTCTAACTAAGGGAATTGGAATCAATACATTCCTCTTCCCTCAATAACAGCCTTATCTTGTTAAGAAAAATATTACCCTACCTGGCGCTGCTTGGTAGCTGCTTACTGTTAATGACACAGTGCGTACCTGCTGGGAATACGCCATTGACCGATGTCAACCTTGATTTCAAGGATCCCGTATATAGACAAATTTATTCCTTTCAGGATCAATTAAAAACGGATAGTCTTATTCCTTATTTTCAGCACCGTGACCCTAGTTATCGCTATGCGGCGGCACTCGCTTTTGCTTCTAATCGTGATAAAAAAGCAGTACGTGAGTTGACCAAGCTCCTGACAGATGACGTACAAGAGGTCAAGATTGCTTCTGCCTATGCCCTAGGACAAATCGGAGATGCGTCTGCGGAAGATTCACTTATTCATGCTTTTGTAGTGGATACCTTAGCCAGCGATCAAAAATTCAAGAGAACTGTTTTAGAAGCGATGGGTAAATCTGCTTCCGAAGAATACCTCGCTGCTATCAGCGGTGTGACGACCTATCGGCGTACCGATACGCTGGCATTGGAAGGACAGGCTTACGGCATCTATCGCTATGCTTTACGAGGGATCGTCTCGCCACAAGGAACACAACGCATGGTCGACTTATTAACCAAAGTCGGTTACCCCAAAACAGTCAAACTAATCGCTGCTAATTATTTATACCGAGCACGAAATATCCAATTGGATACCTTTGCTGGTCCACTCTATCAGGTAGTACAACAGGAATCTGATCCAAAAATATTGCAAGCATTGGCCATCGCATTAGGAAAAACAAAACGTCCCGTTGGGCTGGAAGCGTTAAAGTATTTGTATGGAAAAACGGCCGACTATCGCGTACGTGTACAAGTGATAAGAGCTTTAGGCAATTACAAGTATATCGATGCAAAAGACTTAGTACTTGCAGCCGTTAGAAACCCTAATTTACATATTGCTCAAACAGCTAGTCAATACTTAATAGATCATGGTTACCCTCGAGATGCGGATGGATATTTTGCGATCGCAAAAAACACGCCGGACTTACCGTGGCAAGTCCGTGCTAATCTTTTACGGGCAGCTAATAAACATATTCCTGTTTATTTTACCAATAAAGTTGCTAATATTAATAATGAAATAAAGTCTCGTCTTGAGCGACCAGATGATAATATTTACGAAAAAGCAGCACTCGTTGGTGCCTTGTCAGAGTATGGATGGAATTATAAATATATTTATCAGAAAGGATTTCAATCTGAACAATCCTTAGTGCGATCTGCTAGCGTGGATGCGTTGTCACATATTGCGATGAATCCTGATTTCAGCAAATTTTTTGCTGCTAGCGCTCGACGTGTAAAAGGAGAATTAGCGCAATACTTTCAGGAAGCTATTGAGAAAGGAGACATCGCTATGATCGCCTCGGCAGCACAGGTATTAAGGATGCCGAAATTAAATTTCAAGGAAAATATTGATAGTCTAGATTTTTTAAATTTAGCCATCAAGAAACTCGCGATTCCAAAAGAAATTGAAATCAAGTATGAACTAGAAAAAACAATTGGCTTTTTTAACAATCAATCTGTTATCGAAAACCTACCTCCTGTCTATAATCATCCCATTGATTGGAGCTTGATTGAAGGAATTAACCCTGATGCCGAAGCTAAAATCATTACTTCCAAAGGAGAAATCACGCTGGCTTTAATGCTTCAAAATGCGCCGGGTACCGTTGCTAACTTTGTCCAACTATCACGTAACAATTTTTATGATAATAAAAATTTTCACCGCGTCATTCCTAATTTTGTTGCACAGGGTGGATGTCCACGAGGAGATGGTTATGGCGGATTAGACTATACCATTCGTTCCGAGCTGGGGATGACCTATTATGATGATGAAGGGTATGTCGCTATGGCTTCTGCCGGAAATCATACAGAATGTACACAGTGGTTTATCACGCATACCCCCACACCGCACTTGGATGGGAATTATACTATTTTTGCTAAAGTTGTAGAAGGGATGGAGATCGTCCACCAATTACAGGTCGGTGATCGCATTACAGATATCCGAATACAGAACTAGGCCAAGCGCCTATTATTTTATAACCTATTAAATTCAACCATGAAAAGTACATCATTAACAGAAAAACACATCGCCTTGGGGGCAAAAATGGCTCCTTTTGCTGGATATAATATGCCAATTTCTTATGCGGGTATCAAAGACGAACATGCTGCTGTACGAAATCAGGTCGGTGTATTTGATGTTTCTCACATGGGTGAATTTATTGTCAAAGGAGTAGAAGCATTGGATTTGCTTCAGTTGGTTACCTCTAATGATGTGAGTACCCTTGAAATCGGAGATGCACAGTATTCTTGTTTGCCTAATCTTAAAGGAGGAATAGTAGATGATTTACTGATTTACCGATTAGCGGAGGATAATTGTTCGGATGGCGAACGCGCCTATATGTTAGTGGTCAATGCCTCTAATATCGAAAAAGACTGGAATTGGATTTCAGGGCATAATCGCTTTAAAGCAAACATGACGAATATATCCGATCAAACGGGCTTACTCGCTGTGCAGGGACCCAATGCTATTGCACTTCTTCAACCATTAACGGAGGTAGATTTGAGTAGCTTATCCTATTATACTTTTACTAAAGGAAAAATTGCAGGAATAGGTAATGTGCTGATTTCTGCTACAGGATATACGGGTTCCGGTGGGTTTGAATTATATGTAAATAATGACCAATTGCTTCAACTATGGGAAGCTATTTTTACTACCCCTGCTGTGGAGGTAACGCCTGTTGGTTTGGGCGCACGAGATACCTTACGGCTGGAGATGGGGTATTGTTTATATGGCAATGATATCAATGATACGACCTCTCCTATTGAAGCAGGGTTGGGTTGGATTACCAAAACAAAAAAGGAAACCTTTAATTCAATTGAAATATTCCGAGCCAACCGCACCAATGGCGTAAAGCGAAAGCTAGTTGGATTTAAGCTTACGGATCGTCGCGTACCTCGTCATGGATATGTGATTGAGAATGAAGCAGGAGAAGTAATTGGAGAAGTGACCTCTGGCACCCAATCTCCATCTCTGGATATTCCCATTGGAATGGGATATGTAAAAACGGGTTTTCACCAGCCAGGCACGACGGTGATGATTGTGGTAGGAAAGAAGAAGTTAGCGGCTACGGTTACCAAGTTGCCTTTTTATAAGGTAGCTAAACCAGCAGAAGAAAAAGTCAGTTAATTTCAGATTAACAGGGAACGTATAAATAATTTACCTATTTGGTGAACAAAATATGACTGAATGTTATTTAATCCTTTGTGTGAGGTACCTAACATTTTAGCATAATAACCAAATAGATTATGACAGTTTTAGAAGGCAGAGAGAAGTTTATAAATTCCTGGGGTAGTTTGGGCTCTAGCTGGGGGATTAGTCGTACGATGGCACAAGTGCATGCTTTATTACTTTTGGCCCCGGAATGCTTATGTGCGGATGAAATAATGGATAAGTTAAAAATCTCCCGAGGTAATGCTAATATGAATATCAGGGCGTTGATTGATTGGGGCTTGGTGTATAAGAAACTAAAACCAGGAGAGCGTAAAGAATTTTTTCATGCGGAGAAAGATATGTGGGAAGTATTTCGCCGGATTTTGATTCAGCGTAAGAAAAAAGAGTTAGAACCCATGCTCAAGGTATTAGAAGAAGTAAGCAGTGTAGATGGGATGTGCCAGCATTCGGAAGAATTTTGCAAAGTAGTTAAGGATATGAAGCTAATTTCTACTAAAGCGGATTCCACCCTTGATAAGCTCATAAAAGCGGACAGTAACTGGTTTATCAGTAAGTTTATGAAAATGATGAAGTAATCATCTACAATAGTAGACTTTATTTCTCCTTCCTCAATTTCCATTTGTTTTTATTCTTGTGTAAGTTTGTCCTACCAAAACAAACTTTAACCAATGATCTGGTATAGACTACCGATCCATCAACCTGCTTCCCATGCAAATCAATCCTTTTCAGGCGGTTTATCCTAATCTGGACTTTATCACCTCTGCTGATTCCTTCTTTGGGACAGTCAAAGAAGATTATAATGATTTTAAGAAGAGTGGTTTTTTTCACAAATCAGCTGAAGATGCCATTTATATCTATCGTATCAAGGTGCGTAAAAAATCATACACTGGTATTATCGGTTGTGCTACGGTAGAAGATTATTTGAATGGTAAAATTAAAAAACACGAAAATACGCTTGCCGCAAAGGAGCAACAGCAGCTCAATCTGATGATAAAACGGGGTGCCGCTGTCAAACCCATTTTGCTCGCCTACCCCAATACTGCTTCTATTGATGAACTAATTCAGCAGCAGCTAAAGAAAAATGATCCTTTTATTGAAATAGCTTTTGAAGATGCGAAAGAAGTCCACACCCTGTGGAAACTAGAAGAAGGTCTAGTTATACAGCAAATTCAACAAGCCTTCCAAAAGCATGTCCCTCACGCCTACATCGCTGATGGCCACCATCGATCTTCCACTTCCTCTATCATGGCAGAACGGATGAAGCGCAAAAAGAAATCTGGTCAATACAACCAAATTCTGGCGGCCTTTTTTCCAATAACAGATTTAACGATCTATGATTACAATCGCGTGGTAGATGGAATTGATGATCGTACGATGGCTACCTTTATGGCAAAAATTTCTCAGGTTTTTGAAATTGATATTTTAAAAAAAGCAGGTAAACCAAAAAAGAAATTTGAATTAACCATGGCGGTTGGAGAAGAGTGGTTTAAGTTAAAATGGAAGAAAAAGATTTTAGAAAAATATAAGAAAAAAGAAAAGGTATTGCTCGATGCAAATTTATTAGACTACGAGGTGATGAGAAATATTATGGAGATCGAAGATACACGGACTGATGAACGAATCACTTATGTGGAAGGGCCGAAAGGATATAATTTTATTACTAAAAAAACGAGAAAGAACGAGAACAAAGTAGCTTTCTGCCTTTACCCTGTAGCCATCAAAGATCTTTTTGCTATTGCCGATGCTAACTTGATTATGCCACCAAAATCCACTTGGTTTGAGCCTCGGGTAAAGAATGGACTACTCGTATTGGAGTTCTAGCATAGCTTCAATAAAAAATTATTCTTATGAAAAAGATAACCGCTGACCTGATATTCCCGATTTCCAGTGATCCGATTAAAGACGGGGTTATTGTACTAGACGATAGCGGAAAAATTTTATCTGTTGATCAACGAAGCAAACATGATCCCGCTACGCTTCAACATCATAAAGGAATGCTAATCCCAGGTTTTGTCAATACCCATTGTCATCTTGAGCTCTCTCACATGCGTGGGAAGGTCGATACGGGGACGGGATTGATTCCTTTTATTTCGGCAGTGGTGCAGTTTAGAGATTTTCCGGAAGCAGAAATTATGGACGCGATCAAACACGCTGACCAAGAAATGTACGATGCAGGCATTGTCGCGGTAGGTGATATTTCTAACAAAACAGATACGGCAACGCAAAAATCGACAAGTCCTATCCACTATCATACCTTCGTAGAAATGTTTGATTTTTTGTCAGACAACATGACGGACGGAGAATTTGAAAAATATATGTCTGTTTATGATAATCATTCTGAAAAGAATGGAAACAAAAAAAGTGTCGTTCCTCACGCGCCTTATACCGTCTCTGAAAATTTATTTAAAAAGATAAATCAGGTCAATGATATTGGGCAAACTGTCAGTATTCACAATCAGGAAACACCTGCTGAAAATGAATTATTTATATCCGGTAAAGGAGCCTTGTTAGATTTTTATAAAAACATAGGCATGCCCCTGACTACTTTTACTCCGCCTCATCAACCATCTATTCACTACGCCATCGACAATATGGATCCGTTGTGTAAGACATTGTTTGTCCATAATACACTGACGACCAGTTCTGACATCGAAGCCGCAGACTCCTGGAGTCCCAACGTCTATTGGGCTACCTGCCCCAACGCCAATCTCTACATCGAAAACCGACTCCCTGATTATAAAGCATTCCTAGATACGCAGGCTCGTATGACCATCGGTACAGATAGTCTGACCTCCAATTGGCAGCTCTCCATTTTTGAAGAAATGAAAACCATCGCTCGCTTTAAATCTTATGTTCCTTTTCGTACTTTACTGGAATGGGCGACCTTGAATGGTGCTGAAGCATTGGGTTATGAGCAAACGTTGGGTAGTTTTGAGATTGGTAAAACGCCGGGAATTGTCTTGTTGGAAGGAGTGGATGAACGGAGCTGGCAGTCGGCGAAGGTGCGGCGGGTTGGGTAGTTTTGTTGTGTTACAATTACTATGAGTAATGAGCAAACCTCACATTTAGGTTTATTCTGATTATCATACCATATAATTTAGAAATTTTTTAACTTATAATTAGTACTTCTTCCTGTTGGGAATAACGCTCCATGTCAATTAAATAAACGGTTTTCAGTAAGCGGTTCATTATATTTTTGAGTAGCATCCAACATTACTTCGACAACTCCTTCTACATCTCTGCTAGGATAGATGGTATTATTATAGTCTAGCCCTAATTTTTTTGTTATTGATGTTCTAACTTGGTCATAATCGAGTTTTTCCCCTTCTATTTCTGAGGTCTTCAATACATCAATAGTCAATGTAGATAACAATGTTTCCTCTTTAATGGAAAAGCCTAATGTGCTCATCTGTCCAAAGAGTTTTCCTTGTAGATGTCTAACTTTTCCAAGGATAACTTGAATTTCTTTTTCGTCCCAAGTAAAATTGGGCCAGCTGTTGTATTGATATATATTTCGGCATTTCAAATCAATTATGCAGCTAACATACCACTTATTCTCCGCATATTTACTGAGAATAAACCCGCTATTCTCCGCAAAATCCACTTTTCACCCTCAATAAGCTACCAAATCCGCCAGTTTCTCCCTAAATCGATCCACCGGCTGATAAACCGCTTCCAGATTTTTCGCAAAAGGAATCGGCGTATCTAAACTTCCACATCGCAACACAGGCGCATCGAGATGTTCAAAAAGATGCTCAGAAATCCAAGCGGCTATTTCTCCACCGATTCCTCCAGTAAGACTATCTTCATGGAGTACGAGTACGCGGTTATTTTTTTCGACGGTATCTCGAATCGACTGATAGTCAATTGGCATTAAGCTTCGAAGGTCCAGAATTTCTGCATCAATACCCAATTCTTCTGCTACTGTTTTGGCCCAGTTGACTCCTTGTCCGTAAGTAATGATACTGACTGCCGTTCCTGCTCGCACTAGTTTTGCTTTTCCTATTTCGATGGTATAATAGTCGTCCGGTATTTCGGCTGACATACTTCGGTAGAGTCCTTTATGTTCAAAAAACAAAACAGGGTTTGGATCTTCGATAGCAGCCAATAACAAACCTTTTGCATCATGCGGGTTTGATGGGTAGACTATTTTTAGGCCCGGCGTATGGAAGAACCAGGCTTCGTTGGTTTGTGAGTGAAAGGGGCCTGCGCCCATTCCACCTCCGCAAGGCATTCGGATAACGACATCCGCATTTTGTCCCCAGCGGTAATGAAGTTTTGCGAGATTATTTATAATTTGATTAAATCCACAAGTAACAAAATCAGCAAATTGCATTTCGACCATCGCCTTCATTCCTTTGATACTCAGTCCTAATCCAATCCCTACAATAGCACTTTCACACAAAGGCGTATTACGTACCCGATCTTTCCCAAACGCATCCACAAATCCATCTGTAATTTTAAATACACCACCATATTCTGCAATATCCTGTCCCATCAATACCAGTCCATCATGTCTTTCCATTGCCTGACGCAGACCATCTGACACGGCGTCTATAAATCTTTTTTCGGTTTGCTGGCTCGTGGCAGGAGCAACGACGGTTCCCTGGTGTGTGGCGTATACATCGTTGAGTTCCTCGGCAAGGTTTGCAGTGACGGGAGGCTGTTCTCCGGCTATTTTCAATCCTGCTTCGATGGTCGCTTTATTTTCTTTACGAATGTCAGCAATTTCATCTTCCGTGATAAGTCCTTCTTCTAACAACCAGGTTTCATAATTTTTGATTGGATCTTTTGCTCCCCATTCCTCCATGAGTTTTTTCGGTACATACTTGGTACCAGACGCTTCTTCATGTCCACGCATTCGGAAAGTTTGGCATTCGATCAATACTGGCTCTGGACTTTTGCGCATTCCTTTGGCCACTTTATCAATGGTCTTGTATACTTCAAGAATATTATTACCATCAATCGTCATGGATTTCATTCCGTATCCTTTTCCTCTGTCGGCTAGATTTTCACAGCGATACTGTTCCTTGGCGGGAGTAGAGAGTCCGTAGCCATTATTTTCAATAATAAAAATAACCGGTAACTGCCAAACAGCTGCAACATTAAGGGCTTCATGAAATTCCCCCTCACTGGTTCCACCTTCTCCGGTAAAAGCGAGTGATACTTTCTTTTCTTTTTTTAATAAATGTGCTAATGCCGTTCCACCTGCAAGCGACAATTGTGGGCCGAGGTGGGAGATCATCCCTACGATATTATAGTCTGGTGCTCCAAAGTGGAAAGAACGGTCACGACCTTTTGTAAATCCGGTCGCCTTGCCCTGCCACTGTGCAAAAAGGTGTTCAAGGGGAATTTCTCTTGTGGTAAAAACGCCTAGATTACGGTGCATGGGATAGACATATTCGTCTGACTCCAGTGCCATCGTTGCTCCTACAGAGATCGCTTCTTGTCCAATACCTGAAAACCATTTGCTGATCTTTCCCTGGCGGAGTAAAATGAGCATTTTCTCCTCTATCATACGAGGGAAGAGCATGTTTTTATATAGATTCAATAAGGTATCTTTCTTTAGACGACCTTTTTTGTAATCGAAAAATGGGGAGACAATATTGGCCATGAAATGCGTGATTTTATTTAGAAATGTAAAAAGCCTAGATTTTGAACAACTTTATTCTAAAATAGCAGTAACAAATTTAACCTAAATTCCTTAACGGATGCGGGGATGGGATGTTTTGTTTTTAGTACCTTTGTTTTCTTTCTTAAACAGTCTGAAGCAAGGCAAATTATGAACTTGTGTAAAAATATCGGATGAGTGCTACGTATAATATAAAATTGCCCCAATTCGAGGGGCCTTTTGATTTGCTGTTGTTCTTTATTGAACGGGATGAGCTGGATATTAACGATATTCCTATTGCACAGATTACGAATGAGTTTCTGGGTTATATTCGTATGATGGAGTCTTT
>Ga0079203_1002961_pt1 | contig 10982 bp, 9 predicted proteins | sample PorBlaMBantryBay_FD_68602 | JGI IMG/M metagenome (GOLD analysis project Ga0079203, IMG submission 68602) | Marine algae microbial communities from Bantry Bay - Bantry Bay, Ireland | ecosystem: Host-associated > Algae > Red algae > Blade | place: Bantry Bay, Ireland
TTGAAGATTCAAAGCGGAAAATTATACTTTTGTAGGCCGTAAATCATAGGGTAACCTAGATTACAAGGTATTGAATATCTTTTTATAAAAAATCAACTGCATGAGCGACGAGAAGAAGCCGAAGCGTATTCCTATTCCTAAGATTTTTACTGAAAGTAGCTTCCAGACCCAAACGGAAATGCTGCAGGTACAACGTAAAGCAAATACAGTGTTTATCGGTATTCCAAAAGAAACTACTTTACAGGAGCGTCGGGTTGCACTGGTACCTTCTGCTGTTGCTACTCTGGTCAGGCATGGCCATAGGGTGGTAGTAGAAGCAGGTGCTGGACTAAAAGCCAATTACTCTGATCATCGTTACTCTGAAGCAGGTGCCGACATCGCTTATAGCAGTGAACAGGTCTTTAAATCTGATATAATTATCAAGGTCGCTCCTCCTACAATGGAAGAAATAGACTATTTACGCCCCAATCAGATTCTCTTTTCTCCGCTTCACCTTCCCATTATTACCCGAAAGTTTATAGAAAAATTGCGCGCTAAGCGAGTCATTGCCATGGCAATGGAATATATCAAAGACGAAAATAATTCATTTCCTGTCGTACGTATCATGAGTGAACTCGCAGGCATGAGCGTCATGCTCACCGCTGCCGAATTAATGACCAACTCAAATGGTGGAAAGGGCGTACTACTTGGAGGAGTTTCCGGCGTACCCTGCGCTAAAGTCGTGATTCTAGGAGCAGGTGTGATTGCTGAATTTGCGACTCGTGTCGCTATTGGGCTTGGAGCCGAAGTGCGTATTTTTGATGATAACATTTCAAAACTTATGCGCCTTCAATCTCAGGTTGGTCGACAACTCAACACATCCTCCCTCAATCCCATGCAAATGGAAAAGGAACTGCTTACTGCCGATGTTGCTATTGGTGCCATGCACTCTCCTTCCGGTCGTACCCCGATCGTCGTCAGCGAAGAAATTGTAGCCAAAATGAAACCCGGAGCCGTCATCCTGGATGTAAGTATTGATCAAGGTGGCTGCTTTGCGACCTCTGAAGTAACGACACACGACAAACCTACTTTTATCAAACACGATGTAATCCACTACTGTGTCCCTAACATTCCTTCCAAGGTGGCACGAACTGCTTCGATTGCCGTTAGTAATATTTTAGTGTCTATCTTGCTACGAGCAGGTGCTTCCGGTAATCTGGAGCGACTTATGCAGCACGATATAGGCTTACGCCACGGTGTTTACATTTACAAAGGAACACTTACCAACCAATACTTAAGTGAACGATTTGGTATCAAGTATACAGACCTGGATCTGCTAATCGCCAGCAACCTGGGATAGGAAAAAGTATTTTACTTTTTTTAAAATTTAGACCTTCACCATGCCTAAGCCAGCTCCTCTTAACTTTCATCAGGTCATCGCCCGCGAAGACGAACATTTAAAGGCTCGTCGCAAACGCCGAAATGGCCCTGCAGAAGCAGACCAGCTCGACGAGACTCGCTTTGGTATCGCACTATCCGGTGGTGGTATTCGATCCGCTACCATTAATCTAGGACTCCTCAAAACCCTCAACAAATTTAAAATTCTTGAAAAAGCCGATTACCTTTCTACCGTATCGGGCGGTGGGTATACGGGAGCTTATGTTCAGTCTTTATTGAAAAAAGAAGCGGAAAAAAATACTGATGATCCTCAGTCTGCTTACTTAGCGTTATTCAGTAAAACACATACAAATTATATCCGCGAGCGAGGTGAATATATGATGCCCGGAATGGGACGCAATAAACAATGGAATACCTTTATCTTGGTAATAGGATACGTGATCAGTACGCTCATGAGCTGGATCAGTCCCCTAATTTTTATCTTCTTATCTTTAACCTTAATTTCTGGTATCGGAAAAGTGAGAGCCTTGTTGGGAAACTACAGTATTCAAGATAGACTTTATGAAGTCATTGAAAACTACCACCTGACTACGATTGGAATTGGAATATTTTTCTTAATCTTTATTGTACACTTTTTTTACAACCTCCGTTTAAAATATCATCTTGGCATCTCTCGTAGGTTCAACCAATTTGAAGGCATATTGGCTGGATTGACAATTCTAGCAGGTAGCTTTTTAGTTTTATTAAAAATTGTCTCTTCTAATATTGAGTTCTATGAATGGTTACAAGAATATGGAAGTCTTGGCAAAACGGAAGTTGTTTTACTACATCTTGTGGCGGCCATTATCGCCATTGCTTTAGGATATTTTGCCAATCCCAATGCGATTAGCTTCCATCGATTTTATCGAAATCAACTGGCTAACGCCTACCTCCATTTTGCGAAAGAATATAAAAATATTGCACTCCGAGATCTGATAACGGAAAAGGATACGACGTCTAAAAACCTAGTCGCTCCATATCCTATTATCAATACTTGCCTTAATCTGCAAGTCATGGGAGGTGGTGACGAAAATTTTAAGGGAGCCAAAGCCAGTGATTACTTCCTCCTCTCTCCTTTTTATTTTGGATCAAAAATTACCGGATACGTTTCAACCGATACCTTTACTGATTATCGCCAAATAACCTTACCTGCTGCCACAACTATTTCCGCCGCCGCCGTTAATCCTGGCATGGGTACTTATTCTAATAAACTACTCAGTGTATTGATGACGACCTTCAATGTCCGCTTGGGATTTTGGGTCAGTAACCCACTCAAACAAAACGAATCCGAAACCGTCTGGTGGCCCTGGTATTTCTTTAAAGAATTGTTTTCTAAAATTGGTACCTCTAATCGTAAACTCAATATCTCCGATGGTGGTCATATCGAAAATCTCGGTGTTTACGAATTGCTTAGACGACGCTGCCGACTCATTCTCGCAGTCGATGCTGGTGCCGATCCATTATATACTTTTGCGGATCTGGAAATCCTCACCGTTCGAGCTCGTAACGAATTGGGCCTATCTATTGAATTCCGACCTGGTCATATTCCCGAAGATGTTATTCGACCAAAACCCTCTTATGGATACTCACTCGAACGGTTTGCCATCGCCGACATTTATCACCTTTGGGATGAAATTCCTGCACTCGATATAGACGAGAATCCGATCAAAGACGAAAATTATGAATCCTTTGAGGTATTAGTCAACTACCCAGATTTAAAAGATGCCATTAAACTATTAGATTATAATGGCAAACTATTAGTTCGCATTATTTTTCGGGTCATCAATGAATTTCAGGAGGTCAATGAATTGAGAAATCAACTCATCAGCCTCGACATCAACGACGCTAAAATGGTCAAAGTATTACTCAACACCATGATCTTTAGTCAAGGAATTAACGCACGTACACCAGGGGTCAAGGCCGTACTCGCTCACGCGATTGAGCACGAATCAGAAAAAATAAAACCTATTTTACAAAAGTCAATTTTACTTAGTAGACAATTCAAAAAAGGCGTCAAAATTCCACAACGAATTATTCAGCACATTATCGAAGATCGTTTAGACGAAGGTATTGGCAGCATTGAAAAAATAATTTTGGAAGAAATGAGCACAGCGGGTTTACAACAGGTATATGACGTGATGAAAACCTTCCTCAACTTACTTTCAGAAATTGAACTCGGGGTAGAACAAAAGCTAATTAACGCGTATTTACTTCGTAAAATAGAAGATGATTTTTTTATCAAAGAAATGCAAAGTAGAGGAATTCCCGAAAAGACTTTACGGTCACTACTGACAGAGGAACCTGAAGATGATTCTTTAATAGCCGCATTAAAAAATAACAACATTGATAAAAATATTGCCAAAAAATTGTTTAGAGATCGAGACGAACTACGGAAACGTCTTCGAAAACAAGGTACTGATGCAATTTTTAGCCTAGAAGACGATAAGTCTTTTTCCAAGAATAAATTTAAATCTGCACTTCCACTATTAAAAAAGGTTAACCAACTACTTCAAGAAACCGCTGATGACGCGGTGCTTATTGACCAATTGAAAAAAGAATTAACGGCTGCCGGGTTTCCCGAAAACATGGCGACTCACCTGATTGATCTTCGACAACAACAGTTACCAAAAGTAGACCAGGTCATGCAACACGTCTCGCAACGGATTGAGGAACAAGTGAGAAATGACATCAAGGCCAGTACTCTTGTCTATATCAAGAGCAGTGTTAAAGCACCCAAAGGAAAAATCGTTACCGATGATGAAACGATGTACGGCGCTTACAAATACAAAATTTATCATCCTTCTTTTCCACATGAATCTACCGCTGACCAATTTTTTGATCCAGTTCAATGGGAAGCCTACTATATGCTCGGACAATATTTAGGTGCCGAAGTGCTCGATGTCAAAGGGCTTGACCAGTTTTTTACTGATAAAAAAATAGCTCCTGATTTTTCGATCAGAGATTTGCTTTATCGTTTTGATCATTCTAATGAAGCAGAAAATCTGTTTTTATACAAAAGCAATATAGATCAACCCGCTACCGTCGTGGAAATGGATCGCCAACCCGATCCTGAATCTGCTCCTTCCCGAATTATCGTCCCCTCAAATGATCCTGAAGAGGAGTTATTAAAAGAAGTTAACCAACCAAATATGAAGAAAAAAGTCGTAGCAGGTAAAGATATTGACTATACGATTTAATATATTTTTTATTCAAAAACATATTAGCGGGTTGTATTCTATAAATGGAATACAACCCACTTTTTTTTATCTTTGTAGCAAAAAAGAAAAACTATGCCCGAAGGATTTGTCAAAACCACCCACCCCAATCCGGCTATTGCTGAGATTACCTTTTCACACCCACAGCACAATTCCATGCCCGGCTACCTGCTGGCAGAATTGATTAAGGCCATCGAAACCTGTGGCAGTGATCCCAATACCGAGGTAATTATTCTTAAAAGTGGAGGTGATCGAACCTTCTGTGCTGGAGCAAGCTTTGAAGAGTTAATGGCTATTGACAATCCTGAATCTGGTAAAAAATTCTTTTTAGGATTTGCTGGAGTAATCAATGCCTGCCGGAAATGTCCTAAGATCATTATCGGACGGGTACAGGGTAAGTCTGTTGGTGGTGGAGTTGGAATTGCCTCGGCGGTAGACTATTGTCTAGCGACCAAGTTTGCAGCCATCAAGCTTAGTGAGCTCAATATTGGAATAGGTCCTTTCGTCATCGGCCCAGCGGTGACTCGCCGTATAGGTATGGCAGCTTTTACGCAGTTGTCGCTTAACGCAAATGAATTTCAAACAGCAGAATGGGCGTTAGAAAAAGGAATGTATGCAGAGGTACACGAATCGGCGGAAACACTAGACGAAGCCGTGATAAAATTAGCCCAATACCTTATCACCACTAATCCAGAAGCCAGACGACAGCTCAAAAAAGTATTCTGGGAAGGTACAGACCATTGGGATGAACTGCTGGCTGAACGTGCAGCGATGAGTGGACAACTTGTCTTATCTGACCACACGAAAGCCACGCTCAAACGCTACGCTAGCTAATGAAAATCATCAATATCTTTCTTTGTATTATTTTTCTAATTTTTGCTGGTTTACAGATCAATGATCCTGATCCGTGGGTTTGGGTGGCTATCTATAAGGTAGTAGCCGTTTTTTGTGGATTGGCAGCAACGGGCCGTTTTTATCCAAAAATTATTTTGGCGAGCCTTGCGATTTGTGCAGGTGGATTAGTTTGGTATCTCCCTGATTTTTTTCATTGGCTAACAACAGGGATGGCTTCTATCACCGGTTCAATGAAGGCATCCTCCCCATACATTGAGTTGGTACGGGAATTTTTAGGCTTGGTGATCATATTTTTTACTTTGCTATGGTTGTATCGTTCGGCTGGTAGAGATGCCCAATAGATAGTTAAGCAGGGGATTGGGTTTCATATACGATAGACCATCCTGCAAATCAGGTAGATGCACACCTAATGCGCATCTACCTGACGAAAAACATCAACCCTATTTTCTTTAATTAACAATCACTCTCGCGCTCTCAATCATCTCTTTTCCATCAAAAATAGAAATAACATAATACCCAGGATTCAGTCCACTTGGAAAATCAATGTAAGTTTGCTCACCGGAAGCGATAAAATCCGTTGACGGGTAGGTTTGAATGACAAGACCCATTGCACTGTAAAGAACAATACTCATATTTTCATAAGTGCGATCTTGCGTACTTCCTAGCGTAATCGTCAGACATTCTGCGGAAGAAATTGGATTTGGTGAAATAATGATAGGTACTTTTGGCGGAGCAGCTAGGTTGATTACTTCTACGGAGGAGCAGAAGAGACTACCATCAAAGTCCATTTGTTTTAGACGGTAATAAACGGTTCTGCTACCAAATACTTCCATATCTTCATACTGATAATAAGTAGTTTCATTCGTTGTTCCTGCTGCTTCTACTCTTGTGATCTGCTCGTACCGCATTCCATCAAAACTGCGTTCTACTTTGAAGCATTCGCTGTTAAGTTCTTCAGCAGTTACCCATTTAAGCTGAACTCGGTCGTCCATTTGGGTCAGGGAAAAATCTAGAAGCGTGACAGGTAGAATGCCATTTGGACTATTGGTAAAATCGCTTGAAAGAGATACATTACCACCTCCATCACTAGTACCATCAAAAATTAGAATTTCTCCTACGGCGGCAGTAGGGATAATATCCCCAGAATTCCATAGGCCTGCTAATGCTGCTCTCGCCTCACGCGTTCCACCAGAAGGCGGTGGAGAAGGACCCCATCTCACAAAATCCTCCATAATATCGATATTATTATAATCACCACAACCATTTCTATTATAAAGTAGAATTTCTCCTTCAGGAGCGCTCATGCTAAATGGCGAGGTGGCCGTTAATTCTAAAATTAAAACTTCTCCTGGTTGCAAAGCAGTGGGATTTCCAGATAACACATTGAAAGACGCACTACCGATAGTCTTATAAGATGGTACATTACAAAGACACCAGTTGGACACGTTTTGAACCGATCCACTGACATTTTTCAGCGCTATCTTCTTAGTAATTCCTGGTGCAGGATTGTACAAAACCTCCTGAATAACGACGTTTTGAGCCTCAATTTGACTACCGAATAATAGAAACAGGCATACGAATAACCATGTAAATTTCTGTTGCATAATTTAAAACATTTTGCGTTTATTTAATTTGTTGGTTAAGGGGTATAAAGATGTACCAATAACAAATGGAGTTATTTATTACTAAATATACGTATATTTAAGAAAATTGGATCAATTTTTCCATGTTATAAATTACTTTTGTCCCAGCTTCCTCTAATTGCTTTCCGTCAGAAGCACCTGCATAGCCATATACAAACATACCCGCTGCTTTCGCCGCCTGTACTCCTGCAAGACTATCTTCTACTACAATACATTTCGACGGGGCAACTCCCATTTTTTGGGCTGCATGCAGGTAAAGATCTGGTAAAGGCTTCCACTTTTTTATATCATAAGAAATAGCGATTAAATAGATTGAGATAAAGGGAAAATATTTTTTGAACAAAAGTCAGCCCACCGCTTAAGCTACTTAACCTTATCTTTGTGTCTACATAAAGGCTAATAATAAATCCCCAGATGGTAGAACTTTTCAAACAATCTCCGCTCCTCCTCCTCTTTGTGGTTTCCGCACTAGGCTACTTAATTGGTAGTATCAGCTTTCGGGGAAATAAGATGGGTGTTGCCGCAGTATTATTTGTTGGATTAGCCTTCGGCGCACTAGATCCAGATATGAGCGTGCCGGAAATAATCGTTTCACTAGGACTCGTCATTTTTATTTATACAATTGGATTGAGTAGTGGGCCAGGCTTCTTTGCCATATTTGAAAAACAAGGATTGAAAAATGTCTTTTTCGTCATCGGTATGCTTACCCTTTCAGCCGCCATAACTATTGCGTTACATTTTTTATTTGAACTAGATGCTGCTACCTCCGGTGGATTGTTCGCAGGAGCTACCACTAATACCCCAGCACTGGCAGGCCTGTTGGATTTGATCGAAAACGCCAACCCCTCAGATATAACTAACCTGAGTGACCACGCTGTTATTGGATATTCCCTTTCCTATCCAATGGGTGTATTTGGGGTATTGATCGCTATCTTTTTCATGAGAAAATGGCTAAAGATCGATTTCAAAAAAGAAGAACAGGAATTACAGTCTGCCTACCCGATTAGTGAACAGTTAGATCGCATTACCCTGCGGATCACTAACCCGGAAGTTACCGGTATTGAAGTACGAAGTATTTACAAAAAAATTGACGGTCGGTTGGTCTTTGCCAGAATGAATCGCAACAAGAATACCTCCATCATTACCTGGGATACGCAGTTAGAACTCAACGATGAAATTGTGTTAATCGGCTCCAAAGATACTATAGAACGGGCTGTAAAATTATTGGGTGTTCCTGCTGGATATCATCTATCAGATGATCGTAGAATCTATGATGTCCGGCGTATGTTTGTCTCTAATCCGGCCATCGTAGGACATACGATTGCGTCGCTTAATTTAGCAGAACGTTTTCCCGTACTCATCACCCGAATCAATCGAGGGGATATGGAATTATTGGCCAATAGTGATACCGTTCTTGAATTTGGAGATCGTGTCCGCCTGCTCGCTCGACGAGAAGATATGGGTGAAATCAACGAAGTATTCGGTAATTCTTACGAGGCTATGAGTCACATCAATTTATTGTCTTTTGGGCTGGGAATTGCAATGGGTTTATTACTGGGGATGATAACTTTTTCACTACCCGGTGGAATTAATTTTAAACTCGGTGCCGCTGGAGGGGCGTTAATTGTTTCTTTATTATTGAGTAAATGGCGACGTACCGGTTCAATCGTCTGGACGCTTCCACATAGTGCCAACCTGACCCTTCGACAATTTGGGCTAATCTTATTATTAGCCGGAATTGGGATTCGGTCAGGACATACCTTTATGACTACATTAATGGGAGGAAGTGGTGGACTTTTGTTTATATGCGGTGCCATTATCAGTACGCTGACTGCATTTATCACGCTCTTTGTAGGATATAAATTATTTAAAATTCCCTTTAGTTTCTTAACGGGTATGGTATCCAATCAACCTGCTATCCTCGACTATGCACTCGAACAAGCTGGCAATCGCTTACCTACCATTGGATATATACTCATGCTCCCCATCGCATTAATTACCAAGATATTATTCGTACAATTGCTTTATTTATTTTTAGGGTAGGGACTTGTAAATAATTCAACATTCCTTAAGGCTTGGACTATATGACAATTCATTATTTAACCAACAAAGAAATCAATCGGCAACAATGGAATGCGATCATCACTGCTGACCCAACAGGACTGCCTTATGCACAGTCCTGGTACCTGGATGCAACTACGCATGGTCAATGGGATGCGCTCATAACAGATGATTATCAACTCCTCATGCCACTTCCCTGGAATCGAATTGTTCCCGGAATTCCACAGGTTTTTGCGCCATTATTGAGTCAGCAACTTGGACTGTTTGGCCAATCAGTTTCGGATCGTATTCTCTTGGATTTTATACAAGCTATTCCCACTCGTTTTAAAAGAGTAAAATTACCACTGCATCGAAATTTATCTCAAGTTAAACTGCCAGGCCAAATAGAAAGTTTCCGAGAAAAGAAAAATTTAATTTTAAACCTGCATCAATCTTACGAAAACATACATTCAAACTACCATAAAAGTTTACGTAAGCGAATCCGCGCTGCAACTAATCGTAGTACGATAACCAAAGGTGGGGAAGTAATGGATGTTTTTCATTTTTATAAACAACACTTAAGCAGTAAAATAAAACTACCTGACTCGGAATGGCAGTTCGTCGCCGATATATTAGATACGATTTGTAAAAAAATGGAAACCCTTATTCTTGAGGTACGCAATGCAGAAGGAGAGCGTACGGGGATGGGATTATTTCTGATTACACCTCAACGGGTCATCAACCTATTTGGTGCTTCCAGTGAGCAAGGTAAAAAAGACTTTAGCATGCACCTGATGCTGGATGCTGTCATTCAGCAATATGCCGGACAACCGCTACACTTCGACTTTGAGGGATCAGATATTCTAGGGATTTATAATTTTTTTAAAAGCTTCGGAAGCATAGAAGCTAATATTTCCGTTTACGAACGAAATAATTTACCCTGGATAATGAAAAAAGTAATAGGTAATTAACGATTCAGAGGTCAAATCAGTCCTTTATTTTTAAAAAACATCTTTTCCACAAAAATAGTTAGGTATTTTAAAATTTTTTTAACATAAAATTTTGAACTTTAATCGAAATGCCCTATATTGTTTAACATAGAAGGCCATTTTACCCATAAAAAAATTACTTCACCTTAAAAATGATAACGCCATGAAGACCCATCAAAGAGAAATTCTCATTTATTACAACCCCGAATCCAGTGCAGACCGACGTACCGTAGCACATGCCCACGGATTGACCAAACACATCAAAACCTACAAGTTTGGACAAACACCTTCTACCAATACCAGTTGGTCGCAGATTTTAGGAAAATTGGATTTACATCCAAAAGACCTCATGAATAAAGCACATCCTTATTACCAAGAACACATCAGAGGCCGAGAATTTAACCGACAAGGATACCTTAAAATATTAAAACATAATCCACAGATTTTAAAAGCCCCTATAGCAATTAGAGGAGATCGTGCCGTATTGTGCAACAATCCCACTGATATTTACAGGCTTATTCATGGAGCAGTTGCACCACCTGCATAAATCTGCTTCACGACAGGACGAAACCTCCACTTCGATCTTGCCGTCGTTAAAAAACCTATAGACCTATGCTGCTTCTAAAACAGCATTGATCAAAAAAGCCTGTTTAGCCCCGTAAGTACAGATTACTTACGGGGTATTTTTTTTATAAAAAAGACAATTAAATTGCAACAAAATGTTTTATTTATTTAGGATTACCGAAAGGTTTTTATTACCTTTGTAGTACGTATTTTATTATTAATTTAAAAAACAAACATTATGGCATTTGACGTTGAAGGTC
>Ga0079203_1002984_pt1 | contig 10907 bp, 6 predicted proteins | sample PorBlaMBantryBay_FD_68602 | JGI IMG/M metagenome (GOLD analysis project Ga0079203, IMG submission 68602) | Marine algae microbial communities from Bantry Bay - Bantry Bay, Ireland | ecosystem: Host-associated > Algae > Red algae > Blade | place: Bantry Bay, Ireland
CAGCTGGTCTACACCAGAAAATATGGGTCCGGTTATTAATTCCGAAGGCGATGAAATCACGCCAACTATGGTGGGAGAGGATTTGTTTTTTGCTTCTAACTGGCATCATGGTTTAGGTGGATTCGATATTTTTAGAGGAGAACGCAGCGGCGGTATTTGGAAAAATGTATATCACCTCGGAAATGGGGTCAACTCCAGCTACGACGACTACGGCTATGTTTATAATACCCAACTCAATCGGGGATATATCGTGTCAAACCGACCAGGTGGAAAAGGAAGTGAAGATATATACCGGGTCATCCGTTCTACTGAAAATATGCTGATCGCCGTGTCAGACAAAACAACTGGAAATCCTATTTCCAATGCCTTAATTGACTTTACCGCTTGTGGCGAACCCGTCTTTAAAACAAATACCGAAGGTGAATATCGCTTTCAGGCCTTAGAAGGACTCAACTGCCAAATTGTGGTGAGCAAGGAGGGCTATCGTAGTTATACTTTCGATCTTGATGCACAGTCTGAAGCCGCAGAATCTTTCGAAATATTCTTAACTTCTCAAAAAGCAGAAAGCGATTATTTAGGTAAAATTGTTCATGCCAATGATAATAGCAGTGTTGCCGCAGTCCGAATCAAAGCAACCGATCAGACCTCAGGGTTGGTCATTGAAACAACCTCTGACGACCAAGGAGATTATCATTTGCCGCTCGATCCAGGTCGAGAATATCTGATCCGCTTTTCCAAAGCTGGGTTTTTAGATACACATAAAAAAATTAACACTAAAAATGGACGAGATAAAAGTATCCTAGGAGTATTGCCGCTGCCCCTGTCAGGCACCAGTGCTAGTTCCGCTGACACCGGAGTAGCCCACACAGGGAACACCGGTCGTGTGGTCAAGGAAGCAGAACAACCAGTAGAGATCGTCGAAGTGGTCACCAATACTTCCACCGTAACCATTCCAGCTCCGGCTCCCGAGCCAGTAGATGAAATGGCCATCGAAGCACAGGAAGGCTTTTCGGTTCAGCTAGCCGCAGTCCCTTATGGACAACCGGTGAAGGTAAGTCAATATACGCTGATGAATCAGTCCGGTAATATTTACAGCAAAGCGGAAGGTAATTATAAAAAAGTCCGAGTTGGTATTTTTCCTACACGGGAAGAAGCCCAGGCCGCTCAGGCCGCTGCAAGGAAGAAGGGATTTAAAAGTGCGTTTATCGTTGCGGAACGAATCGCTAGTTTGCGTGAAATGGAGATTTACAGCGAAGTCGCTTACGCCCCGCCCACAGCCCCCAATCCGCCAGCCACCACGACTGCCCCTGTCTTCAATAAACCAACTCCTTCCACTGGAAAAGAGGGAATCAAGGTCCAAATTGCTTCTTATAAAAACATGGATTTTTTCAAACCACAATCAGTAGCAGAAATTGGAAAGATAGAAACAAGAAAAAAAGGTGCGTTCACCATTATATTATTAACCGGATTCGCAGATACAGCCGCTGCAACCATCGCACGAGACGCTGCCATCCGAAAAGGATACAAGGGCGCATTCTTGGTAAAAGAAGACGCGGGTATATTAAAAAAGTTGGAGTGATTTCTTAAATAAATGCAGATGCTAGTATCTATTTCCTCAAGAAAACAATTTCTCCAGCTTTATCTACCGTAATCATAACACTTGGCTGGCTAAGAGACTTTTCGTCCTGCCGAAGCTTAACGACCTGATCGACCCCAGATAGAATTTCGGAGCTAATTTCTCCAAAATTGCCTGGAAATGGTTGATTGCTAATATTGGCCGAAGTAGCCACCAACGGACGACCAGTAGTACGAATCAATTGCTTACAAAAATCGTCCTGCACAATTCGAATCGCCACACTGCCATCCTGCGCAACAGAAATATCAGGTAAATTTCTGGCGCCAGGATAAACCACCGTCAGTGGTCGGGTATGATAACCCAATAGCGTTTCAACGCGAGGATGAATAGCATGAACATGCATTCTAATCATCTCAATGCTATCGACCAGCAGCACATAAGGCTTTTCTGGTCTCCTTCTTTTTAGATTATAAATACGTTGGACGGCCACCGGATTAGTAGCGTCGCAGCCGATTCCCCAGATGGTATCGGTAGGAAATAAAATGGTATCTCCGTTTAACAAACCCTCCGCGAGTTTGTCAAATTGGCTTTCCGGCCAAGTGGAGGTTGGAGTTGGTAGTTTTGCCTTTGTCATAATAGGTATCAACAGGTTTCGTATAATAAGACTCAAGTGTATGCAATAAGGTTGGGTAAAAGTCAGGAAATGGCCAATATTCAGATGGCATAGTTTGACAATTACCGAGAACTCTACTATTTTTATATAGTAAAAAAAATAGGCAATAATTTAACTGTATTTGGGTTAGAATATTGTTATAATCAAAACTTAATTTTCTTGAAAAAGATTTCCTTACTCATTCTATTATGTTTTTTTATCAGTGGCGCATCTGCGCGGCATATTATCGGTGGTGAAATAACGTATGTTTGCAATGGCGATGGAGACTATACCTTTACTATGTTTGTCTATCGGGATTGCCTTTCCGGAGGAGCAGATTTTGATGATCCAGCCGTAATCACGATTTACAGAGAAGTGAATGGCTCATATTCAGAATTTGTCACTTTTGAGGCTCCTTTACGCACTATAGAATCAATCCCGCTACCAGAAGATCCCTGCACTACCCTTCCAGCAGTTTGTGCACAGAAAGGAACCTACCGGTTTGCTCGCAACCTTCCCACAACCAATCAACAGGTGACTTATCATGTTGTTTACCAACGTTGTTGCCGAAATAATACCATTGCTAATCTTAATGATCCCGGATCACAAGGGGTGACCTATACCTTATCGCTGTCACCGGAGGTATTGCGACTCAATGATGCGGAATGTAATAGCACGCCAACTTTTAATAATTTCCCTCCGATTGTGATTTGTGCTGGTTTTCCAGTTGAGTTTGACCACAGTGCAACAGATATTAACACAACAGATCAGTTAGTATATAGATTTTGTTCCCCAGAGCAAGGAGGAGGATTGGCCGGATCTCCCGGGTTTGGAGGTCTTCCTACCGATTGCAATGGTGTTGCTCCTTCTCCCGCTTGCCCGCCACCCTTTCCGGGCGTCAATTTTACCTTTCCCACCTATAGCCCGACCAATCCCATGGGAGGCGATCCACAGGTCAGGATTGATCCCACCACCGGATTAATTACGGGTATACCAAATGTGCTCGGTCAATTTGTAGTTGGTGTTTGTGTAGAAGAATATCGAAATGGCTCGTTACTGAGTACGGTTAGTCGGGATTTTCAATTTAATGTAACGAATTGTGAGCCAACCGTCGCCGCCGTTATTACCAGTGATGAAGTACGTGCAGGGAATGAATATATTGTTATTTCTTGTGGAGAAAACGATGTGTTTTTTGATAATCAAAGTGTACAACGTGAGAATATTGAAGAATTTTTCTGGACCTTTGATACAAATGGGGATGGCGTAACAGAAAATTTCACCGAATGGAGTCCAACGATTAGTTTTCCAGATACCGGATTTTATCAGGGATCACTGGTATTAAATCCAGGCTTGAACTGTGCAGATACTGCCCTTATTTCGCTCAATATTTATCCGGCGGTCTATGCTAATTATACGTATGCTTATGATACCTGCATTGCCGGCCCAGTCACTTTTACCGATGCGTCCTTCTCGGATGCAGGACCCAATACAATTGTGGATTGGTTCTGGGAGTTTGGAGACGGAAATACCTCTAGTGAAGAAAATCCGGTACATACCTATTCCATTCCCGGTAATTTTCCAGTATCGCTCACGGTAACAGATATCAATGGCTGCATGATTACCGAAATCATTCCATTGCCTTATTTTCCAGCTCCAGCCGTTATTATTATCGAACCCAGTACATTTATAGGATGCGAACCAGCAAAAATATTTTTTAATAACCTCTCTGTCCCAATAGATTCTACCTACGACATTATATGGGACTTTGGAGATGGAAATACCAGCTCGGAGATTAGTCCTACTCATCTTTATGAAGAACCGGGCATCTATGATATATCAATCCAGATCACTTCTCCTATTGGATGTTTTGCAGAAAGTAATTTTAATGATTATATTACCATTCTGATTTCACCTGATGCTGGATTTAGTTTTACGCCAGAATCACTGAATACTTTTGAACGAACAGCTACCTTTACGGACGAATCTTTAAACGCAGATCGTTGGTTTTATCAATTTGGCGAGAGCGGCGTTTCTTTTGAGCAAAATCCAGTGTACGTTTTCCCGGATACGGGGATTCAAGTCATCACCCAGGTGGTTACCCACCCTAGTGGCTGTACAGATACTGCTGTGCAAACGTTAGATGTAATACCACAAGTCCGATACTTCTTACCAAACGCTTTTACGCCCAATTTCGATGATTTAAACGATGAATTTCTAGGCGTAGGGATTTTTGAGGGAATGCGTGACTTTGAGATGCAAATCTGGAATCGTTGGGGAGAGCTTATGTTTGATACCAATGACCCTTTTGAGGGCTGGAACGGCCAAAAGCAAAATTCAGGACGTATATCGCCTAACGGAGTATATGTGTATCGAGCTTATTACGTCAATCCGCGAGGAAGACCAATTGAGCTAAAAGGATATGCTACATTAGTCAAGTAAAAATCGTATTATATTTATATACCATAAAATAAGAACCAACCAACCTCTACAAGATGAACAAACCCATACTATGCTACTTGTCCCGTATTATACTAGGACTTCTTTTAACAGCAGCTACTTCCTCCAGCTTATCTGCTGCTCATATTGTAGGAGGAGAACTCACTTATGTTTGTTTGGGTCCCGACGCGGATAATCCCGGAAGCATGTTATATCAATTTAGGATGATTGTTTACCGAGATTGTGATGGTGGTGGCGCACAATTTGATGGACTACCGCAGGGCGCAGAGACACATATCTCTGTATATCGTGGTGATACCAATTTCGAATTGGTAAATCTCGGCGGATTTTCAGGAGCCATATTGCCACTCCCACCAGACACAACGGAAATACGAGGCGGCGTTGACAATCCTTGTATTGTTATTCCCAGTAATCTTTGTGTTGAAAAAGGGGAATATACTTTTACTCAGAGCCTACCAGTCATCGACGAAAATTATTATATTATTTACCAAAGGTGTTGCCGTAATGGAACGATTAATAATATTCAATCGCCTGGTGAAACGGGCTCTACCTACAGTATCATCATTACGCCTACCGCACAGCTCCAATGTAATAGTTCTCCGGTATTTAACAATTTTCCAGATATTCTTATTTGCGTAAATGAACCGCTGATTTTTGACCATTCTGCGACTGACATTGACGGTGATCAACTGGCATATCGTTTTTGTAGCCCGCTTAGTGGAGGTAGTCAAAATGATGTGGCTCCTAACCCAGACACTCCTCCTCCTTTTGAAGAAGTAGTTTTTAATTTACCCACCTATAGCGCTACACGTCCATTAGCAGGAGATCCTATCGTTGCCATTGATCCATTTAGCGGAATGATTACGGGAACTCCTAATTTTCAAAACCAACATGTAGTGGGTATTTGTGTAGATGAATTTCGCAATGGAGAACTACTAAGTACGGTTCAGCGTGATTTTCAATTTAATATTACGGTATGTGAGAACCTAGTTAATGCAGGGATTGGTGGTACCGCAAATTCGGGTGATACCTACTACATCAGCTCCTGCGTAGACTCTACAATTACCATTATTAATACAAGCTTTGACGAAGCATTTATTGATGAGTATTTATGGGAATTTGATATTCCGGGATCTACGCAGCCACTCTCTTGGTCGGAACGAGATTTGACAATCACTTTCCCAGGGCCAGGCGAATATTTAGGCACCATGACCCTCAATCCCACTGCTAGTGAAGATTGTAGTGATCAAGCTGGCGTTCGAGTAGTCATCAGTTCGCCTATGTTTCCCTTTTTTGATTTTGAATATGATACCTGTGTAGCAGGGCCAGTTATGTTTATGGATCAATCCAGTATTGACGCATCTACTATTCAACAGTATGACTGGGATTTTGGGGATGGCAATACGTCTATGGAAATAGATCCTATACATCAGTATGAAATACCTGGCGAAAAACTGGTAACACTCACCGTCACCGATACGGTAGGTTGCACCGAGTCGTTTCAGCAAACGATCAACTGGTTTCCCGCTCCCCCCATTATTGTTATTGAGCCAAGCTCTTCGGTTGGTTGTCCTCCTGAAGAAATTTCATTTACCAATCTATCCCTTCCCATTGATACTACTTATGAAATCACCTGGGATTTTGGAGATGATCAATTTACGGAAGGCCTCAGTCCTTCTACTATATATACCGTTCCTGGAACCTACACCGTAGTCGTAGGCATTACTTCACCTATTGGGTGTTTTGTCTCCGATACTTTTCCCGATTTGATTTTTGTGGACTCTTTGCCAGAAGCGGACTTTATTTATTCTCCTCCGCGTGGGGTCAGCAATTTTGCACCAGAAGTAGAATTTATAGACTTGTCTTTCAATGCGTATTTTTGGGATTGGAAATTTGCAGATAGCCAAGATAGCTCCATTCTAAAAGATCCGATTTATGTTTTTCAAGATACCGGAAAACAAGAAGTAGAACTAACCGTTACTTCTTTTTATGGCTGTACCGATACCTTACGGCAAATTGTAGATGTAGTACCCAAAATAACGTACTACCTTCCAAATGCCTTTACTCCCAATCAAGATGGACTAAACGAAACTTTCGGTCCGGTAGGATTCTTCCGTGGTATTCGCAATTATAGATTTGGTGTCTGGAATCGCTATGGCCAGTTGATTTTTCAAACAACAGATGTAGAAGAAAGCTGGAATGGTCGCTATGAAAACTCAGGAAAGTTGTCTGCTAACGGCATATATGTAGTTCGTGTTAGTTTTATGGGCCCAAGGGGAAAGATGGAGATGTTCGAAGGGTTTGCTACTTTATTGAAGTAAGAGAATGATAATTAATAATGTCGTCTGTGGCTTTCAGCCAAAACTAGAGCATGAATAATTTGAGTAAAAAAAAGCCGGATCTTACGATCCAGCTTTTTTTTTATTTATTGATCCTAAACGCTCACATCTGCGCTATTTACGGTTTTGATGATTCTTGCTGCTACCTTGTAAGGGTTCGCATTGGAAGCAGGACGACGATCTTCGAGGTATCCTTTCCAGTTTTCAGGAACAGAAATCGGAATACGAATAGAAGCACCACGATCACTTACGCCATAACTGAACTCATCGATAGATTGTGTTTCATGATCACCCGTCAGGCGCTCTTCGTTGCTGGAACCATATACCGCAATATGCTCTTTATGTACCGGACGGAAGGCTTCACAAATCGCCATAAACATATCTTTACCTCCTACTTCACGCATTGCTTTATTGGAGAAATTACAGTGCATTCCCGAACCGTTCCAGTCTCCTTTAACAGGCTTGGGATGAATATCAACAATAAGATCGTATTTTTCACAAATTTTATGTAATAAATAACGAGAAACAAACATGTCGTCTGCTGCTTTCTTTGCTCCTTTTCCAAAACATTGGTATTCCCATTGTCCCAGCATTACTTCAGCGTTGACACCGGTGATACTCAATCCTGCATCGAGACATACATCCATGTGCTCTTCTACGATATGACGCCCCACTACCCGTCCTGATCCAACAGCACAGTAATAAGGTCCCTGTGGTGCAGGAAAACCAGATTCAGGAAATCCAAGTGGACGATTGTTTTGAGTAAAAACATATTCCTGTTCGAAGCCAAACCAAAATTCAGGATCGTCTTCAATTGTTGCACGGTCATTAGAAGCATGCGGTGTTCCATCAGGGTTTAATACCTCACAAACTACAATGTAAGCACGCTTACGAGTCGTATCAGGATATACACCTACTGGCTTTAATAAGCAATCAGAGGAATGACCTTCAGCCTGCTGGGTAGAACTACCATCAAAGGACCATTCAGGTAGAACATCTAATTCACCGTTGTAATTATCCAAATTTAAAACTTTGGTCTTTCCCCGAAAATTTGCTTCCGGTTTATAACCATCCATCCAGATGTACTCAAATTTAATATTCGCCATGATCTTATGAAAATTTTAAATGTAAAAAAGTAATATTATTGAAAAGATATTTTGATTTTGAGACGTCAATACAAAGGTACGAATTATTTAGAATACGGTTGATACCCCTTTGTTTATAATATGCCAGTTTGCCTTATAAATATTAATTTTCATTCCGAAAGGAAAAAGGTCATTATCCTTATTAAACAACTGACAATGAATCACTTAGTGCAACACAATTACGATGCTTAGGATCAATTAAAGAGTAAGATATAAAGGTTTTGGGTAGCTTATTCTTTTGTTGATGCTTAATACAAAAGGAAGTCACTAACCAAATTATAATCTGGCAGTGACTTCTTGAGTACTGGTACTTGCAAAACCAGTACTACTTCTTTACAGTATTTTCAATAAAAAAAATGGGATTACGAAGAAAAAGAATGCGTTTTGCGTTGTTGAGTGGCGGTAGGAGTTTCCCCAAACTCTTGTTTATAAGCTTGTGAAAACCAGGAACAACACTTGAATCCACTCTGATAGCAAATCTCAGAAACCCGCAGGTCAGTGCTATACAAAAGGCGGCGCGCATGTCGCAGTCGAAATTTACGGATATAAATATTGGTGGAACATCCGGTAGACAGTTTGATCTTCCGATGTAACTGGGTGCGGCTAAGCGCAATTTTACGACAAAGTGTTTTAGTGGAGAAATCAGTGTCTCCTAAATGTTGCCGCAATAAATGGTGCAGGGTGTTTAAAAATTTATTGTCCATTTGGTAGTCGTTAATATGCCCAATACCTTTACAAGTATTTATTTCGCTGAACGCTCCCTCCTCATAAGTAGCGAACTCTACTTAGTAGTGATTGAGTAAGGAATGGCAATTAAATAAATACGTGTTTAAGTAAAGCGCGTAAAAAAATATAACATTTTTTTTACAAAAAAGGCTGGACAAGACGAATAAAGAGAGAAGGACTAAGGATCAATTAAAGAATAGGATATAAAGGTTCGGGTAGCTTATTTTTTGTCTAGTCAACTTGACAAAATGGGAGCTACTCCGTAGGGTAGTGACTATTTTGACAAGGAAGAATAGGCACAAAAAAAGCAGCCAAATACTACAAGTTATTCTTTTATTGATCCTAAGTATGAATCCTCCCTTCATTCAGTTGTATCATTTGGTTTCTTGTACAGTGCTGTATAAAGATAAGACATTTTCACCATTTTTGAAAGTAAGTAGGGAAAAATAGCGATAAATAGGGATAAATAAGGAGTTAAATCGACCTGATTTAACATAAAAAAAGCGGCTCCCCGAAGGAAGCCGCTTATTGATTAACAATATATAATTGTTAATCAATTACATCATACCGGGCATTCCACCACCCATTCCGCCGTGCATGTGGCCTCCGCCACCAGCACCACCTTCTTCGGGTTTGTCGGTAACTACACATTCAGTAGTCAATACCATACCTGCGATAGAAGCTGCATTTTCCAGTGCAATACGGGTTACTTTAGTCGGATCAATCACACCAGCTTTTTTCAGGTTTTCGTATACTTCTGTACGAGCGTTGAAACCGTGATCTCCTTTTCCTTTCAATACGTTCATCAATACAACGGATCCTTCTACTCCTGCATTTTCTGCGATGATACGCAGTGGTGCTTCGAGCGATTTACGGACGATATTGATACCAATATTCTGATCTTCGTTTTCACCACTGACCTTTTCAAGTGCCTTGATTGCACGGACGAGTGCTACTCCTCCACCTACCACGATGCCTTCTTCTACGGCTGCACGAGTGGCATGTAAAGCATCATCTACCCGATCTTTCTTCTCTTTCATTTCTACTTCAGTGGCGGCTCCTACATAAAGCACCGCTACTCCACCAGCCAACTTGGCCAACCGTTCCTGCAATTTCTCACGGTCATAATCAGAAGTAGTATTTTCAATCTGTGCTTTGATCTGTGCAATACGTGCGTTGATCGCTTTCTTTGTACCTCCACCATTAACGATAGTTGTATTGTCTTTATCAACGGTAATTTTTTCCGCACTACCAAGGTGAGTAAGCTCTGTACTTTCCAACTTGTACCCCTGCTCTTCAGAGATAACCGTTCCTCCAGTAAGGATGGCTAAATCTTCCAGCATCGCTTTTCGTCGATCACCAAAACCAGGTGCTTTTACCGCAACTACTTTCAGCTGTGCGCGTAATCGGTTAACCACCAATACACCCAATGCCTGAGATTCGATATCTTCTGCAATAATCAAGAGTGGACGTCCAGATCCAACTGCTTTTTCCAATACGGGAACAATGTCCTGCATATTAGATACCTTCTTATCGTGGATCAGGATTAATGGATTTTCGTATTCAGTCGTCATGTCCTCCGTGTTGGTCACGAAGTAAGGAGAAAGATATCCTCGATCAAACTGCATTCCTAACACTTCTTCTACATAAGTATCCGTTCCTTTGGATTCTTCAACGGTAATTACTCCGTCTTTGCTTACGCGCTTCATTGCATCAGCGATCAGGCTACCGATTTCGTTATCATTGTTGGCAGAGATGGCGCCAACTTGCTGGATTTTGTTGAAGTCGTTACCGATTACTTCTGTTTGCTTTATCAGGTTTGCGATAACAGCTTTTACGGCATTGTCGATTCCTCTTTTAAGATCCATCGGGTTGGCACCAGCGGTTACGTTTTTCATACCAGCGGTTACCATTGCTTGAGCTAGAACGGTAGCAGTAGTGGTACCATCACCTGCGATATCCGCAGTTTTGGAAGCTACTTCTTTTACCATCTGTGCGCCCATATTTTCTAC
>Ga0079203_1002987_pt1 | contig 10896 bp, 8 predicted proteins | sample PorBlaMBantryBay_FD_68602 | JGI IMG/M metagenome (GOLD analysis project Ga0079203, IMG submission 68602) | Marine algae microbial communities from Bantry Bay - Bantry Bay, Ireland | ecosystem: Host-associated > Algae > Red algae > Blade | place: Bantry Bay, Ireland
AGTGCGGTAAAAAAATGGATAAAACCTGTATTGATCCTTCAAAGCGCAAGCCCGATGGTGTTTGCCCCATGAATTACGATCCGGTCTGTGGTTGCAACAACCAAACCTACTCCAACGAATGCAAAGCCCAAATTGATGGTGTACAAAAATGGACCAAAGGAGCTTGTGCTGGAAAAAGGGGGGAGGATGATTGCATCGATCCCAAAAAACAATCCATGCGTTCCTGTCCTGACGAATACAAGCCGGTCTGTGGCTGCGATGGAAAAACCTATCCCAATGCCTGTAGTGCTGAAGTACGTGGACTCACGTCCTGGACTAAAGGAGCCTGTGATGATAAAGGAGTCAGTACAGATTGTATCGATCCGAATAAAACGTCTGACCGAGGTTGTCCTGAAAATTGGGATCCCGTTTGTGGTTGTGATGGAAAAACGTATGGGAATGAGTGCGAAGCCAAAGCGAAGGGTGTTCAGTCTTTTACAAAAGGAAAATGTGGAACAGATAAGCGTCAGGGTTGTATTGACAAATCCAAGATCAATCCAGATGGAATGTGTCCAATGAACTATGCTCCCGTTTGTGGTTGTAATGGAAAAACGTATAGCAATGAATGCAAAGCGACGATTGCTGGAGTGACGAAGTGGACGGAGGGGACTTGTGCTAATTAAAGGTTTTTTGCTGTTCAGTAGGTTGATCTATGTATAAAGTTTGGAGAAAATGGATTTATTTAATACTGCAGAAAATGCTAATATATTACCTTTTGATGGAGAAGTAAACTATTACGGTCCTGTAATGAGTATAGAAAAAGCTCAATATTATTTCGACCGATTGTTAGCGCATATTCAATGGGAAAATGACAAAGCAATCATTTTTGGAAAATTGATTATTACTAAACGTAAAGTAGCTTGGTATGGAGATAAACCATTTGAGTATACCTATTCAAAGACCACCAAATCGGCTTTGCCGTGGACCAAAGAATTGTTAGCACTTAAAGAAATTATAGAAAATAAAACAGGAGAAAAATTTAATTCTTGTTTGCTTAACCTGTATCATAATGGAGCCGAGGGAATGTCTTGGCATAGTGATGCTGAAAAGAAATTAAAAAAAAATGGTGCCATTGGTTCTTTAAGTTTTGGAGCTGAACGCAAGTTTTTATTTAAACATAAACAAACAAAACAAACCGTTTCCGTCTATTTAGAAAAAGGTAGTTTATTGGTTATGAAAGGAAAAACGCAAACGAATTGGCTTCACCGTTTGCCCCCAACGAAGAAAGTAAAAAATCCGAGAATAAATTTGACTTTTAGAACGATTGTCTAACCAGTTATTACGCTTATTAAGGCAGTATTGGATGAGATTGATGATCGGGTTTTGTAGGGGTAAATCTCTCTGAAATTAATGATAGTCACTCAAGCATTAAATCAGAAATTGAAGAGATATTCGAATTATAAAAACGAGCCACTAACATTAATGGCTGAAAGTCGCGCACAGCCCGACGTTCAGCCGTTGTGTGTGCCCGGCATGGGCAACACTACAACTGCACAAACTTAACCGGCTTAAAGAATCCTCGATTCCCCAACCTCGCCACATACACGCCCGGAGCTAAATCTCCCGCTAGAATTTCATGCGAGCTAAACTCGCTAGTAGGTGTCAATTGAACTTGCTTCACGACTCGTCCCGTCAAATCTGTAATGATAAAATCGACAAAATCTGTTCGGATATTATTTGGGAAAAACAGATCAATGTTAAAATTAGCATTTACTGGATTAGGGTAGATGATCATGCCGGGCTGATCTCCAGGAACCATGATTTGAATAATTTTACTAAACTCAAATTGCTCGTCGTAATCCACTTGTTTTAGCTGGTAATAGTACGCGGCACCTTCGGTAATCTGTTGGTCTATAAATTCATATTTTGCTCCGTTTGTTGATTGTGCATCGACCCATCCGATGGTTTGAAATGCTCGGTCTCGGTTTTCCTGTCGGCGTTGAATTTCGAATCCGGCGTTGTTAGTTTCGCTAGCTGTTTCCCACAATAATTGAATGGATTTTTCTTGCAGCTGCCCCTCAAAAGAAATCAATTCAACGGGAACGATTCCTGTTTTTATAACAAAATTAAAAACCATAGAGACTTCCTCTCCACAAGTATTTATCGATCTAATTCTCCAAAAGTAGGTTGTATTATCCGCTAGTGGAGTAGCATCGTATTGATTGGTCGTTAATCCTGAAGCGGACTGAACGATGGTATTGAATCCATTATCGGTGGCAATGTCAACGTTGTAGGAATCTGTATCGCTATTGGGTGTCCATAGTAGGGACGGGGTCTGTGTGGTAAGGAGTGCATTGTTCGCTGGAGAAAGTAGTGGTGCTGCAGTTGGAGTGGGCATCACGATAATTCCGGCAGAAATCGTGCTGGTGGGAGTGGTTCCTACTGGGGTAGAAACGAGCGAAAAATATTCGTTTTGGGTCAGGTTACCAGTATTGGTGATTTCCACGGTTACCATGCCTGGAACGGAGGTATCATCAATGGTACTGGTCGCACTGGAGCTCAGGTCTGCTACTGTATAATTGACAGGATCCGAGAATCCGTACATATCTCGTTTGGCAAATGTGAACGTAACCGGATCTCCTGGACAGATGGTCTGGATATCGGCACTACTGGTCTCCAAAAAGTGGTGTGGAAGCTGAGGACTTAGCACAAATAGTCCACCCGTCTGTACGCCTGGATCAATATCCCTTATCCCAGAAACCAGGATGTTTCCACTCGGCAAAAATGGATATACCCCCCATGCACCGTTGAAGCCAACTTGGGTACGAGAGGGAAGGATATCAAAAAAACCAGCCTCTGTAATATTATTTATATCACTGATGTCCAGTACCCGAAGTCCTGATTCGTAATTGGCTTGGTAAGCATAAGGTCCACGGATAAACATATTGTGATCAATACAAGTAAGGTTGTGGTCGTAAAAACCCAAGTCTACCGGATTACTCAAATCCGAAATATCAAAAACAAAAGTTCGCATGGTAAGTCCATTTCTACTTTCATTTAATTCATCATTTAATAATAAGTATTTGTGATCATCGGTGATCCATCCCTGGTGGGTGTATTCCAGTCCGGGATAGGTGTTAGAAGACAAGAGGTCGACATCACTTTTGTCCGTTATATCAATGATGCTGTATTTGGTTTCGTTAAAACCGATGCAAATTTCTTGTCCGATAAGCGCTGCATCTGGACCACGGTAATTGATACAAAGCATATCGTGGGTATAATCTTCTGCACTATAGCAGCTCCCCATATCTGGAGCGGTTGGATTATCTAAGTCATAAAAAATTACACCACCGGAACAGATATTTGCGCCTACTACGTAAACGAAATTAGAGTTGGTATCGGGGTTGGTGACGATATTATGAGAAAAGCCATTGGTACCAACGATTGAACGCCCATCCTCTGTAAACGTAACTGGAAGTGCTGAAGAAGGACCCGTAGCTAAGGGATCAAGCTGACTTAGATCAAACACCTGTATTCCATGTCCCTGATTTCTATCTGCCCCAATATAGGCGATCCCATTTTTCTCACGGATATCCCGCCAACTAGAAGTAACATCAGGCGCCTGACCGGGTAAAAAACCAATTACGACCGGATTAACCGGATCAGTAACATCTACAAAACTGGTTCCCGATGTCAATCCCATCAGCGCATATTCACGGCCTGCCGGGCTGACATATCCCCAGATATCATTACCATTTGGACTGGTGGAACTCAAGGCTTTGAGGGTCGTAACATCCACTTGAGATGCCAGGTCTATTGAACCACAAGGATAGTTCCCGGCGGTGTTCCCTGTACAAGGCATTATTTGGCTATAGCTTGATGTATTTAATAATAAGAAAAATAGGGAGAAAAATAAAACAGTGTATTGCTTATTCATCGATAATCGTGTTTAAGTTCAGGTAATAATGACTAATTGGAGTAGCTCAATAGGAACGGTAAAATTATCAACAGAATGGTCAAAATGAAGCACTAATTTACGACTATTTTTTCAATTTCACTTTTTTTATTATATAAAATAATCTTTTATCGTCAATTGGAATACATTTGAGGGTGGGATAAGTATAAATCAAGCTAACTAGCGAACTGGCAATAACACTCATTAATTCAAATAATCAGGTAGAAATAGTAGCCTCTCGGAAAAGTTACCGGACCATCTAAGTAAAAGCGTACACCCTAATCCTAATCCTAATCCTAATTCATATTCTAATTCTAATTTATATTCATATTCTAATTCATATTCATATTCTAATTCATATTCATATTCTAATTCATATTCTAATTCTAATTCTAATTCTATTGATACTGCACCTCTCCACGATAATATCGGATCATAGCGATCAACATAGAATCCTCGTGACGAGATTTGGGGATCAAGGAGAAGAAGATATTTCGTAGCTCAAAATCTTCCATCAACGCATCTTCGAGGTGTTGAATATAATTGGAATGATTGAGTCGAAACAAGGAGGCCGCCGTACAATACTGGAGGTCAGCACCATGGGTAAATTCAGCGGCTTCTGTTGCCATTTCGAACGCTTTTCTTGCTTCGTTTTCATTGAGTAAAAAGCGGGTATGTGCCGTCCATAATTCACTGCGGTAAGGTGCCAGTGTGGTGGCACGGGTAAAATGAGCAGTAGCTTTTTTAGCCTCACTTAGCAACGCATAAGCCTGTGCAATTGCCAGTTGGTAGTCCTCGTGTAAAGGATCTAATTCAATTGCTTTTCGGTAATAGTATAATGCACTTTGATGGCGACCTTCTGCGGCGAAGCATTCTCCAATGTGAAAATAAACATCTGGATTACCATTATCTAAACGGAGCGCTTGAAAAAAGTAGTTTCTTGCTTTATCATAAAAGTGAATCTGCTGGTGACAAATACCCATATTGAGGAGCATCTCTTCATCTAGATCAAAGTGAAGACGCGCTCTTTCCATACAGTTAATAGCAAGGTAGAATTTTTGTTGTTGCATCGCAGTCTCTACATAATCAAGGTAAGCAGGCAAGAAGGTATCGTTGGTTACCATCGCAAACTCAAATGCTTCCAGGGCTAAATCGTACTCGTAATTTCTGTAGTAGGCGTGGCCTAAATTAAACCAAGTCAAATACTGATACGCATCTGCTTCAAGTAACTGGTGATGAAACTCAATACCATCGTCATATTGCTTGCTCAATTCTATTGCCAGCCAAATTTGCTTTAATGCTTTTTGGTTACCGGGATTGGCTCGAAGCGAAAACTTAAGGGATTCATACATATTTAAGAAGTACTCCTGTGCTTTGTGGATGAGTGCTTCCAGTAGATAGGCTTGAGAAAGTTGCTCGGCGGAGAGTTGGTAATTGATACGGAGGGCATTCAGGATGTTGATCCCTCTGGAATGATCTTGTAAGGTGATAAAGGCCTGGACACGTAACAAGTCGATCTCTATGAAACACTGTCCAAACATTTCCGCTCGGTCCAGTGATTCCAACGCTAGTTCAGCATCGTTGGACTGGATGAGCAGGATTGCTTTTTTTTCATGTAAAATACTGGAATATTTATGATAGAACAGTGCCCAGTTGGTTACTTCCAGCGCTTTATTTATCGATATTTCTTTTTCAAAATATCGAATCAAACCGACGCAATCTTTCTCTTTGGGTTGAGTAGAATGATTGGTTTGTGTTTCTGTTTGCTTCTCCGTTTGCTTTTGGAAAAGGTCTATAATGGCGTTGAGGTCTTTTCCCTCGTTGAGGTAAAGCTGGTTCATAGTGGTTCAAATTTAGTGCTTCAGAAAAATAGTGTCAAAGTCTGTCGAATTCAAACAATAATACAATTGTTTGAGGAATTCCCAGACAGGGAATTATCAGTCGGTAAGTTTATGGTGGTAAGTTGTAAGAATAAATTAGGAAACGGTAAAAGGCATTAATGGTAAGATAAAACTTATATTAAAAATCCAATTTTATATGTCCTTGGAAATTCCGAAATACCTTTAATCATCCAGTTACTGTGGACAAATATCCTTACCCTTTTTTACGTCAATAAATCAGGAAGGTTACAGTTAAGGAATGTTGATAAAATAAATTAAGACACTATGCTTCCTCTTTTTCCATCACGCTTCATTACTAAAACGGTTATTATGCTGTGCATACCGCCCATTTCAGCGCCTTGATTGATGAAAAAATAGTTCGCCTTTTATCTCAATCTATTTAATCGCCATTCCTTGGACAAGTTATTGTGGAACGATGTTGCCACATAATTTTTTGGAGCGGCGGATACGGAATACGGTTCCACCTTTGACCCGATTAAGGTCATCAAAAAAGAGGCATTGTAAATCCTGCTTCAGGTCATTGAGCTGACGAGCTTTTTTCTGAGACAGGCGGATAGAGGCAGTTTTTGAAACTTGGATGTTCATAGGTGTCAATTTTTGGATTACAAAATACAGGAAATAGGAAGTAACCGAGTAAATCAACAGAGGATCATAATACAAGATAATAAAATATATTTAAATATCCAATTAAATATATAAAAATATTTAATTTAACTTTCTTTTTCCTTTTTTTTTGCTTTATGCAAATCGCGATTTACGGCGATGCTGGCATTGAGTTCATAGCCAATTAACAATACAATCACATTCATTTGTATCCAAAGCATGACAACGATGATTGTTCCGATAGAGCCGTATAATTTATTGAAAGAACCAAAGTTGTCTACATAAAAGCCTAAGATGATTGTGCTAAGGATAGAGCCAACGGTTGCCACCATTGTTCCTACGGAGAATACTTTGGTTCGTTTGATGGTGGGTACGCCGTAGCGATAGACCATTCCAATACCAAAGTAAACCAGGATGATAATGATGAGATACCGCAAGACATTTAGTCCAATGGCTTCGACATTTGCCGCACCGATATTTTGCAGCAAGTAATGGACGAATTGATTGCCCATAATAATCAAAAAGATGGAGGCAAACACCATGATAGACAACAAGATCAATAACCCGATGGCGACCAATCTTCGTTTAATGGGGGAGCGAGGTTTAAAGGTCATTTTATAAGATTTCTCAAACCCGCGCATCATGCTCATCATTCCATTTGACGCAAAAAAGATCGCCAGTAAAAACCCGACAGACAACAATCCAGCACGCGGCTGGGAGACAATATCCCGAACCAGGTTAATCACTTCCTCCCGTCCAATTACGTTGGGTAATAGCTGATTCAACTCCAATATTACCGTTTCCACAAAATTGATGTTCCCATCTGTTTTATAAATAAACGCCGTATCTGGCAGCAGATTGACCAAATATTGATTGAAAATAATTGGTAACAATAATGGAATCAGGGTGAAAAATGCCAGTATGGTGGGAAACAAGGACAAGAAAAAGCTAAAAGAAATAGAATTGGCGCGGGTAATTAGCCGGTCTTTTTGTAGCTCTTGATAGATAAAGAAAAGTACATCATAAATAGATTCCTGCTGAAAACCCGGAAGTGAACGGGATCGTGCCCACTGGAACAGCCGACCCAATTGTGGATGCTCAAGGATACGTTTTTTGAAGGAACTAATACTGGGTAGCTTCATTGTTTTACAAACCTACTATTTTATGCTTAAAATCCCTCGCCATTTTTCTCAAAAAAAGGATATAATCGTTCGAGCAGATAAGTGGGTGCAGCAACCGTCTTATTGGTTTTTTGCTCCACAAAGCAGAGCTTTACGGAACCTCCGTTGAGTAGTTTTCCTTTTGGATTAAAAATTTCGGTATGAAAGGTAATAAATTGAGCTGGCATTTTTCTTAGCGTGGTCTTCATCGTCAATAGCTCATCGTAATGTGCAGGTCGTACATATCTCATATTGAGCGACATCACTGGCATCATTATTCCATGTTGGGCTTCCAGTTCTTGGTAGCTGATGCCGAGCGAACGAATCATTTCTGCGCGGGCTACTTCGTAATATTGGGCATAATTTCCGTAATATAGATAACCCATTTGATCTGTTTCGGCGTATCGGACCCGGATGGTGGATTGGTGAGTAAGCATGGTATGTTTTATATTAATTTTAGGTAGCGTATTTTTGATGTTATTTTTTGGCAAAAAAATAGTTCGCCTAGCATCTCCATTTATTTTATCTCCATTCCTAAATAAGTTTTTAAAGCCAATAGGTAATTTTTGCTACTAGTGCGCGGTTTCTTGCTCCGAATTGATCCCAGGGGTTCGTCAGATAGTTATCGGTATAGACCAAAAAGAAATCTGAGACGGGGGCGTAGCGCCATTGAAAACGAGCATTTATGTTTAGGTTATTCAGTTGGGAATTGTATTGTAATAGGGTTGTTAGGAAGAGCGATTTGGTAAAGGTGAAATCAAGGCGGGGCCCGACGAGCCATAGATTTGCTGGAACAAAGGGGTCGGCCAGTGAGATTCTATTGTATCTATATTCCAGTGTAACCTGTCCAAAGGGTTGAAACCGATAGTTGAATTGTCCGTTGATTCCTACCCGGGATCCATTAAAAAACTGACCAGCGGTACCATTGACCCGGTAGCTAAACGCCTGGCGACTGTCAGAGCTATAGGAAAGAAATAAACGGGCGAAGCCGAATTTTTCTCCAGCCTCTAAAAACACATCATCTGCTTGAGTACGGGTAGGGTCGAAGTCATCTAACAAGGTAACCTCCTGATAGCCCATGGCGATTTCCATTCGGGCTGAGTTTTTAAAACTGGCCTCGTAAAACAAAAAGCCTTCCCATTCCCACAAATCAAAATCCTGAATTACTTCATTATCGTCTTCTCCTAATTTATAAAAAATGCGGGTATCAAAACCAATTCGGTGTAGATTAATGGTCGCCTCTTCATCCTGATAAAAATTTATTCTGGCTTCCGGACTGAGGAATAAAATATCCTTACGAGGGACAAAACCAACCTTGGCGTCAAAAGCATTATTGATTACATATTGATCGATTCCGACACGGAATCGTGGCACTTCATAGTTTAAACTAAAGAACTGTGCATTCCCATCTTTTTGATCTGCGGGTGTAAATGCACGTTGATAGCTCAACTTTCCTGACCAGCGATTGTCCGCAGTAGCCAGTCGATATTCCAGTCCGCCTACGCGGTTGTATCGTGGGAGGTCGTTGGAAAAGTCGTCGGGGTTGATAGCTTGCTGGTTGACAAAGATGCCTGCTATTTGGGAGCGGGCAAAGACTGTTTTTTCTACGGCCGCAACGGTATAGTTGATGCCCGGAAGGTCATTGTTTACTTGTTTGGCTGTTTGCATATTCAACAATCCGATGCGCATCCGGTCATTGACCTTTCCGCTTAGACGAGTTCCAAAGAGGATGGTGTTTTGAATATTTTGTCCTGTGGCTGTATCCTGTGCCACCCCGATACGACGGGAGAAAAAAGGATTGAGCCGACGGTCTCCGAAGCTGCTGAATAAGTCAGCATTTTCGAGAAAAAACTGTCTACGTTCGGGAAAGAAAATTTCGAATCGGTCGAGGTTGGTTACCTGACGATCTACTTCCACTTGTGAAAAGTCGGGGTTTACGGTAAGGTCAAGGTTGAGACCAGCAGTGATCCCGATTTTAGCATCTCCACCAATGCCAAACGCCTTATTGGCTTTTCCGTTTGGTTCCTCCTCATAATTTCGGTCAACGGCAGCCGAGACAAAAGGAATGACAGAAAAATTGGTACCTGGTTTTTTTAATGGTTCGTCCCAGATGATTTTTCCCATATAGGTCAGATCCATGATGATTCTATTTCGGGGAATATTGCTCCAGGAAGAATATTCATTGTTTTGAGTATCGTTGCGATAAGCATTAAATCGCCATTCTGTAGCCCCTTCACGATAACGAATGGTTTTGAAAGGAATCGCAAATTCTCCAATCCAGTGATCCTCATAAAATCGAGCATCCCCTTTCCATTTATTGTCCCAAGAGCTGCTAAAGGAACGTCCTTCCCGTCCGCCATTGGAGATCAGCGCTTCTCGTCGTACCCCATAGGGGTTGAGACCAAACAAAAACGCATTTGTCACATCACTATAGGTGTCAAAAAGAATACTTATGTTATCATTTCCTCTAAAACTATAATCTCGCCGCAAGCTAGGCGTAATAAAATCATTGGCTTTGCTATAGCATTTGACGGCTACGTATAGATAATTTTCATCGTAAGTCATGTAGATGATGGTCTGTCCGTTTGCGGTGACAGAATCTGATGGGAAGTATTGCCAAAAATCACCACTATTACCGTTTGTATGCCAAACGGGTTCTAGTAATTGACCATCTATGGTAATTTTTTCAACCGTCTTTTTGATATGTATTTCGGGTACTTGTTGTGCCTTGACACCGTTTGAGCAGGCCATGCATAACCATATACACCATAAGGCAGAACACAGTTGGGTTCGGGAGATAATCATATTATTGTACGCCTTTTAAGGGTCTGGGAATATCAATTTGAACGGTTCCTTAAAATGGGGCAAGTTCGGTATTTCTTTTTACTTTATAGCGTCTCTGTAAAGATTTTCTCTGTATTTATTTAATCGCCATTCCTAATTGAGACTTTTTATCCACCCCGATAGAGTACCACATCTACGCGTCGCATTGCTGCTGAGTCTCCGCTGGAAACACTACCTTTTCCCTCTATTTTTACGATTTGATCGCTAGCTACGCCTTGCGCACGCAGGTAGGCCATAATTTTTTGAGCACGTTGTTCGGAGATCCATTTATTATATTTCTGGCTTCCTTTTCCATCCGCATAGCCGACGACTTCCGCGCTCCAGGAGCGTTCCTGTTTGAGGGTTTTGGCTAGTTGTTCCAGTTCGAGCAAGTCGTCGTGGGTGAGAGAGTAGGAATCGGATTCAAAGAAAAACTGGACCCTTTTCTCTTCCTTTTGTGGTTGAGTATCGTTAC
>Ga0079203_1002988_pt1 | contig 10893 bp, 9 predicted proteins | sample PorBlaMBantryBay_FD_68602 | JGI IMG/M metagenome (GOLD analysis project Ga0079203, IMG submission 68602) | Marine algae microbial communities from Bantry Bay - Bantry Bay, Ireland | ecosystem: Host-associated > Algae > Red algae > Blade | place: Bantry Bay, Ireland
CTCACACGCCGCAGCCCGTACTCCCGCGCCCGGCAGCCGGCGTCCCGGCGGCGGACTGAGCCGCACGCGCGGGGTGGGCGGGTTCCCGTAAGTCGAAAAGGTCGCTCGTGGGACGCTTACATTTCAGAAGGGACGCGGTCGTCGAAAGCAAGCTTTACTAACGCTTCGCCGTCGCCAATTTGATACAACAGATCGGGCAACGCTCGGGCAGCGTAGACAGAGCCTTGCTGCCTCGCAGAGAGATTGGAAGCTAGTCGACGCAATGCTTCCTTCGACGACGCATATTGCTCACGCACGATCGATTCAGTAGGTTCGTCACGGAAGATAACCCCTTCGCTCGTGCGATCAAGTAACGGCGTTAGGTCGGATACAAAACTTTCGATCGCGTTTGGTTCAATACCACAGGCATTGGCGTACTCAGCGAGAGGTACCGGCGGTGGTAGTACAGCCAGCCCAGCGAGAAACGTGCCAATTTCTGCTTCCTTGTAGCCGCGCTCTTTAACGACTGCGAGGGCATCGCTGATCCTTTGCCGAATGAGATCATCTACCTTTACTACTTCCCCGATTTCAGACGGATCTAATAATCCACGCCCCGCTTCGATGAGATTTTCGAGCACACGTGGGTTACCACGAGAACGTGCCCAAGCCACATTGGCTTCGACCTGCGTCGGTGTTCCAATTCGTTTTTGAAGAAACGTTTTTGTCTCACCTTTAGAAAAAGGGTGCAATTGAAGCTCTTCGTACTTTGCGTAAGTTTCCGGCCTCCGCTCCGGGCGGCAAGATGCGACTATTTTGACGCCCTGGATTGGCTCAGTGTCCAAACTCTCCAATAGCTTGATCGGGAAACAGTCTTCTCTATCACGCGAGGCGGCTATTTCAGCGTTGTCTATAGCATCAATTATGATGACCAAATTGCGTCCCGGCGCCAGCGATTCAATCGTGCGCAGACACTGGCGTAGGCGACGTCTGAAAGTCCTAAGCAGACCCTGTATATCAGAACTACTTGGGAGCATCGGGTCGCACAAGCCACGGAATGCGAGGACATTCGCAATGTGAACTAACCCCCTCTTTGGTAGATGCCGCGCGTCCGCGGGAGACCTGTACGCTCCTCCGCCAAAGCAATCGAAAAGCACAACTTCATGGTCGCTATCCATTCTACGAGCGAGAGTGTCTAGGAATACGGTCTTTCCTACCCCACCTGTAGCCTGAATGAGAAGCGGCGCAGTCATGGTCGAAATATGTGTCAAGGCGTCATCAATTTGCTCACGTTCAATGACCTCTCCAATCTTTGATATCCTCGTTTCGCTTGGCAACAGATCCTCTGGGTCGCCAATTTGTAACGCGGCAAGTACATCTGTACGCTTGATCAAGTTTCGATCGGAACCCGCGTACCCCGCCTTGTCCCGCACGAGACTCTTCAATTCGCCAAGCCGAGCGCGGGCCATTGGGTCGTCAGAAGCCGACAGATCAACTAGTAGGCTCGCCAACTCCTTCTTTAGCTCAGGAAGACTGCCGGTGCGTCCAAGAAGCTTGAACTTACGTGTGAAGTCGGCGAGGGGCCTCCCGGAAAGTCCGGCTGCCCTCTGGAATTGCTCAGCCTGCTTTTTGACGTCACCCGTGCGTGGCGAGTTGGCGATGAGGGAATCCAATGCGATCAGTAGATTTTCACTGATCTTTTGATTCGTGATGAGTTGAAAATCAAGGCCTTCCTGCACAGACTTCGAACCGTACTTCTTCTTGAAGTCTCGAAAAGTCTTCCCAAATTTCTCCACTGTTTTCTTCGCATCCACCGCTCGGAAATCGCGGTCTATTCCGGCGATCGAGTACTTAAACTGCGCGAATATAGTTTGACTCGCGGTGTCAAAGCTCGTCCCGCCCCCAAAATATATTGTGATGTCAGCGACCTCCACTACCTCCGGCGACGCTCCCGCTTGGTCGAGAGGTGAGAGACCTTCCACCGCGATGGCAGTAAGGTCACTGCGCGGCTGGAGGAGTTGCATCGCCTTTCGGGCCGTCCACGTTTCATGGAACTCGTGCCCGTCCCGCGATGCCCTCACCGTATCTACAGGCTTTCGCTTCCTTACTGCCATATTTTCTCATTCGTTAGAGCGTTCTTGGAACCGCGTGACGTCACGGCAAGTTGTATACGCAACTCGGATTTCCACATTTCGCGAGGTGGTGGCGGAACGTGTATCAGCGGCGTCGTTTCTCATCGTATTTCGAGACTATTCATTCAAATAATTCGCGCCGGCTTGTAACGCGATCGCTAGGCTTATGCCGAAGCCACCGCCCCCCTAACCCGCTCCGCAAACCCCTCCATCCCCGCCCCCGTCTTCGCCGAGACCTCCACAATCTCCATCCCCGGCCGCACGTCCAGGATCGCGTTGTGCATCGCGTCGCGGTCGAAGTCCATCGCCTCGGCCAGGTCCATCTTCGTGATCACCGCCACGTCGGCGGTGTTGAAGATCGTCGGGTATTTCAGCGGCTTGTCCTCGCCCTCGGTCGTGCTCACCATCACCAGCCGCAGATCTTCGCCCAGGTCGAACCCGCTGGGGCAGACGAGGTTGCCCACGTTCTCGACAAAGAGCACGTCCAGTTCTTCGATCGACCAGCCCGCCTCGTCGATCGCCCGCTCGACCATGTCCGCCTCCAGGTGGCACATCGTGCCCGTCTCGATCTGACGCACCGGCACGCCCGAAGCCTCCAGCCGCTTCGCGTCGTTGTCAGTCCGCAGGTCGCCCACCAGCGCCGCGATCTTGAGGTCACCCCCCGCGTGCCCCGGTGTGTTCAGAAGCTTCATCAGCTGCGTTAAGAACTCGGTCTTTCCTGTCCCGGGACTGCTCACCAGCGATACCACAAAGCAGCCCGCCGCACGGAACCGGTCGCGCAGCGACCGGGCCAGCTCGTCGTTCTTCTTCAGGATCTGCGTACGGACTTCGAGGATGCGCGGCTTCGCCGGGGTGTCGGTGCTCATGCCATGATTGTAGTTGAGCCACGCCATTCAGCACGGCCACCTGAGCCCATCGAATCCCACCCCGGGTGCCATGGCCGCGTGCGGCCGTGCGAAGCACCCGAGAAGCAAAACGCAAGGCTGCGCTTCGTTTACCACGAAGTCCACAAAGAACATGAAGGCACGAAGAAGGGCACAAAGGAAGAAAGCAGATTCTGATCTCCGGGTGCCACTGCCCTTCGGGGCAGGGCGCGTCACCCTGCGCAAAACCCACCGCCCTGATGGGCAGTGCCACCCAGCCCCCGTCTCCACCCGGCACTATCCCGCCATTTCAACCGACAAAATATCCAGCTCCCGCCCCCGCACCAGCTGCGGGCAGCGTGTTTTGCACACCGGGCAGACCATGCGCTGCCCCGGCAGGTCACGTTCGGCGTCGCAGTTCGGACAGAAGACCGCCGCCGCCACGTCCTCGATCTCCAGCCGCGCGCCGTCCAGCGGCGTCCCCGCCGACGCCGGCTTCCACGCGAAGCGCAGCGCCTCGGGGATCACCCCCGACATCGCCCCCACCCGCACCGACACCGCCGAGATCGCGCCCCCGTCGGCCGCCGACGCCTCGGTCACGCTCTGCACAATCGACATGGCAACCGACATCTCGTGCATAGCGATCGGCTCCGCGGCTTGGCAGGAAGGCTCAACTTCTTTCGGGAGGGCGAAGCATGCGGCCGTGAGGTCGCACTCAGACAAGTCGATGAGCCGGCGTCCCCTGCTACCCCGGCTCACCGGAAGGTTCGCCCTCCCATAACGCGCAAGCGACCGCTTGCGTCTTCCTAACACCTAAGACCTAACACCTAACACCTTTCCTACCTCACGTCCCCTTCCACGCATTCAGATCCGCACCCTCTATCGGCGCCCGCCGCCCGGGCAGCTTCCCCGCGTCCACCAGGCTGCCCAGCACCTCCATGCACGCGTGCACCGCCATCACGCTGGTCACGTCGCCCACGTCGTAGCACGGCGCCACCTCCACGCACTCCATCGCGCACAACCCCTCGCGGGCCACCAGCTTCAGCAGCTTCAACACGTCGCGCGGCTGGAAGCCCCCGGGTTGCGGCCAGCCCGTCCCCGGCACGTGCCCCGCCTCCACGCTGTCGATATCGAAACTCAGGTACACCGCGTCCGCGTCTTTCCACGCCAGCTCCAGCGCCACCTGGGCCGTCTTCTCGATCCCCATGTCCTCGATGTCGTCCATCGTGAACACGTTCGTGCCCTTCTCCCGCGCGCCCTTCACCCACTGCCGGCTGGTCTGCCACCCGCCAATACCCAGCTGCACAAGGTTGGTCGGCGGCGCGTTGGGGATGTTCGTCGCGTGGAACCACGGGCACGTATGCATCCGCTCGTCCATGTCCTTCTCCAGCGTGTCCAGATGCCGGTCGATGTGGATGATCCCGACCTTTCCCTCCACGTATGGCGCGATCCCCCGCACGCACGGGTACCCGATCGAGTGGTCCCCGCCCATGATCACCGGGAAGGTGCCCGCCGTGTACGCCGCCGCCACCGCCCGGCTGATCTGATCGAAGGACTTCTCGATGTTCCCGATCGTGAACACGTCGCCCAGGTCGCACATTTTGAGCGATTCGAACAGGTCCACCCCCATCTCGAAGCTGTAGAAACTTGTGTACTGCACGCTCGCCCGTCGCATGCCCTGCGGGCCGAAGCGTGTGCCGGGCCGAAACGTCGTGCCGATGTCGAACGGAACCCCCATGAACGCCACGTCGTAGTCGCCGGCCTTCCGCGCGTCCTCCTCAAACGGCAGCTTCAACATCGTGTTGATGCCCGCGTACAGCGGCAGCGGCCCCCGGCTGAACGTCGAGATCGACTTGTCGCCGATCGAGTCCGCCCCCGGCAGCCCCATGACCAGCTCCCGGGCCGCCGCCGCCTCCGCGCGGTCGGTGGGCAGCTTGGCTTCCTTCTTAAACGCGTCTTCGGCCTGGGTCATTGTTTTCGCTCCGTGGCTTGGCAGTTCTGTCGAGTCTTTCGGGGGGGCGAACCTTCTGGTGAGCCGGCGCCCCATGCGACGCCGGCTCACCGGAAGGTTCGCCCTCCCGTAAAACGCAAGCGCCGCTTGCGTCTTCCTAGCTTCCTATCTCAATCGCCGCGGACCGCTTGCGTCCGATTTTCACTTTCCACTTTTCGCTTTTCACTTTTAAGGCGAAGCCGCTAGGTCCCCTTCCACGCATCAATCCCCTTGTCACTCTTGTTCTTCTTCTGGCGCGGCAGGTGCCCCTCGTCCACCAGCGTGGCCAGCACGTCCAGCATCGCCCGCACCGCCAGCAGCGCGGTGATGTCGCTGGTGTCGTAGGCCGGGGCCACCTCCACCACTTCCATCGCGCAGATACCTTCTTTGGCCACCCGCTTGAGCAGCTTCAGCACCTCCCGCGGCAGAAAGCCGCCGGGCTCGGGCCAGCCGGTGCCGGGCACGAAGCCGCAGTCCACGCTGTCGATGTCGAAGCTCAGGTAGACCTGCTTCACGTTGCCCGCCCACGCGGCCTCGAGCGCGATGTCGGCGATCTTGTCGATGCCGTGCTCGTCCACGTCGTCCATGCTGATGATGGTGCTGCCGCGGTCGCGGGCCACCTTCACGCCGGGACGCGGGACCTGCCAGCCGCCGATACCCACCTGCACCAGGTTTTTCGCCGGCGCATTGGGGATGTTCGTCGCGTGGAACCACGGGCACGTGTGCATCCGCTCATCCATGTCTTTCTCTTGCGTGTCGATGTGCCGGTCGATGTGGATGATGCCGATGTCCCCGTCCACGTGCGGCGCGATGCCGCGCACGTTGGGGTAGCCCAGGCTGTGGTCGCCGCCCATCAGAAACGGGAACGTGCCGTTGCCGAACACGTGGCTGACCGCTCGGCTGACTTGATCGAAGGACTTCTCGATGTTGCCGATCGTGAACACGTCACCCACGTCGCACATCTTCACCGCCTCGACCAGGTCGATGCCCAGCTCGTAGAAGTAGCTGGTGTACAGCGCGCTGATCCGCCGCATGCCCTGGGGTCCAAAGCGGGTGCCGCTGCGGTAGGTGGTGCCGATATCGAAGGGGATGCCCATGAAGGCCACGTCGTAGTCGCCGATTTGCGTGACGTCTTCGAGGTACTTGGTCTTCAGCAGCGTGTTGATGCCCGCGTAGTGCGGCAGCTCCCCGCGCGAGAAGGTGGTGATGCTGCGGTCCCCGATCGAGTCGGCGGCGGGCAGGCCGATGTCCTGCAGCGAGGCCAGGTGCTCGTCCGTCTTTTTGCTGGGGATGTGCTCTTCCTTGAGCGCGGCCAGGTACCCCTTCATCTGTTCGGGGGTCAACGGTTCCTTCATCGGATCTTGGTTGGGGTCGGGCATGGGGTGGAGCCTCGGGGAGCGTTGAAAGGGAGAAAAGTGGGGTGCGGGGTCCGGATGGTATCGCTCAGACCGTCGCGGCGGCGTGGGCGGCGGTATCTGGGATGCCGGCGCCGCGCAGCACGTGGTCGGTCAGCGCCTCCAGGCTCTGGTGCAGGCTGAACAGGCGGGGGTTGAAGAGCCAGCTCTGAGTGATGCCCATGAGGTGGGTATAGAGGTGCAACGCCGCGAATCCGGGGTCCTCGACGCCGCACTCTTGCAGCCACCGCGTGGCCGCCGCGATCACGTCCCGGGTCAGCTTTTTCTCGCGGCGGTACAGCACGGCAAGCTCGTCCACGAATGCGGACTTGTTCATGACCAGCTCGAACGACGCCCGGTGGCAGGGGTTGTCGCGCAGCAGCAGCAGCCACCCGCGGACGAAACGCCGCAGCGGACCGCCCGCTTCCGTCGCCGTCGCCCCGGTATCCTGGGCTTCGAGAAGCGCGTAAATCGGGTCTTGGCTCAGTCGCACGACTTCGAGGAACAGCTCGGCCTTGTTCGGAAAGTGACCGTACACCGCACCGCGGGTCACACCCAGCTCGGCCGCGACGTCGGCGATCCGGGTGGCCGCGTAGCCGCGGGCGGCGAACACCGTCAGCGCGCCCGCGAGGATGTCGCGGCGGGTCTGCTCGGCTTGTAGGGCGGGGACGCGGGGCATTTCGGAAGGGTTCAGGGGTTGGGGCTGGGGGTTCAGAGAACACGCAAGCGGGAGTCTGCGCGTGCCCGGTCTCGGAACCGACTTAAAAGACCTCATCCCCCACCGCCGTCATGCGGATGACGGGCAGCGGCTTCTTCTCCATTTCGCCCGGAGGATGGATCAGGTGCTCGATCCGCTGCTTGGTCTGGGTGAAGAGCGGCTCGAACATCTGCTCGGGCGTGCGGGGCCGCGGCACGGGCACCTCGACGATCTCCTTCACGTGCCCGGGGTTGCGGCCCAGCACCAGCACGCGGTCGGCCAGGTAGATCGCCTCGTCCAGATCGTGGGTGATGAACAGCACCGTCACGTCCACGTTCCGCCAGATCTGCAGCAGGTAGTCCTGCATCTCCGCCCGTGTCTGGGCGTCGAGTGCACCGAAGGGCTCGTCCATCAGCAGGATGCGCGGTTTGTTGGCCAGGGCCCGCGCGATCGCCACACGCTGCTTCATCCCGCCGCTCAGCTGGTGCGGGTAGTGGTCGGCAAACCCGTCCAGCCCGACCATGTCGATCCACTGCAACGCCTCACGCTCGGCCTTGGGACCGCCGCGGCCGGTGCTCTCCAGCCCGAACATCACGTTCCGCTTGACGCTCAGCCAAGGGAACAGGGTGTAGCCCTGAAACACCATGCCGCGGTCGGCGCCCGGGCCGCTGACCGGGTTGCCGTCCAGCAGCATCTGGCCACCGCTGGCTGATTCAAGGCCCGCGATGATGCGGATCAGCGTGCTCTTGCCGCAGCCCGAGGGGCCGATGACGGTGATGAACTCGCGGCGGTGCACCTTGAAGTCGATCCCGCCGAGCGCCTGAATCGGCTTGCCCTGCGGGCTGACGAACGTACGCGAGAGGTTCTGCACGTCGAAGACCACCGGCCGCTTGTAGATGCGGTCAAAGCGGTCGCGGACCTCCGCGGGCATGGGCAGTGCATCGACGGTGGGGTCAGACATCGGTGCCTCCGGGGGTGGCGACGCGGTCGCGGGGGCCCGGCCGGCCGGCTCGATCGACCGTCCAGGCCAGTCCCCGTCCGAGCAGACGGCTGGGCGCAGAGACCATCCGCCCGATCCAGCCACGCCCGCCCGCAAACTCCCAGGGGAACAGCACCCGCGCCAATGACTGCAGCAGCTGGTCGGTGGTAAAGCCGATGATGCCGATCATGATAATGACCGGGAACACGCGGTCGAAGTTGTACTTGCCGCCCTGGGTGTCGATGAACGCGGTCAGCCCGGTCTTCTCGCCGATCAGCTCGGCGATGACCAGCCACGTCCACGCCCAGCCCAGCAGCACCCGCAGGTCGCCGTACATCCGCGGCAACACCCCGGGCACGATGACGTTCTTGAACAGGCGCCCCGGCTTCGCGCCCAGCGTCTGCGCCGCTTCCACGAGCGAGCGGTCGAGGCCGCGCGTCGTGTTGCCCAGCATCAGCACCAGGTGGGGGAAGGTGCCGATGAAGACCAACGCGAGTTTCGGCGCCCCGGCGACGCCGAACATCGCCTGCAGCAGCAGCCCGAAGGTGGGCGCGGGCATGTAGCGGAAGAAGTCCACAAACGGCTCGATCAGCTTCGCGAAGAAGTCGCTGGTGCCGCACAGCAGCCCGATCGGCACCCCCACCAGGCAGGCCAGCAGGAACGCGCCGAACACGACCTTCAACGAGCTGAGCAGCCTCTGGTGCATCCACGGCTGGCCGTTGGGCGGCTCGGTGGTGAAGTCCTTCCACGCCGCGGCCAGGCACTCGCCCGGCGGCGGCAGGAACACCGGTGACGCCGACTTGCCCTGCGGGATCAGGTACTGCAGCGGCTTCTTGACGAAGTCTTTCTCGCCGTACGGCACCGCCTCTTTCAGCAGCTCCCAGTTGGCTCGCACCAGCGCCGCGTTCTCATCGCTGAGTCCGAAGGCCCGGGGGTCCAGTTCGCCGCTGGCCAGCCGTCCGTAGAGTCCGAAGAGCGCCGCGTCGATCGCCTTGAAGTTGCCGTCATCGATGCCGTCGAGGTGCCCGCCGGTCCGCGCGAGCGGCGTGAGCTGGCGCAGCTTCTTCTTGTTGGCACGGCTCGACCCGCTCGCCGTCCCCGCGGCCCGCTCGGCGAGCGCGCCGGCGTTCACCTCCCGCACGTTGTCCTGCAGCGTGCCGAAGTACGACTTGGCCACCCGGTCGCCGGGCGCAAACGCGGCCCCGTCGCCGATCTTCTCGGTCACCAGCGTCAGCCGCATCTCGGTCTGAAACGCCGGCGTGTAGGTGACCACGCACCACAGCAGCACCGGCAGCACAAACGACGCCACCATCAGCAGCGTGCGTCGGCCGGCCGACAGCGGGGTGCGGATTCGGAACCAGGGTTCACGCACGGCAAGACCCGCGGACAGAGAAGAGTGCGGAGACCGGATACGCTCTGCGATCCGGAACAGAAAGGCGTCCCCGGCCGACAAGCCGGCGACGCCGGGGTTTCGTGCTACGGCTTCACCGTCACCGACTCGGCGTAGGCCTCGGTCAGGCTCGGGTCGAGGTAGGTCGCGGACTGCAGCGGCTCGGCGTACGCCTCGTACTTCACGTTGAATGCGTTGACGTACTCGTTGCTGAAGTAGATCGACGACAGGTCGTCACCCTTCTCCCAGGTGGCCAGGGCCTCGTCGAGCGAGAGGATGTAGGTCCCCTGGAAAAACGGCTCGTACTCGGCCGCGCTGATGTTCACGCGGGCGGCGAGGATCTCCAGCGCCTCGTCCAGGTTGTCCTCGTCCTTGAGGTAATCCACGATGCGGTACCACACGCTCACGACCTTCTGCCACTCGGCGCGGCGAGCCTCGAGGCTCTCGGGCGAGACCGCGAGCACGTCGTAGATGATGCCGGGCTTGTCGGCGCTGGTGAACACCGGCGTCGATCCGGGAACGGCCTTCAACGCTTCACCGCTGTTGGGCTGCCACGCGGCGATCGCCGACACGTTGCCGCTCTCCAGCATGGCGGCGGTCTTGTCGGTGGGCGTGTTGACCCACTCGACGTCGTCTTCCGACAGGCCCGCCTCCTGGATCGCCGTCAGGGCCAGCAGGTGGCCCACGAAGCCCAGCTCGGCGCCGATCTTCTTGCCCTTGAGGTCTGCGACCTCTTCGATGTCCGGCGTGGCCACCAGCATGTCGTTGCCGTTGGAGTAGTCGTTGATGATGATCGCCACCGACGGCCGGGCGCTGCCGGTCACCAGCGCGTCGCCGTTGGTCATGGTCACCGCATCCAGCTGGCCGGCGGCATACGCGTCCATCGAGGCGACGTAATCGAACCATTTGAACTCCACGTCCACCCCGGCCTCTTCGAACCAGCCCTTCTGGATCGCGATCTCCCACGCGACCCAGCCCGGCCAGTCGGAGTAACCGATCTGCAGGGGCTCGGCGGCCGCGGCCCGGTGGGGGGCCAGCGTCAGGCAGGCGGCGGCGAGCAGCAGCGTCGCGGCGAACAGGCCGCGGGCGCGAGAAGTCAGGAAGCCGGGGGTCCGGCGACGGGGGGTCGTGGTGGTCATGTCGGGGCTCACAAGAAGGCACATGGGGTCGGCGGCCACGCGGCTCGCCAGCGGGACACTGGCAAAGTGCGTGCCAGCCACGCGGGGATCCCGGGTCAGCCCCCGGGCCGGGGCGACTGCCCATTAAATGCGCACGCGTATCTAAACGCGCGCCCGGCGGGCAGCGCCGCGGTCGGGGCACACCGAATCCGCGGCGATAATTCTCGCCCAGGCCGCATGCGACCGCCTCCCGCAGCCGTTTAGATGCGCCTGCGCATCCGCGCGGCACCGGATTTGCCACGTTCACCCCGATGCCACCCTTTCCCCCCACCGCCCCCGCCGACTGGCCCGCCC
>Ga0079203_1002994_pt1 | contig 10886 bp, 9 predicted proteins | sample PorBlaMBantryBay_FD_68602 | JGI IMG/M metagenome (GOLD analysis project Ga0079203, IMG submission 68602) | Marine algae microbial communities from Bantry Bay - Bantry Bay, Ireland | ecosystem: Host-associated > Algae > Red algae > Blade | place: Bantry Bay, Ireland
TAAGATTGTAAATACTATCTAACTCGTTTTTATTAGCTATGAAAGTTTGTATTTTTCCAAATTCTACGATTGGACTGAGTGAGGTAATTGTCTTCATTGTTTTTATTTCAAAATTATGAAGTAATATTTTCGCGTCTATATAACTTTTGTTAGGTAATGGACTGTTTTGATGTCGATGCTAAAATTTCGATTTTATCTTTCACTTAAAGAGACACTCTATACTAAAGCACATATTCTGCCTAACAATAGCCTTACTTTGCTATAGCTCAGTCTACACACAAGAATCTCTATCAAATAACTACTCCGCTGCCAATGTTTCTGCAAAAGAGATTATTGAAACAATTATGAATTCAACTGACTTAGTAGGTCTTTCTGTATCTGTGAGTTATCGTGATGAATTGATTTGGTTTGAGGGGTTTGATCATAGTGACTTGAGTCAGACGACTCCAATTGATCCTGCACAAACTCACTTCCGAATTGCGAGTAACTCGAAACCATTGACTGCCACAATCATGGGGAGCTTAGCAGAGGAAGGAGTTATCAATATAGATGAGAGTATTTATAAGTATGTATCAAGTTTTCCTAAAAAGGAATTTGACTTTACACTGAGACAATTAGCAAGTCATCGATCAGGTGTCAGACACTATAAGAAGTTTGAATCAGACAACTTAGACGTATTAACGATATCACAAGGACTTGATAAGTTTGAAAAATCTGATATTAAGCATATCCAAGGCAACGCTTATCTTTATAGTTCGTATGGTTATAATTTACTTTGATTAGCAATGGAAAATGCTACTAATTCTAACTTCAAAGATCTACTTAAAGAATACGTTACAGACCCACTTGAGATCGAACATACGGTTTTAGATTATAAGTGAGAATACGGACCTGAATGATTCAGGTTTCTTTATCAAGCGTGGCAAAAAAGGAGTATCATATGCTCGAAAAGTTTATCGAGCGATCAAGGCTCAAAGTGGAGGCCTTTTATCCGCTTCTGAAAACTTAGTCAAGTTTAGAAATGCATATCTCTACGGTCGTATCTTATCAGATGAGTCTAGAGTAGAGATGCACACGGATATACCTCTATCAAATGGAACTAAAACCGTCGATGGCCATGCTTGGAGTATCATCACAAATCGACAAGGAAGGATAGCGTTGAGCCATACAGGATAATAAGATAATCTGCCAGATGAATATGAAAGGGTAGTAAACTGGCTTTAGATTTAAAGCAAAAAAAAAGGCCCATCATAAAATGACGGGCCAATATAATTTAAGATTTAAATCTTGTGATTATGTCAATTCGACATTCACTGCATTTAATCCTTTTTGTCCTTCTTCTACATCAAAAGAAACTTTGTCTCCTTCATTAATAATTGTTCCGTTTAGTCCATTTGCATGAACAAAAACATCTTTACCACCATCGTCTGGTGTGATGAAACCGAATCCTTTGCTGTCGTTGAAAAATTTAACTGTACCGTTACTCATTACTTAATTTATATAAATGTAAATAGGCGAGATGCTGTTATTAGTATCCCTACCATGACAAACTTAACGATAACCTCTTACATTTAGTTGCATTAAAGTGAAAAAAAGTTAATTATTTTTCATTTAATGGGAGAATGATCAATTTTCAGGAAGAATTGTCTGCATAAAAACTTGGTTGGAAATTGCCACATCAATGGAAAAGTAGGATCTGTTTTCAACGTTTGGTACCTTTCTAACGGGAATTCCTGGCCTTTTTTCATCCAATCGGTCAAACCCATGGCTGACTACTTATACTCAATTTTCACTTCAGGTTCATTAGATCTCCTTACATTCATAATCAAATTATAAAAGTGGCTCTAAGTACTTCCAAATATTTTCGGCTACGATTTTCTGTCCATTAGCATTAGGGTGTTTTCCATCTTTTAATAACAAGTCTGTATTACCAGCAACACCTTCAAGGAAGAATGGGATGAATTTGACATGAGGTATGGATGAGAGGTCTCTATAGATTTTGGAGAATTCATTGACGTAAGTGTCACCCATATTTGGTGCAGCCACCATTTCGCAGAGCCCGATGATGACATTTGGATTTTTAGCCTTCACGATTGATATGATTTCCTCTAAGTTTTTTCGAGTCTCATCCACGGGCAACCCTCTCAGCATATCATTAGCTCCTAACTCAAGAAAGAAGATATCCACTTTCTGTTTCATCACCCAATCAATCCGCTTTAGACCACCAGATGTTGTTTCTCCACTCAGACCAGCATTAACAACTGAATAATTTAATTCTAATGAATCTATTTTATCCTCTATAATCGAAGGAAAGGATTCGGTTTCATCTAATCCATACCCAGCAGTCAAGCTATTACCATAGAAGAGAATGATTTTTTTATCAGTTTTCTTATCCTCCATTTTGACTTGTGATTCTTGGGTGTTCGTTACTGATTGAGTTGATGAATCTTTGTTGTTGGAGCAACCAATGGCTACAAGACACATTATGGACAGAGTACAGACTATAGAAAAACTGGATGAAAAAAAGTACTTCATGATTTCAGAAATGTTAGATTTATTAGTTATCGGGATGCAAGGTTATTTTCAGTCCTCTAAAGGTATTTCAATAGACAACAACTCTTTCTATATACCTTGCAATATTATCACTTGACACAAATTGCACTACATAGACTCCAGTATCTTCTTCTGTAAGATCAATCTGTAATTGATCAGTGTTCTGGATATCTTTTTCTATCACAATTTCTCCTATCACATTTGATATGGAAAGTCTACCAGACAAGATTGAAGGAAACTCTATTTCGAAAAGTCCATTAGTAGGGTTAGGATAGAGACTTGTGAAATTCTGCTTACTTTCTTTTGTTGACAATGAAATTTCTCCAACAGTAAATGTAAAATCTCTAATAACCTCCGCTATGAGTTGATTATCACGAAATGCTTGCACACATACTCCTGTGACATATTGGCCTACTTGCGTTGGGGCTCCTGTTATTAATCCTGTGATGGGATCGATAGCGATTACTGGATCACCTGCTATCGGAGTCTGCCATGTTAATCCTCCTGGAGTACCTATCGGATCAAGAAAATAGATATCATCATATGGAGGTGGACATACTTCTGGATCGGGCAGCACATCATAACAATAGGAAGTTTTGGGAGCACAAAAGCTATATTGCAATTCATCTCCCTCTAAATCAATTGCTGAGAAGTCTACTTCTAATGGTTGACCTTGACAGACAAACACAGGAGGTAATTCATTAAACTGAGGACTAGTGTCACAGGTCCTCTGAGCTTCTGGAGAAATTTCTATAGAGATTGCCATACCTGTATCTCCGGACTCAATGATGTTATTGATTAATGGACTTCTACAGCATTGTTGATGAGCTATCATGTAGCTATTGTCTGAGAGAGGAAGGTCAATATCAAAAATATATGAAAATCCCTCCACTCCGATATTAAGGGGTAAACAAGGATTAGAAGAATCAATTTGAAGCATAAATTTATTTTTAGTATTTTGATCATACTTTGTAGAAATCCAACTCCAACTATTTGTTTCCACTTCTTCGTAAATTCCAAAATCATAAGATTGGTCTTCGCTGATAGCTCCAAATTTGTCTACAAATATCGTACACTTAATCTGAAATCGTACGAGATCATCTGTAACATCTGGATCAATACATTCATAAGTCATCTGACTGCCTAAGATATGTGCAGCTTTTAACTCTCTTTCAATTGGACAAAGTAGTAGTAGAATCAACATGATCGGCAATAAGGAATAATGTGATTTGACCATGAGTGTTTTTTGTTTTTAGTCTGTGATTATCTAGCATTCGTATAAGATTATGTTAATCTATAAAACGAAATTACAGTTTAAGAGTTATACTGTTTATTACAACGGAAAACAAAGCAAAGAATGATTCTTGAAGCAAAGAAGATTTTTAAAACATATAGAGGGGTCAATAAAGATTTGACAGTTCTTGACGATATCAACTTTCAGGTCACAAAGGGAGAAATCTTAGCAGTCGTAGGTCCATCAGGTTCAGGTAAGACAACATTGCTAGGACTGTGTGCAGGTCTGGATAATCCAACAAGTGGCATACTCAATCTTGCTGAAGAGCCTATCAGCACTATGACAGAAAATGAAAAAGCCGAACTCAGAAACAGAAAGGTTGGGTTCATTTTTCAGAATTTTCAATTACTGCCAACATTAACGGCACTAGAAAATGTGATGATCCCTTTGGAGCTTCAAGGCAGAGCAAAAGGCGCTAGAGAAAAGGCCAAAGACCTACTTGAAAGGGTAGGCTTAGGTGGCCGTCATCATCACTATCCCAGTCAATTATCTGGAGGAGAACAACAGAGGGTATCGTTAGCTCGAGCATTTAGTAATGATCCAGAAATCCTATTTGCCGACGAGCCTACTGGTAACCTTGATGAAGAAACTGGGCAAATTGTTGAAGACTTACTCTTTGAATTGAATGCTGAAAAGCAGACTACATTAGTTATTGTGACTCACGATCTAGAGTTGGCCAATAAGACTGATCGTATCATAAAACTAAAGGGAGGTAAAATCATCAGCGACCAATCTATAATATCACCATCAATCATATGAAGTGGTTGCTAATCCTAAACACAGCCATACGAGATAGTAGGAAGGAGAGATCTAAGTTGTTCCTTTTTATGTCTTCTATTATATTAGGAGTTGCAGCATTAGTAGCAATCAACTCTTTCAATGATAATCTTGTCCGAGATATAGAAACTCAATCTAAGACTCTATTGGGAGCTGATCTGACGGTTGGCGGCAATAAGCCTATACCAGATAAGTTATTAGGTCCTCTAGATTCTATTGCTTCAGAAAAATCTACAGAAGTTGAGCTGTTTTCAATGTCTTATATCCCATCAATAGAGCAAAGTCAGTTTGTAAGGCTTGTCGGAATGACAGGGAATTTTCCATATTATGGTAACCTAATTACTGAACCAACATCTGCATCTAATACCTACAAGACAGGTCGCTACGCATTGGTAGACGATGGAATGATGATACAGTATGGTTTAAGTGTGGGCGACTCTATAAAATTAGGTGAGGTCACTTTTCCTATTCATGGTCGGTTGATGAATGCTTTTGGCAGCATGGATGCAGGAACCTCCTTCGCTCCATCAGTTTATATCGCTGGGGCGCAAATTCCAGCTACTGAGCTAGTACAACCAGGAAGTTTAGTGAATTATAAAAACTACTATAAAGTAGAGAACTCGATAGATCTAGATGAATGGAAAGAGGAAAGAAAGTCCCTATTCAGAAATGAAGCGATGCGTGTAACCACTATTGAAGATCAAAGAGAAAACTTACAAGAAGCATTTTCTAATCTGAATAATTTTCTAAATATTGTAGCACTCATCTCATTGTTACTCGCTTGTATAGGAGTAGCTAGTAGTGTATTGATCTATGTCAAAACTAAAGTGCAAAGTATTGCCATTCTCCGATGTCTCGGAATGAAGGGAGAAGAAGCGTTTATGGTTTATTTCCTGCAAATATTCGTACTTGGAGTATTAAGTGTCATTTTAGGTATTGCAATTGGGAGCGGAATACAAGTCATGTTACCGATCGTACTTAAAGGGTTGCTTCCTTATGAAGTAACTATGACTATCTCATGGAATGCAATGATCAAAGGATTCTTGATGGGAATATTGAGTACGACATTATTTGCTTTAGGTCCATTGTTAGGTGTGAGAGATATCACTCCTTTGAAGGCACTAAGGATTACAGACGAACCAACGAATACAAACCCATTGAGATGGCTTATCTATGGATTGATCATTTTGTCTATCGCTGGATTCTTATATTCCTTGACAGGGTCATTCGTTGATACAGGTATATTTACAGCCTCCATTTTAGCAGCTTTTCTTATTCTTTTCGCTGTAGCAAAATTAGTAACATGGGGTGTACGAAGGTTCTTCCCAAAAAAGGCAAGCTTTGTGCTCAGACAAGGAATGTCCAACTTGTATCGACCCAATAACCAAACTCAAACCCTCATAGTGTCTATCGGATTAGGAACCGCAATCTTAACGTTGCTATTCATATTGCAAGGTTTGATTTTAGGGAATGTTGAAGATATGGGAGCTGGTAATCAACCTAATATGATTGTCTTTGGAATAGAAACTGATCAAAAAGAAGAGATTGAAGAGATCACAAGGTCTTTTGATATGCCAGTCACTCAGCATGTGCCTGTTGTAACGATGGAGTTGGCCGGATGGCAGGGAAGAACAAAGAAAGATTGGATGCAAGATTCGACTCGTACTGCCGTTAGATGGGCTGTGAATAGAGAGGCTAGGGTGAGTTATCGGGAAGAGATGTCCCCAGACGATGAGTTAATTGAAGGAACATATACTGGAGTCTATAATGGAGGTGATTCTATCATGATTTCTTTAGATCAGCGGTATGCAGAAGGTCTAGATGTCGCAATCGGTGATGAACTAAGATGGAATGTACAAGGGACAATGATCACAACCTATGTAGGAAGTATCCGTAAGATTAACTTCCGTAAAATGGAGTCACGATTTTTTATTCTCTTTCCAACTGGTGTGTTAGAGGCTGCTCCACAGTTTATGATCCTAGTAACTAAATCTCCGAATAAGCAAGTGACTGCTGATTTCAGAAATGCAGTTGTGCAATCAATGCCGAGTGCTTCTGTGATCGACCTAGGAAATATCTTAGTTACACTAAATGAAATTATCACCAAGGTCAGTTATGTCATCAAGTTTATGGCTGGATTCAGTATTCTGATTGGATTAATAGTGTTGATTAGTTCACTCTTCCTATCTAAATATCAGCGTATTCGTGAGAGTGTACTACTTAGAACCTTGGGAGCAGTTGAGAGTAAAATCTATAAGATCAATGCGGTGGAATATGCAGCTTTAGGAATTTTGTCAGCCTTGACAGGCATCCTTTTAGCAATAGTAGGAAGTTATTCACTAGCCAAGTTTGTATTCGAATTAAACTTTAATTTGAGCTGGTGGCCGATACTAGGGATCTTTGTTTTTATAGTGGCACTTACAGTTCTCATAGGCTTATGGAATAGTAGAGATGTAGTTAAGCGAAGTCCATTAGAGATATTGAGAAAAGTATAATTTTATTGAAGAGGATTAGTTATTTAAAATTAAACAATCAGAGTTCTTAGAGTCTTTCGATGAGACATGGAGTATTACACATATGGTTCATGTTGGATACTGTCTTCACTTTTGATAATGGCACCTAAGGGTCTATCATAACTGAAGTAGCTTCTTGTCCAATCAAAGAGTGTCATTAACTTACTTCTAAAGCCAACAAGGGACATGAGGTGAACAGCCATCCATACAAACCAGGCTATGAACCCCTTGAACTTAAGTTTTTTAATTTCTGCTACAGCTTTATTTCGACCTACTGTTGCCATTATACCTTTGTTGTCATATTCAAAGGATTGCATTTCTTGAGCTCTATGATGGGCGATAATATTTTTTCCAAGTAAGCGACCTTGTTGGATAGCAACTTGTGCTAACATTGGTTGACCTTTTGGTTCTTCTTCTGTCACATGAGCAGAGACATCACCTATAGCAAATACGTTAGAGTAGTTGATTGATTGATTATAATCATTCACTTTGATTCTCTTACCGGCGATGAGTTCATCCTTGACAAAACCAGCAATAGGTGCAGCTTGAACACCTGCAGTCCAGATTGCAGTTTTTGACTTGTACTTTGTTCCATCATCTAAGATAACATTGTGTTGATCGAAGTCTTTGACCATGGAGTTAAGCATAACGTTGACACCGAGTTGTTCTAAATATTTAAGCCCTGCTTCTGAAGACTCAGGTGACATCATTGCAAGGACCTTAGATGATGCTTCAAACAAGTAAATATTCATCTTTGTAAAGTCAAATGTCGGGAAGTCTTTTGGAAGTACATTTTTCTTCATTTCAGCAATGGCTCCGGCAATCTCCACTCCAGCTGGTCCTGCCCCAATAATAGAAATGTTGAAAATTTCATCTTTGATTTCGTCTTGATAAGTCACATTGAGATTTTCAAGATTTTCCATCAATGTATTTCTGATTTCAAGAGCTTGAGTTACAGACTTGAGAGATTTGAAATTGTCTTTGATTGGGTCGAGCCCAAAGAAGTTGTTAGTACTTCCCGTAGCAATTACTAAGTAGTCATAGTGAATATTACCAATCGGTGTTACAATCCTATTTTTATCGAACTCTACTTTTTTGACTTCAGTCATTCTGAATTCAAATCCCTTCTTCTTTCTAAATATCTTTCTAATTGGGTAAGCGATGTTACTTGCTTCTAGCCCTCCTGTAGCCACTTGGTACAGTAAGGGTTGGAACATATGATAGTTGTTGCGATCAAGCAGGATTACATCAGCATCTTTACTTGAAATATTTTTCGCAAGATTGATACCAGCAAACCCTGCGCCTACGATTACAATAGTTGGCTTTTTACTCATAATTGAAGAGATTTTAAGTCATTAAAGATCGGAAGTAATATAAAGTAAATCATTATTAAATATCTACATGTAATAACGATTAAGTCTATAATTGATACATTGCTTTACTCGATATTGTTTAATTAATTATGTGCTAATTTCATCAAATCTAAGCGTAGAAGAGATGTTTATTTTTTTGGAATAATGAAGGGTAAAGTTGCAGAATCATTCACCACTGTTTTCATCATGAGATTTGACAACTTCTCTAATAGGGATTCCATTAATCATTACATCTTCTAGTACAGACTCACCGTTTTTGATCTTAACTAAGGCATAGGTTGTGGTGCTCGTATCTCGTTGCGACTCCCTGTACATGACTTCTGCTCTATAAGCTTTGGACTCTTCCATATAGTACCTATCAAATGGATAGTCAATCAGCAAGGTAGTTTGTTCCAAACTTGTGGCATATCTGACCTTGGCTTTGAGATAGTTGCCATTATTGTCAAATGGGTTTTTTGAAATTGATTGTATGTTAGCATATCCAAGCGAGTCAGTGTTGAAAGACAAATAAATCTCCTCACCGTTCGTCCATTTTGTGCCATCGGTCACTTTGAACCTAGTGTCAATAAAGCTAAGGGTTATATACTTACCTCTGAATGGATCCGTAGGGTCGATAGGTGCAGTTTTAAATTTATAAGTCTGTCCAATCTCTATGATTTCTTCTTTGTCCCAAATCATCTTCGCAGGGATATAAAGTTGTGCTAGAGCCACAAGAACAAAAACTACCAGTAAGACTCTATTGTTATTCATGTGTTTTTCTTTTTTTAAGCATCAGATAATTTGCTGTAAAAAATCCAATACCTACAAGCACAAATAATAGCCCTCTAATGACAAAACTGATCTGTGAGTCAAAGAACCGACAAACAACTAATGCTGTGATGATGAGTAACCCATAGTTCAAGATACCAAGATGGTCTTGATTGGCTCCAACTCTGATGGTCAATATGCCTATTCCAAATACAAAAAGATTTATCAGTATCACTGCAATGGGAGAATAGATACCAATAGAGAATGTCAAGATAAATAGGAGAAAGATCGGTGCTATTGGCTTAATTAGGATCGATGAATTCTGCTTGTATTGCCATACTAGAGTAGCTATCCCTATCAAAGAAATAATCACAGATACAATAAACTCAGGAGTTTTGATTATGTCAGACAAGTAGAAACTTTCACTGATTAAATCATCCCAGAAGTAATTAAAACTCAAGTAGAGTAGTAAGATAATAGTCCCAAGTGAGCCGATGATTTTGTAGCCATTATTTCTAAGTTTTTTCTGATCAAAATAAGTTGAATTTCCAATTAGGTAGATTGTGCCCAAGAGACTGAAATATGCAATCCACATTAATTCTGCATATTTTGTGGCAAATGTGCCAAGTGTAATCACTATAGATAATGGAATGGCCCAGTTATGAAATGTTGTAAAGTTACTCAAAGGCTTTGCCTTGAATAGGAGATAGTAATATGGCAAGATAGTAAGTAATAACAACCAATAAAGATAGGGTTTACCTGAAGGATACGACCAATAACTCACCTGACATGCATAAGCAGTTATGCCAATCAAACAAAGTAATGACGCAATGGAAGACTTCATCACGTAGATGAGCGGGACACAAAGGATGACCCAAGTTAATAGGAAAGAACTTAAGTCACCAGGAATATTATAAATCTGACTGATTAAAGCAATACATGCTCCCACGGCAAAGATTAAAAAAGCTGCACTTCCTTCAATCCAAGCGACACTCTCACTTTTTTTAACTAATGTAAATGCACAGAAGAGCTGTCCAACGATCATTGGTAAGAATGCAAGGATTGACTTAGTACTCCTTGAGAGTTCATCCCAGTTATGGGCGACGATGAGTATGATACCAAGGCCAACTAGTATCGCTCCAAGGATACCAAATGCAATAAAGAGTCTATTTGTAGACGATTCACCCTTACTTATATAGTATTCATGAATTTTTTCAGCAGTGGTATCTGTGATGATGCCAGCACTAACCAATTCAGAGAGATCGTTTTTTCTAAACATACTGTTATACTAGATAATAGTTTAGGGTAGACCTTGTTAGACCAAGAAAATATGAACAAATACTTTTTAATTCGCCTGAGGTCAATACAAATGACTGATGATATGATCTGTTGTGTATTTAAAGTTTATTGATTAGGAATATCATCCTTACTAAATCTGTAAAGGTCATTCTCTTCTTTTTCCTTATAGGCAAGAACTTGTTTTAAAGCGTCTGGTACAACATCGCTACACATAATGATCAAAGAGCCATCTTTAGCATTTTCTATAGAATGACTTATTGCTTCTTTCTCTGTATTAAATATGGTTACTTTTTTATTAGCGTCATGAGATCTGATACCCTTATTGAGCAT
>Ga0079203_1003002_pt1 | contig 10856 bp, 10 predicted proteins | sample PorBlaMBantryBay_FD_68602 | JGI IMG/M metagenome (GOLD analysis project Ga0079203, IMG submission 68602) | Marine algae microbial communities from Bantry Bay - Bantry Bay, Ireland | ecosystem: Host-associated > Algae > Red algae > Blade | place: Bantry Bay, Ireland
ACCAACACAATTACCTATACCGACGAAGAAGGGAATGATACTAACATCGTATTACCAGCTAATGTCTTAACAACTCTAGCAATTGGTGCAGACGGCAACTCTCTAGATTATACAGACGAAGATGGCATAACTACCACAGTGCCGTTAACAGGATTAATATCTGTAGTAACAGATGATAATACAAACGTTTCGGTACAAGCCATTGCAACACATACTTCTGGTGATGGAACAGCAGTTGCTATTGAAGAAACTATTACAAACTTGCAATTAGTTGGCACAAATTTAGAGTATACCAGAGAAAGTGGTGTAAAGGATATTATTCCCTTAAAAAATTCTTGTGGTATACAAGGAACAAGAGCACAGATTATTGCAATGAGTGGCTCGTACGATGAAGGATGCCATTATATTCTTACAGATGCGCCTGCGAGTGGAAATTTACTAGCCGATATTATAGTACTTCACGCGGTTACACCTACGTCTTTAAGTATGGATGTGTCTGTATTAACACCACACGACACACATAGCTGGGATGCTATTTATGATATTGGTACAAACCAATTTAAAAAAGTTTACGATAATCTTTTTAATGAGGTTACAGGAATTACTACTATAAATACTTTTCCTTGGGGAGAAACAGCAGTACAAAGAAATACAGTTAAAAATTCTGCATTCAATTATACAGCAGGAAATTTTAACGACAATGAAATAAGCGATGCAAGTGTTACAATATTAAGCGGTACAAATAATAATAATATATTTAAAAACGGAATCTATACACAACAAGGAGCTGGGACTATAAACTTTTCTACTGTAAACGGTAATTCTAATGTAAGAACAGGCGATGTAAACATAATTAATACAACATTTACAAATGCTAGTTCTTTGTACACAACAGGTAGTAAAGGAAGCATTGCGCAATGCAATTTTAACCGGTTTTATGGAATTAACACCCAAAACATAGCAACTTTAGCGCTCTTAGATTCAGATTTTAGTGGTTATAGCTCGTTTGCTTCTTCGGGTGCTACACTATTAAGAATAACCCGAAATAATTTTACAGATTATGGAAGAACATTGCAAGCTGCTGGAACATCTTTAACAATGAATTACGGAGAGATAAGAGGAAATTCTTATGTAGATCTAAATTCTGGCACACTAACATCAAATGAAATGTATATTAATAATCAATCCTATATACGTTACGATAGATCTGGTGCTTCATTAGTAGACAACATGATTATTGAAAATGGGTCATACTTCAGAATGGAAGGGTCATCTACAAAAAGCGCTACAAATAATAGAATTTCAACAGGCTCAAGTATTAGAACGGCAGATGTCTCGTTAATAGGAAACAACGTATATAATTATTCAAATATAACGGCATACGGTTCATCGGTTGGTATAATAAATTATGTTGATTTGTCTGGTTCAATAATGACGGCTTATAATGTGCCTGATTTATCAATTCAAAGAACAACAGGTTTTAGTTATGGAAGGTTTTTATTTTCAAATGCTGGAGTTGTAAAAGTTTTAGGAGCTACTGCTAGTGACTATGGCTATTTTCAAATTTACGCAGGTAAAAGTGGTACATTTAATTACTCATCAGTTTCTAATGGAGCTTATAACAGAAGTCGAAACGGTCAATTAGTAGTACAATACACAGACACTAAAAACGGTGCTTATATAGATCATAATAGCACTGGTAAAAACACGGTTAATTATTCGGATTTAGCAGCCGCTGGAAGCAGAATTAATTTTGAAAACTCTTCTACAAACAACTTAATAAGTCAAGTAACGGTTAGAGGTTCTGGTTATGTGAGATTAAGAGGAACTTCTAATGGTGTACAACATTCAAACAATAGTTTTACTTCAGTTGGTATTGCAGATCACAATAATAGTGTTAGCGGATTAGTAAGGAACTGTAATTTCACATCGAGCTCTAAATTGTACGATTACGATAACCCTAGCACACATTATTTTTACTATTGTAACGGAGGTTCTTCAGCAGAAATAAGTCAAAGAAATAATACAGGGTTAACTAGGTTCTATTCACTAGATGCGTCTAGTCAATCTATAATTAGATACACTACATCAAGTGGAAACTATTATTACTCAACTATGAGTGCCTATTACTACCAGTTAACAACTGCTGCAACAGGTACAAAATCTGGATTATTTGGAACAGGTAGGTTTAGCAATACGGTTGCAAACCCAATAAAAACAAATATTAACGTAGTAAACAGCTACATAGATAATTTTTAAAATGAAAAAAATACTTATACTACTATTATTTACTTTCGCTATAACAGTTAACGCGCAAGATAATTTTGTGAAGGCTTTTGAGACTGAAAGAGATTCAATGCAAAAACTAATAGAATTGGCAGCAGACGATGAGACGGAATTAAACAGACTTATAGATTTAAGTTCTAAAAAAGAAGAAGCATTTCAAAAAGAATTTTCAAAGCGTACTAATGATAAAATTGCTAAAGAAAATATTAAAATTAAATCTGCTGTAGATAAGATTGAAGCAGAGACAATTAAAAAACTAGATTCTATAGTTAAATCCAATGAAAAAGAATTGGCTTCTATGTTTAAAACTTTAAAAAATTCTTCAAACTCAAAAGGAGAGGCACTATCAAAACCCGAAGAATAATTTATAAAATCTAGTGGCTTTAATAGCAGCGTGAATAATAGAGATAATAATCTATTATTAATAAATGTTAAATATGAATAAGATATTAAATATAGTAATAATATTATTGCTTTTTTCGCAAAACTCGAAAGGGCAAGATGCTTTCCATAATTTTGGAAATGTGCAAATCCATGATCAAGGTCAAGTAGGATTTCATATTGACTTGAAAAATGATGGAACATTTAATCAAAATTTAGGCTTAGCAGGATTTTATAATACAAATAATGCTCTAACCATCTCAGGCACAGAAATACCAAAATTTTACAATATGGAAGTTGATGTTGAGGATAATTTGTTTCTTCAAATAAATACAGAAGTGGCTAATTCATTAGTTTATATTAATGGAGATGTAATTACTCCTAGAGTAACACCTAATATTTCTTTAGATTTCTTAGAGAATTCTATTTACGCGCTAGAAAATGATGTGAGAAATACAGATGGTTATGCTTCTTATAATGGATCTAATAATTTCACTTTTCCTATTGGACAAGACAATAAACTAAGGCCTTTAATCACTCCATTTCAAACTACAACTACAAAATACGCAGCAGCATATTTTAATGAAGACCCAAATTCACCATCAACCTTTACGTCTTTTAATACTTCTATTTCTGAAGGCATTATAGAAAATATTTCAGACGATGAATTCTGGGATTTTAACGGTACACAATCAACATCTGTAACCTTAACTTGGGACGACGAAAGCTTTATATCACAACTCACAACAACATTAGATAGATTAAGAGTTGTTGGCTGGAATATTAATGAAAACCGCTGGGAAGATTTAGGAAACACAAATACAACTGGTTCTATTACAACAGGAACAATAAACTCTATTGTGTTTAATCCTCAAGACTACGAAGTACTAACATTTGGCTCTTTAATAAACAAAGATGGCTTAACAGTTTTCGATGTTATTACACCAAATAACGATGGCGATAATGAAACATTTATTATTGAAGGTATCGAACTTTTTGAAAACACTTTACAAATTTTTAATCGTTGGGGAGTTTTAGTTTATAAAGCAATAAATTACAAAAACACTTTTGCTGGAATATCAGATGGAAGATCGACTATTTTTAAAGACGAAAAATTACCTGTAGGCACTTATTTCTATATATTAGAATTAACAGAAAGCGGTAAACAGCAAGCAGGCCCACTTTACATAACGTATTAAAGCGTTTTATAAAAATGATAGCCATAAATTTTATAACCCTCGTTGTAATAAAATTTATGTGAAGCATAGTTTTGCACGTAAGTATTTAATTCTGAAATATTACAACCTCTAGATTTGGCATAATTATACAACCACTTAAAAAATTGTTTTCCCAAGCCTTTACCTTGATAAGCCTCTTCGATATATACATGGTCCACTTCCATAGATTTACCTGCATAATGCCTAGTTTGAAACCACATACCACAAATACCTATTAATTTATTATCATCAAAAACACCAGCGCACTCATAACTTTCTTTTACCATTAATGCAAAACGCTCTTTTAAGAGTGCATTAGAATTTGCATTGTGTGTTAATTTCTGAATTAATGGAATAACAGAATTAATATCTTCTTTATCAATAATTTTAAAACTGAAAGGCATAGCAATAATTTTAGTAAATTTAGTTAAATTTAAATATATCAAATAACAACTCTACATGCCTGCTAAGTTTAAAACTATTAACAATTCTGAGATTAAAATTAAGCAAATAAATGCTTTAGAAACTATACCTGTAAGGCACGCTGTATTACGCAAAGGAAAACCAGCTGAAGCTTGTAAAATTCCTCAAGATAATTTAGAGAACACATTTCATTTTGGTTTATTTCACCAAAAACAATTAGTTGGGGTTTGCACTTTTGTAATCGATCAATCTCCTTATTTTAATGATAATAAGCAATATAGATTACGTGCAATGGGAATTTTAAAAGCATATCAAGGCTGTACTTTTGGAAAGCAATTATTAACTTATGGTATCCATTTTTTAAAAGAAAAAAACATTGAACGTTTATGGTTTAACGCACGTATAATAGCAGTTAACTTTTATAAAAATAATGGATTTGAAACCATTGGGAAAATATTTAATATCCCAAGAGTGGGCGACCATTATCTAATGCACAAAAAATTATGATTAGTAAAATTTCCAGAAAATTGAAAATTGCATCAATAATAATTTTCACTTTAATAACGCAATTTGCTTTTTCACAAACTACTATTTCTGTTGAGGAATTAATAGGCAAAGGAAATCCAGAGTTATTTGGAGAAAGCTACAAACTTAGAAATGAAGCTTATTTGTCTTTTAAAAAGATGCAAACTGAAGCTTTAAAGAGCGATATTAAAATTGGTGTTGTATCAAGTTACCGCAGTTTTGCACACCAAAAACGAATTTGGGAACGTAAATATAAACGTAATCAAAATAAGCAACTTTCGCCTATAGAAAATATTAAAAAAATAATAGAATATTCTACTATACCTGGAACTTCTCGCCATCATTGGGGAACAGACATTGATATTTACCAAACCAACGTTAAACAACCAAAAGGGTTTTTGCAAGAAAACAATTTTCATAACAATGGTGCGTATTGCAAACTTAAAGAATGGATGGATATTTACGCTAAAGATTATGGTTTTTATTTGGTTTATACAGATTTGCCAAATAGAAAAGGCTTTAAATACGAACCTTGGCATTATACTTACAAACCATTATCCTATCAATATCTAAAAAAATATCAACAATTAGATATTGCAAAAATTTTAAAAACAGATAAACTTTTAGGAAACGAAAATTTCACACAAGAATTTATTGCAAGATACACAGAAGAAAATATTTTAGATATTAATCCCGAACTTTTGTAACTTTAAAACTTAATTAACACTTTAAAAAAATGAAAAGAGGGGGACTTAAAGGACGATTATTAATAGGTTTGGTTATTGCTGCATTTTTTCTAATCAAACATTTTATGAGCAGAGAAACAAATCCTTACACCGGAAAAGTACAAGCGATTTCCATGACTACAGATGAAGAAATCCAAATGGGATTAGCGAGTAGAGATCAAATGGCTTCTCAACATGGTGGTTTATATCCTAACGAGCAATATCAAGCATTAGTAGATAATGTTGGCAATAAATTAGTAAATAACAGCATTGCAAAAAACACACCTTATCTATACGAATTTCATTTATTAGCAGATGAAAATACTATCAATGCATTTGCCTTACCTGGTGGTCAAATTTTTATAACTTATGCTTTATTTTCTCAGCTTAAAAATGAAGATCAATTAGCAGGTGTCTTAGGACATGAAATTGGTCATGTTTTAGGAAAACATTCTGCTGAGCGTATTGAAAGCAGCAAAATGTGGCAAGGTTTAAGCACGGCCGGTTCTGTAGGCGCAGATATGGGAGGTATTATAAACCAAATAGGGAATGGAACTTTACTAAAAAATGGTCGTGGAGATGAGCTAGAAAGCGATGAACTTGGTGTTCGTTTTATGATGCGTTCAGGTTACGATCCAAAAGAATTAATTGGCGTTATGCAAATTTTAAAAGAAGCAGCAGGACCAAATCGCCAGCCAGAATTTGCGAGCTCTCATCCAGATCCAGATAACAGAATGGAAAAAATTAGAGAAGCAATAGAAAAATACAGACGTAACTAAATCGTTTTCGTTTAATTATACCTTAAAGTCCTGCATTTGCAGGACTTTTGTTTGTTATATTTGCTACTTAAACAGCTTTCTATATGAACAAAAAAGTAATCTTAATGATCCTCGATGGTTGGGGAAAAAGCCCAGACCCCAAAGTCTCTGCAATAGATAATGCCAACACTAAATTTATAGATAATTTATATACAAAATATGCCCACGCGCAGTTAAGAACAGACGGTTTACATGTAGGTTTGCCAGAAGGGCAAATGGGAAACAGTGAAGTTGGACACATGAATTTAGGTGCTGGACGTATTGTGTATCAAGATTTAGCTAAGATTAATTTGGCTGTAGAAAACAAATCTCTAGCACAAGAACCTGTTTTAGAAAGTGCCTTCGAATATGCAAAAAAAAATAATAAGCCTATTCATTTTTTAGGCTTAGTTAGTGATGGTGGAGTACACTCGCATAACAACCATTTAAAAGGATTAATTGAGGTAGCAGAAGCTCACGGAATCGAAAAATCTTATATTCATGCCTTTACAGATGGTCGTGATGTAGGACCTCGAACAGGTAAATCGTTTATTGAAAACCTAGAGCAATTCAACAAAAATAAAAAAACAGAAATTGCTTCAATTACTGGACGCTATTATGCTATGGATCGCGATAAACGTTGGGAACGCGTTAAAATTGCTTACGACGCTTTGGTTAAAGGTAGCGGTGAATTGTCTCGTAATTTACAAGAAAGTATTCAAAATAATTATGATAATGATATTACAGACGAATTTATTAAACCCATTATTAAAACCGATGGATACGGTTTACCAATAGCAACAATTAAAGAAGACGATGTTATCATCTTTTTTAACTTTAGAACAGATAGAGGTCGCCAATTAACAGATGCTTTAAGTCAGCATGATTTTCCAGAATTCAATATGAAAAAATTGAATTTATATTATGTTACCCTAACAAATTACGATGAGAATTTTGAAGGTTTGCATGTCGTTTTCAATAAAGACAATATTACAGAAACGCTTGGTGAAGTTTTAGAAAAACACAACAAAACACAAATTAGAATTGCCGAAACCGAAAAATATCCTCACGTTACCTTTTTCTTTTCTGGCGGTAGAGAAGCACCGTTTATTGGTGAATCTCGAATCCTTAAAAATTCTCCTAAAGTTGCAACCTACGATTTAAAACCAGAGATGAGTGCTTTTGAACTTACTAATGCTTTACTACCAGAACTAAAAAAAGGAGTAGTAGATTTTGTGTGTTTAAACTTTGCCAATGGAGATATGGTTGGACACACAGGTTCAATGCCAGCAGCAATAAAAGCATGCGAAGCTGTAGATATTTGTGTAGAAAAAGTAATTACAACCGCTTTAGCTAATAATTATACAACACTTCTTATTGCAGATCATGGCAATTGCGAAACCATGATGAATCCAGATGGTTCTCCGCACACTGCGCACACCACTAATCCTGTACCAATTATTTTAATAGATAATGAATTAAAAGAAATTAAAAACGGCGTTTTAGGCGACTTGGCTCCTACTATTTTAAAACTGATTGGTATAGAAAAGCCTATGGTTATGACGCAGGAGAGTTTGGTATAATTTATCTTAAAAGAATTGGTGATGAAAATACCAACAATACCAGATAGCGAAATTTAATCTTTGAATAATTTCGCAAACTGCTCCTCTCTTTAGTTAAAGAGGGCTATGTTTTCGATAGAAAATTCGGAGAGTTTCACCTGAAATGCGAAGTCTTTTATGTTAATTAACAAACTCCTCTTTCTTTCAAATTTAATAAAATTTAAAATTCATCTCCTCTTTAGTTAAAGAGGAGAGTAACATACAACAAGGTTTTTTTGTTTCGATTGAAACTTTAATTTTTATTGTATTTTTGTAATCAATTATGGTAATGAATAAACATTTTTAAACGATTTATTATTGCTGTAGGTTTCAATATACCATTGTAAAAGATAGTTATCTAAGTGTTGGTACCAAGCGTTTATTTGCAATCGACACTTTAAAACGTTTACAAGCAGATAGGCATCATTTAATTTTATGGACTTACAGATTGGTAAAGAACTTGATAAAGCTGTTGCATTTTGAAAAGAAAAAAACCTCAACCTAAAAAAAGAAAAAAATTTTAGATTCTAAAATAGTAGTGCTTAATAAATTATGATCGTAGTAAAAACAAGAGAAGAAATAGAACTAATGCGTGAAGCTGCACTTGTGGTTTCTAAAACTTTAGGTGAAGTAGCTAAAGCTGTAAAACCAGGAGTAACAACATTAGAATTAGACAAAATTGCTGAAGCATGTATTAGAGACCAAGGTGCTATACCTGGATTTTTAGGCTTGTACGATTTCCCAAATACGTTATGCATGAGTCCAAATTCCCAAGTAGTACATGGTATTCCAAACAGTACACCTTTAGTTGAAGGCGACATAATTTCTATAGATTGTGGTTCTATTAAAAATGGTTTTTATGGAGATCATGCCTACACTTTTGCCGTTGGAGAAATAGACCCAGAAACCGAAAAACTATTACAGGTTACAAAAGAATCTTTATATGTTGGTATTGCAGCATTAAAAATTGGCAATCGTGTTGGTGATGTTGGTTACGCGATACAGAAATATTGCGAAGATCATGGTTATGGTGTTGTTCGAGAATTGGTAGGACATGGTTTAGGTCGCGTTATGCATGAAGATCCAGAAATGCCAAACTATGGAAAACGTGGTCGTGGCAAAAAGTTTATTGAAGGTATGGTTGTTGCTATAGAGCCTATGATTAATTTAGGTACCCAACGCATTAAACAACATAGCGATGGCTGGACTATTACTACTCAAGATGGAAAACCGAGCGCTCATTTTGAGCATGATGTAGCTATTTTAGATGGCAAGCCAGAGATATTGTCGACTTTTGCCTATATTTATGACGCTTTAGGGATTGTTAGTAATGAGGAAGATGAATTTAGACAGAAGGCTCTAGTGCTTTAATTTATTACACTGAGATTCTCAGAGAGAAATAGAGATTTACAAATGGGTTTTTTTGATTCAATTTATATTATGAGTTACAATAAAATTACTGAGAATATTATTGGCTGCGCTATCGAAGTTCATCCCACTTTAGCTTTTGGTTTATTAGAATCTGCTTACCAATAATGTTCGCTATTTGCACTTAAAGTTATTGGCTATTCTGTTAAAAAAGAATTAACACAACCAATAGTCTATAAAAACATTACCTTAGATCATGGCTATAGAATAAATAAATTGGTAGAAAATAATATTGTCGTTGAATTAAAAACGGTCGAAAAATTTACTTAAGTTCATTCTGCTTAAATCCTTACTTACATGAAATTAGGTGATTATCCAATTAGTCTACTTTTAAATTTAAAAACTAAAATTTTAAAAAACGGAATAAAGAGATTTATAAATACAAATGAGTAAAATTACTGAGAAAACTCTCCGTAAATCTCTATTTCTCTCTGAGAATCTCTGTATAATAAAATGAAAAAACTCTTCAAAATAATTCTAAACACCATCCCAAGACCTTTACTAATAAGATTAAGCTATGTAGCGCGTCCTATTTTAGCCTTCTTTTTAAAAGGAAAAAAATACACAGATCCTATTGATGGTAAAAGTTTTAAAAGCTTTCTGTCCTATGGCTATGGTAAGCAACGTGATAATGTATTGTCGCCTTCAACACTTAGTTTAGAGCGTCACAGATTATTATGGTTGTATTTAAAAAATAAAACTAATTTTTTTACTGCTGAAAAAAGTGTGCTCCATTTTGCGCCAGAGCAATGTTTCTTAAAACGTTTTAGAAAACTTAAAAATCTCGATTATACAACTACAGACTTACTGTCTCCAATTGCAGATGTTAAAGCAGATATTTGTAACCTTCCGTTTGAAGATAATAGTTACGATATTATACTTTGCAATCATGTTTTAGAGCACATTCCAGACGATACTAAAGCGATGCAAGAGCTCTATCGGGTTATGAAACCTGGAGGTTATGGTGTGTTTCAAATTCCACAAGACTTATCTAGAGAGAAAACATTTCAAGATAATTCTATAACAGATAAAAAAGAACGTGCTAAAATATTCGGTCAATACGATCATGTGCGTGTTTATGGTCGCGATTATTTTAATAAGCTAAGAAGTGTAGGTTTTAATGTTGATGAGGTTGATTACACGGCAAGTCTTTCCGCGAAAGCGATAAAAAAATATTGTTTAGCAAAAGATGAAATTATACCGGTAGTTTATAAATAAATTTAATTATGACACAACAAATTGTAATAGCAACAGGCGTATTATTTGGAATGCTATCTGTAGTTTTTGGTGCTTTTGGTGCACATGCTTTAAAGAAAACACTTTCTAAAGACCAATTACATAGTTTTGAGGTTGGTGTAAAATACCAAATGTATCATGCTATTGTATTGTTGGTTTTGGGTTTTAACTTCAAGAGTATAACTTCCGCAATTTATTGGTGTTTTACCATAGGTATTATACTATTTTCTTTTAGTA
>Ga0079203_1003008_pt1 | contig 10847 bp, 6 predicted proteins | sample PorBlaMBantryBay_FD_68602 | JGI IMG/M metagenome (GOLD analysis project Ga0079203, IMG submission 68602) | Marine algae microbial communities from Bantry Bay - Bantry Bay, Ireland | ecosystem: Host-associated > Algae > Red algae > Blade | place: Bantry Bay, Ireland
GCACCCAAACCAGGTTTTTTACTTCTGTCAAATTTATCACCAGTTGCTTTTTTGTAAACCATTTTTGAGTAATCCGTAGTTGGGAAAGTATTTTTTCCATCAGTAGGAATGACAAAGTTATCTGCTTTTGCAGGCTTCGCATCTTCGCTTGCTAATACACTAATTAAGACATAAGGTTTGTTTTGAATGTATTTTTTGAATACACGCATCACATCATCTTTAGTGATATTCATGTATCGGTCAATATCAGCACCGATTCCATTTGGAGTTCCTTTGAAAGTTTGGAAACTAGCCAACTGAGATACTTTTCCACTTACACTTGCCAAACTGTTAATCATACTTGATTCCGTATCAGCTTTGAATTTTTCGATGTCAGCATCAGTTACTCCAGCTTTTGCGAAGTCTTCTAAAATTTGAATTACTTGAGTTTCAAACGCCTCCAATGTTTGACCAGGGAAAGGCAAAATGAACATAGAAAATTCACCAGCTAATTCACTTGCTGGATTGAAAGAAGAAGCTTGAATTGCTTTTTGAGTTTTTACAAAATTCTTGTAGAAGTAAGAACTTTTTCCAGTTCCTAAAATTTCAGCCAAGCAATCTAAAGGTGCTTCGTCTGGGTGAAATCTAGGTACAGTAGGGTAAGTAAAAATTACGGCAGGGAATCGAATATTCTTATCAACGTAGGAAACATATCGGTTCTCAGGTAAAACTGGTGTCTCCAATTTCATATTTTTTACAGCTGGCCCAGCAGGAATATTTCCGAAATATTTCTCTACCATTTTGATGACCTCTTTTGGTTTTACATCACCACCGATAGTCAAGGTTGCATTATTAGGGCCGTACCATCTTAAGAAGAATTTTTTCAAATCTTCTACATTTACTCGATCAAGGTCTTCCAATTTTCCAATCGTCAACCAAGAGTATGGGTGACCATAAGGATATAAAGCAGCAGCTTGCAATTCATTGTAAGGGCCATAAGGACGATTGTCATAATTTTGTCCTTTTTCGTTTTTCACAGTTTCTCTTTGAACCTCAAATTTTTTCTGAGTTACAGCATCAAGGAAAAAACCCATTCGATCAGCTTCCAACCACAGCATTCTTTCCAATTGGTTACTAGGTACAGTTTCGAAGTAGTTCGTTCGGTCACGGTTAGTTGTTCCGTTCAGCGTTCCACCAGCTTCAGTAACTGTTTTAAAATGTTCTTCGTCAGCAACATTTTCAGAACCTTGAAACATCATATGCTCAAAGAAATGAGCGAATCCAGATTTATTTAATTCTTCTCGAGCAGAACCTACATGGTAAGTTACATCTACATGGACTAAAGGATCAGAGTGATCTTCGTGGATCACCAATGTCAATCCATTAGAAAGCACATGCTTTTCGTAAGGGATCACGATTTTATCTCCTTTCTTTTCCACTTTCTCAATCATTTTAGTTTGAGCGAAGAGGGAGGAAGAAAAAATCAAAAAAGAAAAAATCAAAAAGTTTTTCATAATTAAAGTTTTGTCAAAAATTAATGTGTACGTATTTTATGATTAAATAAAAGCTTAGAAAAAAATTGTAATAGAAAGCTCGTAGATAGGATTTTGTCCGAAATCCACTACTCTCCATTTTTAGAAAGAGAACAGCGGATTTTGGACATAGTCCTATCCGCGAGCTTTCTTCTGCAAATTTTTAAGCTATATAAGATTATCCTAAAGGTAATTAATTCTACTTTGTAAAACGACAAAAATAAATGCGGTAGGTTGTCTAAAAATGTAAGAAATTTAACGTGAGATTAACGGTTCGGCGGCAAATTACCTCCGAAGTTCCCGCTTCGGAGTATAAATTTTGCTCCGAAGCGGGAGTTTCGGAATTACTCCTCCATCCATTTCGAATCCTTAACCGCTTGATAATCCGTCAAATCATGCATAGAAGGAACAATCGAAATATATCCATTTTCCAATGCTCGCACATCAGATTCTTCTGTCAAATTGCTACTCACAAATGAACCCGTAATCCAATAATATTTTTTGCCCATCGGATCTTCGTTCTCTTTAAATTCTTCTACCCAACGAGAATCAGATTGATGGCAAACTTTCATTCCTTTTATTTCTTCCAAGGGTAATTTTGGAATATTGACATTCAATAATTTTCCTCCTGTCAATCCTTTTTCCAAAACAGATCGCATTAATTTTTCTATCCAAAACTTCGCAGGTTCAAAATCCGCATCTGCATGAAAATCCAATAAACTAAAACCAATACTGTCCACACCTTCTAATGATGCTTCCATCGCAGCGGACATCGTTCCTGAATATAAAATGTTGATGGCGACATTCGAACCATGATTAATTCCAGAAACACAAAGGTCTGGTTTTCGATTTTTGAGTACGACATATTTTCCTAATTTCACACAATCGGCAGGCGTTCCAGAGCATTCGTAAGATTCTACGCCTTCAAACATATCTACTTTTTTCAGTCGCAGAGGATCGTGAATTGTAATTGCGTGACCCATTCCACTTTGCGGAGAATCAGGAGCGACAACGATTACTTCTCCTAATTTTTTGGCAACTTCAACTAAAGCTTTAATGCCTTTGGCGGTGATGCCATCATCATTGGTCACTAGAATTAATGGTTTTTTCATAAGTATTTTTTTTCTAAGAAGTATTTTTTTTTGAACCTGTCTGCCGATAAGGAATGCGAATAAAATAAATGCAGATTTTTGAGAGAGAGGTTTTGTTCATAGTTTTTGCTTTAAAAGCCGCATAAATGTTGATATTTCCAGGGTTTTAAAGTGAAAAATATTGACAAAATATCCTGTCAAGAATCTGCATTTATTTAGTTCGCATTCCTAAGGCAGAAAAAAGCAAAGGTAAGTTTAGGAAAATAGTATCCCAATTTTTTAAATTATCTTTTTGTTTTTTTTCAAAAAACCTACTATGAAAATTCTAGCCACAGACGAACACAGACTTAACTGACTTTCCCATAATTTAATTCCCCAACAAGCTCTAACACCACTTGGGAAAGTCAGTTAAGTCTGTGTTTGTCTGTGGTTTCTTTTCCTAAATAAAAATGACATATTTTTTACCCTTTAATAAACATGTCTTTCCTTTCGCTGTTGTATTTTTGTTTTTTTGAAAAAAATAGATCAATGCCAGTTAATTTAAATTCTAAGATCGGAGTACTCCTTGTTAATTTAGGAACGCCAGATAATCCTTCCTACGGAGGTGTTTGGAGATATTTGCAACAATTTTTGACCGATGGTCGAGTGATTGATATTCCCTGGTTGCCTCGACAATTATTGGTGAGAGGAATCATTGCGCCTTTTCGTTCCAATAGTTCTGCAAAATTGTACAAGCAACTTTGGACGGAAGAAGGTTCGCCCCTAAAAATTTATGGAGAACGATTGGCAGCAGGTGTGCAGCAGAATTTGGGAGATGATTTTATCGTTGAATTAGGAATGCGTTACCAAAATCCTTCTATCGAATCTGCCCTTGATAAATTGATGTCAAAGCAAATCCGAGAGTTGATTGTGATTCCACTTTTTCCACATTATGCTTCAGCTTCGACTGGTTCAGTATATGAAGAGGTGATGCGGTTGCTTTCCAAAAAACAAGCGATTCCTTCTTTGAAAATTGTCAACTCATTTCATGATTACGAACCGATGATTGATGTTTTTGTAAAAAATTCTCAGAAATACGATCTCAATAGTTACGATCATGTATTGTTTAGTTATCACGGTTTGCCACAGCGACAAATGAAAAAAGCAGATACCTGTAATCATTGTTTGAAAGTAGAAAATTGTTGTGCAGTTTTGTCTGAGAAAAATCAGTTTTGCTACTCTGCACAATGTCATGATACCACTTATGCCTTGGCAGAAAAATTAAATTTACCAAAGGAAAAATATACGATTTGTTTTCAAAGTCGATTGGGAAATGATCCTTGGATTCAACCTTATACGAGCGATATTTTAAAAGTAAGGGCAGATGCAGGCGATAAAAGATTATTGGTTTTTTGTCCAGCTTTTGTGTCAGATTGTTTGGAGACGACGATAGAAATTTTAGATGAATATCAAGAAGAATTTGAAGAGTTGGGTGGAGAGCATATTGATTTGGTAGAGAGTTTGAATGACCATCCTGATTGGATTGTTGGGATGTCTGATTTGGTTCGAGCGCAGGTAGTTGCGAAGCAATCATCGGTTGTTTAAAATAAGGTATCAGGAGCGAGGCTGATCGCTACGTTCTCGGTCAGGAGTCAGTTGCTTTTTGTATTTCCCAGATTTTGATTGAAGTATTTTTTAACTTTGGGAAAACAAAAAGCCCTTGACTCCTGACCGAGAGCGCAGCAATCAGCTTCGCTTCTGATACCTACTAAAAAAAATAAGATATGAGAAATTGGATTTTATTAATGATGAGTTTGTTCTTTTTTCAAGGGAATAGCATTGCCCAAAATGAAGGTGATGCATTTTTGACTTTATTGGAAAAAGGAAAAGCTGCATTTGAAAACGAAGATTATGATACGTGTACATCTTGTTATAAAAAAGCAGAAAAATATCAACCTCAAAATGCATGGCTAAAATATGCTGCTGCTCGATGTTATGATTTGCAGAAAAAAAATAAAAAGACACATCAAAATTTAATCAAAGCAGTTCAGTTAGATTGGGAAGATGTGGAAGATTGGCTGGCGAATAGTGAAGGTGATTTTAAGAATTTAAAAAAGAAAAAACGTTGTTGGAAAAAAGTGCAGAAGGAAATTAAGACGCAGCAAAAAGGAATGAACTTAGCTTTGCGAGAAGAGTTAATTCAAATGGGAAAGGCTGACCAAAAATATCGAACGGACATTCAAGAACAGTCAAAAAAAGGAAATGCTAATTCTCCAGTAGTCAAAGAATTATGGAAAAAACAATTAGCGATTGATGCAAAAAACTTAAAGCGAAGTGAAGAAATAATTACCGAATATGGTTTTCCCCCTAAAAAATTAGTTGGAAAAAAAGCAGCTAAATCTATTTTTCAAATTATCCAACATGCGGAATTAAGGTATCAACAAAAATATATTCCTCTTTTCCACAAAGCGGTAAAAAATGGAGATTTAGATATGAAAACGCTTGCCTTAATGTTGGATAGAGTGGAAAATAGAAAAGGACGACCACAAATTTATGGCACCCAAATCGAAGAAAATCAAAAAACAGGAAAGTTAGCTTTTACTCCAATTGTAGATGAGCGTAAAATCAATAAACGAAGAGCACATATCGGCTTGCCAACAATAGAATCTTATGCAGAACAATTTGACATTGAGTATAAATACGAAAAACAAAAATACGATAAAGCTGATTTTAAAAAATTCTCAGGAGGTTGGGATTTAGTCAATATTCGAGATGCGGAAACTTTCGAGATTACTTTTTTGCCTGAACAAAATTTTTGGGTAGAATTTCTAGCTCAGGGGAAATTGCGATTCAATCGGACGGTCAACATTTGCGAAATGAAATACCAAGCAACTGATCGGGGAAGATTAGTTTTTACTCCAAGTTTAGATTGTACCAAAAAATGTTGTGACGATAAAAAGGTCAATCAAACTTTGATTTACCACGATGTAATTGAATTTGAATTATATTATAATAGCTTGTTTTTAATAGACACAAGAGGTGGTCTGTGGGAATTCAAAAGGAAAAAATATGAAAAGACACGGATCGATAAAGAGGACAATTGATTGGTTTATTGTTTTGACTGTTTTGCTTCGCAAATGTTGAAGTGTTTTTACGAAAAAACGAAACAGTCAAAACAATAAGCTTCCCAAAACTAAAACAAAGATCCAGATTTTGAAGGAGGAACAACCCCCAAATGAACATAAGCTTTTTCTGTAACCAATCTTCCACGAGGCGTTCGTTGAATGTAACCTTCCATGATTAAAAATGGTTCGTGGACTTCTTCAATTGTTCCTGCTTCTTCACCCACCGCAGTTCCAATTGTGGTCAAACCAACTGGGCCACCTTTAAATTTATGAATGATAGTGGATAGAATTTTATTATCCATTTCATCTAGACCACTTTCATCTACATTTAATGCAGTCAAACCGTATTTGGCAATTTTCACATCAATAGTTCCGTCGCCTTTTATTTGAGCAAAGTCTCGTATTCGTCGAAGTAGAGCATTGGCAATCCGTGGCGTACCTCGACTTCTTCTAGCAATCTCATGCGAACCACCATCTGTAATTGGCACATCTAAAATGCTTGCACTTCTTTTTACAATGCCTTCCAAAACTTCCACCGTATAATAATCTAAGTGGCAATTAATCCCAAATCTTGCTCGCATTGGCGCAGTCAACAATCCCATTCGAGTCGTCGCTCCGACTAGCGTAAATGGATTTAGCGACAATTGAATGCTCCGAGCATTTGGCCCAGAATCAATCATAATATCAATTCGATAATCTTCCATCGCAGAATATAAATACTCTTCCACCACCGTATTCAACCGATGAATTTCATCAATAAAAAGTACATCACCTTCTTCCAAATTGGTGAGCAAACCAGCTAAGTCGCCAGGTTTTTCTAAGACTGGCCCCGAAGTCATTTTTAAACTCGCTTCCAATTCGTTGGCAACAATATGAGACAAAGTCGTTTTCCCCAAACCAGGAGGCCCGTGCAATAAAACATGATCCAACGCTTCGCCGCGCAACTTTGCCGCTGCAATAAATATTTTTAAATTTTCGACAATCTTAGGTTGACCGCTGAAGTCGCCGAGCATCTTTGGACGCAAGGCTTTTTCATATTTTTCTTCTTCAGGCGAGATATTTTCGTCGGAAGGATCGAGGTTTGGATTTGACATTTATATTTTTAATTATAATTTTTTCTATTGAAATTCATAGGATAGAATGGGAACACGGATTGAGCGGATCTAGGTGGATTAAAGCGGATTGACGAGAGTTACTCTGGGAAAAATCCGTGTTAACCCGCCTAGATCCGCTCAATCTGTGTTCCTATCAACAAGCTCTAATCTTTTTCCCAAACAACTAACTCCCCAGAATAATTTTTCGTCTTATCATCACACTTCGTTTCCCTAGATGTTGATTCACAAATCAAAGTACCTTGACAATCAAATAACATACTTTTACTTGGCCCAAGAAAATAATAAGCAAAACCATCAGTCCGATACACATATCGAATGACTTGATAAGCATTCGTTTTTTCCATTGACATCACCATCCATTCTGCATCATAAGGATTAAGTGTTTCGATACATCTAATTCTCTCAGGTTTTATTCCGCCAGTTTTTGGAGGGGCAGTCGTAGTATCTTTCAAAAATTCAATACAAGTTACTTCCACCATTTTTCCAGCCATACAAATTCCAACTTGGTTGGTTATTTCTTTATAGCTAAACTTGATCTTTTGTCCATCTCTTATTTCGAGATTTTTGCTAGAATATTTAATTGGTTGCAATCTTTTTCCATCTTCTAAAACGATCATAAAACCGCAACCGTCGAAACCTTTGAAATCTTTGATAGTTCCCATGGTTTCGCAATTAGCATCTTGTCCTCCATTTTTTTGCTTACAAGTTTGACCAGTCAATAGGAAAAAACTGGAAAGCAAAATCAATAGTTTATACATGTTTAATTTATTTTATAGTGTTCGAATAGAAATGAAAATTTTCTCATAGAAAAAGTAAATAAATGATTACTTTTGCACCGTTTTTGAGCAAAAGTGTTCTTCTTTTTGAAAGTGCAAATTAACAATTCATATTCGATTTTTGTCTTTTTTTTAAAAAATAGAAAATCAAGAATGGACTTTATTCGGTAGATACAGACGGGCATTTTGCGATTTTATTTAGAATAATCAAGAATGAATGAAATTGCAGATTAAAAAACAAAATTGAAACTTGTAAGTATAACTAAATTCTATTTCAACTAAAATTGTATGAACAATTGTCAAACGTTCAACCTCCCTGCCGGCAAAGGCAGGCGTAAAGTGAACTGAGCATACTTTACTTTTCAGTTTTCCAATATAAATTTTCATCAAATCATTTAACTTAATTTTTTTCCAAAAAATACGGTTGGTGTTTTCCAAAAAAATAAAAAATAAAATATGGCATCTAAGATTTATTATACACACACCGATGAAGCACCTGCTTTGGCTACAAAATCTCTTCTACCTATTGTTCAAGCATTTGCCAAACAATGTGGAGTCGAAATGGAAACAAAGGATATTTCCCTTGCAGGTAGAATTCTTGCTAACTTTCCTTTTTACTTAACGCCAGAGCAACAAGTAGCTGATGCGTTGGCTGAATTGGGAGAATTGGTTAAAAAGCCAGAAGCGAATATCATTAAATTGCCGAATATTTCAGCTTCTATTCCTCAACTTAAAAAAACCATTGAAGAGTTGCAAGGAGACGGATTTGCGATACCTAATTATCCTGACGATCCTACGAATGACGAAGAAAAAAATATAAAAGAAATCTATGATAAGATAAAAGGTAGTGCTGTAAATCCTGTTTTAAGAGAAGGCAATTCAGACCGAAGAGCGCCTAAACCAGTAAAGGCTTATGCTAGACAAAATCCACATCGAATGGGAAAATGGTCTGCTGATTCTGCTTCTCATGTTTCTACGATGGGAGCAGGAGATTTTGCCTCCAATGAGAAATCAGTTACCATTACTAAAGCGGGTAGCGTGAAAATACAATTAGTAAGTGATAATGGTACAACAGTCTTAAAAGAGTCTGTTCCTGTTCTTGAAGGTGAGATTATTGACGGGACATTCATGAGTAAAAAAGCATTGGTTACTTTCTTAGAAGCGCAAATGAAAGATGCGAAAGCCAAGGGAGTATTATTTTCTTTACACTTGAAAGCCACGATGATGAAGGTGTCTGATCCTATCATTTTTGGTCATGGTGTGAAAGTGTTTTTCAAATCTGTTTTCGAAAAATTTGGAAAAGAATTGGACGAAGCTGGTGTTAATGTAAATAATGGTTTTGGTAATTTACTAAGTAATTTAGACAACCTTTCACCTGAAGTAAAAGCAAAAGTTGAAGCTGAAATAGAAAAGTGTTTTGCGGAAGGACCAGATTTGGCGATGGTTGATTCTGACAAAGGAATTACGAACTTACATGTACCAAGTGATGTAATCATTGATGCTTCGATGCCTGCTATGATTAGAACCTCTGGTCAAATGTGGAACAAAGAAGGGAAGTCTCAAGATACCAAAGCGGTTATTCCAGATAGTTCTTACGCAGGAATTTATCAAGCAACGATTGACTTCTGTAAAGCAAATGGTGCTTTTGATCCTACAACAATGGGGACAGTTCCTAACGTTGGTTTGATGGCTCAAAAAGCAGAAGAATATGGTTCGCATGATAAGACCTTCGAAATTCCGTCAGCTGGTAAAGTACAAGTAATTGACAATGGAGGTACAGTATTAATAGAACATGAGGTAGAAGAAGGAGACATCTGGAGAATGTGTCAAGTAAAAGATTTGCCTATTCAAGACTGGGTTAAATTGGCTGTGAACAGAGCAACTGCGACTAAGGTTCCTGCTATCTTTTGGTTGGATGAAAACAGAGCGCATGATGCTCAGTTAATCAAAAAAGTAAATGCTTACTTACCGAATCATGATACGACTGGTTTAGACATCAGAATTCTTTCTCCAATAGAAGCGACTAAAGTTTCTATCCAACGAATGAAAGATGGGCAAGATACGATCTCTGTTACGGGAAATGTTTTGAGAGATTACAACACAGATCTATTCCCTATTCTAGAGTTAGGTACGAGTGCAAAGATGTTGTCAATTGTTCCATTGATGAACGGAGGTGGTTTATTTGAGACTGGTGCTGGTGGTTCTGCTCCTAAGCATGTTCAACAGTTTACCAAAGAGAATCACTTAAGATGGGATTCTTTAGGCGAATTCTTGGCGTTGGCTGTTTCTCTTGAGCACGAAGCCGAAACAAATAATAATCCGAAAGCACAAATAATAGCAGATGCATTAGATAACGCTACTGTTGCTTTACTTCAGAATGGAAAATCTCCATCAAGAATAGTAAAAGAGTTAGACAATAGAGGCAGTCATTTCTACCTAGCGATGTACTGGGCAAAAGAGTTGGCGAATCAAACTGCTGATGCTGAATTACAAGCTAAATTTGCTCCAATAGCAGAATCTTTGCTTGCCAATGAAGCAAAAATTGTAGCCGAGTTAAATGCTGTACAAGGAGTGGCTAAGGATATCGATGGTTACTATTTTCCTAGCCCATCAAAAGCTACAGAATCTATGAGACCAAGTGCTACATTGAATGCAATTATAGATGCGATTTAAACCCCTGTCTCCTGAAGGGGAACGTTTAAATGACATTTCTTTTTTCAGGGAAATTTTTCTTTCAAATTGAGAGAATCATTTTTTGGGTTTTCTAAAAATATTAAATCCCCTTTCTTTTTTGAAGAGAGGGGATTTTTAGTTTATAGCTAAGCTTTATATCTCGTTTTTGTCACCTTGGGAGTTTGGGTTTGGGTACTAATAATTTTTTAGTTGAGTTCGATGAGAAATGTTCTGTGAGAAGTGGGGTGGGTTGGGCATGGCGAAAAATGTGGGTGCGGGTGCTAGCACGGAGAAGAGCATTTTTTTCGCCGAGAATTTTTGGTTACTTTTTTTTCGACTGAAAAAAGTAACCAAATCTACCCATGATCCACTTCCCTTAATAGTTAAAACTAGAGTTTAATATAAGGTGCAAATGTATTGTTACAAACATTATTTTTGACCCTTGCTTGGGTGCGTGTTACTTTTTTCAATCGAAAAAAAAGTAACCAAAAATTCTCGGCGAAAAAAATGCCTGACACAAGGCAAGCACCCGCACCCACATTTTTCGCCATGCCCAACCCGCCCCGTTTCTCACAGA
>Ga0079203_1003011_pt1 | contig 10840 bp, 7 predicted proteins | sample PorBlaMBantryBay_FD_68602 | JGI IMG/M metagenome (GOLD analysis project Ga0079203, IMG submission 68602) | Marine algae microbial communities from Bantry Bay - Bantry Bay, Ireland | ecosystem: Host-associated > Algae > Red algae > Blade | place: Bantry Bay, Ireland
GCAGAGGATGCAATTAAAAGTGCGATCAAAGATTACCGTGAGAAAAACGGAATCGAAACTCCTGTGGAAGAAAAAGCGCACTAGAATTTAATTTTGAATGATGAATTTTGAATTTTGAATTTTGAATGATTCAAAAATGTTGATTCATTATTTTTAATAAAAAATTTAAATCATGGTTTTTATAGCGGAAAGTGCAAAGTCAAAAGCTATCGAATTGATGAAAGATGAAAATCTTTCTGACGAATATTTTATTCGAGTGAGTGTGATAAGTGGTGGTTGTTCAGGTCTATCTTACAAGATGGATTTTGACAATGAGTCACAACCTAACGATCAAGTATTTGAAGATAACGGAATGAAAATCGTTACGGACTTGAAAAGCTTCTTGTACCTTTGCAATACGACATTAGAATTTTCAGGTGGATTAAATGGAAAAGGATTTTACTTTAATAATCCGAATGCAGCGAGAGAATGTGGATGTGGGGAAAGTTTCGCCGTTTAATTGATCTTAAAAATATTTAAGAAGCGCAGCAATTAATTTTGTTGCGCTTTTTTTATTTACACTAACTAACTTTTTTTCATTTGAATTGGTACTATTATTAAATTATTTATTAAAAAAATAAAACATATGAAAAAAAAATTGTTAGAATTATTTTAGAAACTATTGAAAATGGGAAAGCAATAAAAAGAAGTACATATGAAATCCAAGGGTATGAGAATTGGGTAATACTTTCATTAGCAATTATTGCTTTAATTTTTTCATTGCTAAAGTTTATTTATTAAAAAATAAAAATGAACTAACTTTTAAATCACTACGTTTGTATTAATAGTAACAATATATATTTTTTCACTATAAAATTATCGTACTTATGAAAAATTTCAAAATATTTTTAACTAGGAGGATGACTCCTAAATTAAAACCAATAATAAATGGTTACACAGAAAAAGTTTTTGACGCAATTACAAACTGCACAGGCTCAAGGAGATGAAAACTTATTCTTCTCGATTTTATTTAATAAGTTTCAGCCTTACATAATTTCACAGGCATCAACTTATTTTAATGAACGAAGTGCAATTCAAGCAAAAGATATCTGTCAAGATATTTTTGAAAAATTATGGAAAAAGGGTTCAGAAAAAATTAGAACCAATTCGGAAGAAGAACTTAAAGGATTTTTCAAACAAGTAGTAAAAAATACTTGTATTAATTCTAATAAGAAAAAGTCCAACACTAGAAAAGAAGAACTAGCTGACCAGAAAGAGTTAACTAAAAAAATCACAACAAATACAGGCTTAAGTAGCCTGATTTCAAATGATTTAAGAATGACATTAAATTATTTAACAACAAAACAAAAAGAGGCCTATTTGCTTTATATTGACGGATGGCAACTAAAAGAAATTGCAGATAAATTAAATATAAAAGAAACGACTGCAAAGAATCGAGTTTTTACTGCGAAGAAGAAATTAAAGGAAATATATAAACGCAGTCATGGCATATTAGAATGATATGTCAAGATCAAGTTAGGATACTTGATTTAAAATAATAAGAATATGAATAACAAATTTCAGTTGCTCTTAAAATATGCTTTCGGAGAAAGTAATGAAAATGAAAAAAAAGAGATTGAGCAACTTATAATAACAGATGAATTTTATCTTGATACATTACGAGGTATTTTTCGATTAAAAAGACTCTTAGGCTCAAAAGAAAAGGTAGAAAATTTTCTTTTAACTAAGCATGAGTTGAATTAAAATTATTTTATAATAAAAATAGTAAGAGCGTAACAAATATATTTTGTTACGCTCTTGCTATTTTTACTAGATTTATTTTAAAAATACCATCTTAACATCGTGCAACAACAAGCAGTTTTTACGTTTGATATAGATACACGTTTATTGCGTATGTATCACGCACCAAACGCTTTTTTATATGGTAAAAAATTTACTCACAATATGGTTGTTATGTTCTTCGATTGTGCTCTTTGCACAAACCGAAAACCTTTCCAATTGGAAAACCCAAACCATCGCCCCACAAAGCGACAGTCTCCAATTAGACAGTTTAACCATCATCCCTGAGAGTTTAGAAATTTTCAACAAAAAAACCAACCAACCACTCGACTCTAGTTTTTTTTCCATAAAAAATTCAACCGTATATTTCAACTCCAAAACAACTGATACTTTAAAAATAAAATACCGAACCCTCCCCTACTCCCTCAACAGAACTTTTAGCAACCGTGACACCACACTCATTCGACGTAAATCGAATGGCGTTTACATTGGCGCAGATTACAGTCCATTCGAACAACAACGTGGACTCCTCGATTATAAGGGACTCGACTACAACGGAAGTTTTGCCAGAGGAATTTCTTTTGGAAATAATCAAAGCCTTGTCCTCAATAGTAGTTTTAATTTGCAACTCGCAGGTACGATTGGCGATGACATCGAAATCCTTGCAGCTATTTCTGACAACAGTATTCCATTGCAACCTGAGGGCAACACCCAACAACTTCAAGAGTTTGATAAAATATTTATCCAACTCAAAAGAAAGAATCATAAACTTATCGCAGGTGATTACGAACTCCAACGCCCCAATAGTTATTTTATGAATTATTTTAAAAAACTACAAGGCGCAACCTACTCCAATGAAACTACCCTCTTTTCAAAAGGCACTTTAAAATCTCAAATGAGTGCTGCAATCGCTAGAGGAAAGTATGCTCGTAACAATGTAATTGCATTAGAAGGAAATCAAGGACCATATCGTTTGGAAGGTGCAGAAGGTGAACGTTTTATCATAGTTCAATCTGGTACGGAGAAAGTTTATATTGACGGACAACTGATGACAAGAGGTTTGGAAAATGATTATGTGATTGATTATAATCGTGGAGATATTACATTTACCAATCGTAGACTTATAACAAAAGATTCCCGTATCGTCATCGACTTCGAATATTCAGATCAAAATTATACTCGAAGCATGATGGCATTCAATACAGAATATCAACAAAAACGATTGCGAGTTAATTTCAATTTCTTTAATGAACAAGATGGAAAAAACTCAAGTGGAATAACGGAGTTATCAGATGCACAAAAAGCATTTATCGCAGCACAAGGAGATAATTTGGATGTACAACCTTTTACTGGAATTGATACTTTGGAAGGAGGCTTTGATCCTGACCGTATTTTGTATGCTCAAATTGATACGACCTTTACAGTCAATGGAATGCAAGTAACTGATACGATTGTGATTTATTCTACTGATTCTGAAATCGCAATTTACGTTGCTCAATTTTCAGAGGTCGGTCAAGGTAATGGAAACTATATCATTGATACTGAAAATGCTATCAATGGGCGTGTTTATAAATGGATTGCACCCGATTCATTTACTGGAATGTTGCAAGGTAGATTTGAACCTGTCATTCGTTTAGTCGCTCCGCAAAAATTACAACTGATGACTTTGGGTGCAGAATATCAGTTGACGAAAACTTCAACAATTTTTAGTGAGATTGCGATGAGTAATAAAGATTTGAATCGGTTTTCAGATAAAGATAGTGGTGATGATCGTGGTATTTCTTTTTTTACAAATTATAAAAATGAAGTGAATTGGGGTAAAAAAGAAAAAGGTTGGAAATTACTAACCGATGTAAAATATGAATTTGTTCATGAAAATTTTAATCCGCTCAATCCTTATCGAAATGCGGAATTTATGCGTGATTGGAATTTGGTTGGGCAAAACAATCTTATGGTTGGACAAAATAACATTAAACGCACGGAACATATTGGTACTGGAGGTTTCGCTTTAAAAAATAAAAACACTACTGTTGAGTATGAGTTCTCTGGTTTCCTGCGAGATTCTGTTTATACTGGAACTAAACATTCTTCCAGACTTCAGCACACAAAAAATGGTTTTAATATTTTAGCAAAAGGAAGTTTAGTGAATTCCGAAACCACCGTGGATAAAACGAATTTCTTCCGTCCGAATATCGACATTTCCCAAACCTTTAAAAAACTAAATGATTGGAGTGTAGGTGCATATGGAGAACGTGAAAAAAATGAACGGACTGATCTCGATACAGACAGTTTAAATCGAACAAGTTATTATTATGATTTATATAAGGTGTATTTAAAAAGTCCGCAACAAGAGAAATTTAATTTTGGAATAAATTATATGCAACGGTTTGATTTTTCCCCAGTTGAATCTGAATTTAAACAAAACACTACGGCTCGTGAATGGAATGTAAATGGTGATTTTGCAAGTGGTAATCGAAGAGAAAAAAATGCACAGCGTATTGGTTGGAATATGACTTATCGACAATTGGAAATCAATGATTCAACTTTGACCAATCAAGATCCGCAGGAGACTTATTTGGGTAGGGTGAATTATTCGCTTTGGTTATTTAAAGAATTAATTCGTTCTACTACGACTTACGATATTGGTTCTGGGCAAGAACGTAAAATTGAATTTGTTTATGAGCCTGTCAACGACCCAAATTTGGGTGCATACATTTGGCAAGATTATAATAATGATGGTGAGCAACAAAACAATGAATTTGAAGTAGCCGTTTTTCCGCAGGATACGATGTACATTCGGATTCCGTTATACTCGGATCTTTTTATCCGAACGAATAATGTTCAGTTCAATCAAGGGCTATTTTTTAATCAAAATTATTTTAAAAACCCTTGGTTTAAAAAGAAAGGATTAAAAAATATATTGAGTCGATTTTCTACTAACTCTACTTTTAGAATTAATCGAAAAACGAGAGAAGTACCTGGCGTTTCACAATGGAATCCATTTCAGGTTGACATTCCTGATGATGGTTTAGTTTCTCTAAATTCAATTATCAATAATTCATTTATTTTTAATCAACGTGATCCAAAATTTCGTTTTCAATTTAATTTTACCAACACTAATAATCGTTTGGTTTTAACCACAGGTTTTGAAAATAGAATAACAGATAGACAATCGCTCCAAACTTTTTGGAATATCAAACGTCCTTTTGACTTTGAGTTGATTTTGGAAAATGAACAGATTGGTTACGATTCTGAATTTTTTAATAATCGAGATTATCAACTGGAAGGTTATTCTATTTCTCCAAAATTCACTTACCGTATTTCTAAAAATTTCAGAACGCAACTTTCTTATGAATATAAAGATCGTGTCAATATTTTAGAAGCAGGTGCAGGCGAAACTGCGACCTTCCATGATTTTAGTTTTGAAGCTAAATATGTACAAACTTCTAAATCGAGATTTTTACTTAACCTTTCTTTTATCGATATTGCGTATGATGGTGATCGAAATACGCCTGTGGAATTTGCAATTTTGGAAAGTTTACAGAATGGAAAAAATTACCTTTGGAATATTACTTATGAACGACGGCTGGCGAATAATATTGATTTGATAATTGCTTATGATGGAAGACGACGTGGGGAAGCGAATACGATTCATACGGGACGGGCACAGGTGAGAGCGACATTCTAATTTTTCCTTCTCTCTAGTCACAAGGTGACTCAAAGTCACCTTATGGCTAAGGCAAAAAATAAATCAAACATTGTCTTTCACCATATAATAGGTGAATTCATAATCTTCCCACTCTGTAACTAAACCCGCTTTTAATGGATTTTTTACGATATACCAAATGATGTTAGACAACTCTTTGCCACTCCTTACATAATGATCGTAACTTTCACTTTGCCAAAAAGTACCATTCCGTTCCATCATTTTATTTATTTCGAATGCGCTTCCTCCCTTTATCAGTTTCATGATTTTGTCTAATTGAAAATAATCTTTATCTGTTATTTTTAAAACATCTTTTCCTTGAATTTGTATCGAAGTATCAATGAGTAGATGCACGTGATTTGGCATAATACAGTAAGATAATAAATCATAGTACTGTCCATCATATTGATGAATTTTATCGGCAACAATCTTTGCAATTTTTGGATTTTTTAAATGATCGACTCCGTTATAAATTTTATCCAATGCTGCATCGTACTTTTTAAAAAACAATTTTTGTTGCCTGAGTTTTTCTGCTTCAGGGTCTAGCCAATGAGAAGATTCTATTTCCTGAATTTTAATTTCATAATCTTCTTTTAAGCTTTCGATAAGGTGATAAGGAAGGGAACCTTGTAATCTGAATGTTACAAAAAAGGTCGCTCCAACAGGATGGATATGAGGTAGGTTTCTGCGATAGGATGTTTTAATCATAGTCTGTTTTGTAGCTGTCAGGCTTCATCCCAATGTTATTAAGTTAAAAAAATTGGCTTCTTGGATATTCATAAGGTGAACTTGAAGTCACCTTGTGAATTGGGTACTTTTTAAGAAACGGTTTTCCTTAACTTAATAACATTGGGCTTCAGCCCGCAGTAAAAAAAATAAAATTAACAGAACTAATTTAAACAATATTTTTCTTTTGTAAGAATATTGTTTTTTTCTATTTCTATGAACAATATATGTTGCTTTTAAAAGTCTTGAAAATAGAAAAGGTTGACAACTGTGTTGTCAACCTTTTTTGTTTTTTTACTGCGGGCTGAAGCCCGACAGCTACTTCGAACTTACGTTACATATTTCTACGATATTGTCCTCCTACTTCGTATAGCGCATTCGTCACTTGCCCTAGTGAAGAATTTTTTACCGTCTCCATCAACTGTGCAAAAATATTATCATTCCTAACCGCTGACTCTTGCAACTCTTTCAAACTTTTTACAGAACCATCCGCATCTGTTTTATGCAAATTCTCCAATGTTGCAATTTGATCTTTCTTCTCTTCTTCCGTCGCACGAATTACCTCCGAAGGAATCACGGTAGGCGAACCATCTTTTGATAAAAATGTATTCACACCAATGATTGGAAATTCACCTGTATGTTTCAACGTTTCGTAGTACAAACTTTCATCTTGAATTTTGCTCCGTTGATACATCGTTTCCATTGCACCAAGTACGCCACCTCTTTCTGTAATTCTATCAAATTCCAACAGCACCGCTTCTTCCACCAAGTCCGTCAATTCATCAATGATAAATGCACCTTGCAAAGGATTTTCATTTTTCGACAAACCTAACTCATGATTAATAATCATCTGAATCGCAACGGCACGTCGAACACTTTCCTCCGTAGGAGTCGTGATCGCTTCATCATAAGCATTCGTGTGTAGACTGTTACAATTATCATAAATCGCATACAATGCTTGCAATGTCGTTCGAATATCATTGAAAGAAATCTCTTGTGCATGAAGCGACCGACCTGAAGTTTGAATATGATATTTTAATTTTTGTGAACGAGCGTTAGCACCATATTTTTCTTTTAATGCTTTTGCCCAAATCCTTCTTGCGACTCTTCCGATCACCGCGTATTCAGGATCAACACCATTTGAAAAGAAGAAAGATAAGTTTGGAGCAAAATCATTCACATCCATTCCTCTCGAAATATAATATTCTAAAAAAGTAAATCCATTCGATAAAGTAAATGCCAATTGCGAAATTGGATTCGCACCAGCCTCTGCAATATGATATCCTGAAATCGAAACCGAATAAAAATTCCGTACTTTATTTTGAATAAAATACTCTTGTACATCTCCCATTAATTTCAATGAAAACTCCGTAGAAAAAATACAAGTATTCTGCGCTTGATCTTCTTTTAGAATATCCGCTTGTACCGTACCCCGAACTGAACTCAAAGCTTTTACTTTCAATTCATTATAAATGGCAGGTTCTAAAATCTGATCTCCCGTCACTCCTAATAACATCAATCCCAATCCATTATTTCCTTTTGGAATCTCACCTCTGTACTTTGGTCGTTGCAATCCTTGGTCGTCATATAATGCTTTTAACTTTGCATCGACCAAGTGTTCCAAACCATTTTCCTTGATATACATTTCGCATTGTTGGTCGATAGCGGCATTCATAAAGAAGGCACAAATCGTCGCAGCAGGGCCATTGATGGTCATCGAAACAGAAGTTCGAGGATTACATAAATCAAATCCTGAATACAATTTTTTAGCATCATCCAAACAACAAACACTCACTCCTGAGTTTCCAATTTTCCCATAAATATCAGGTCGAAAATCAGGATCTTCACCATACAAAGTTACCGAGTCAAAAGCAGTTGACAAACGATTAGCAGGCATGTCAGCCGAGAGATAATGGAAACGAGTATTGGTTCGCTCTGGCCCACCTTCTCCTGCAAACATTCGAGTTGGGTCTTCGCCTTTTCTTTTAAAAGGAAATACACCTGCGGTAAATGGATATTCACCCGGCACATTTTCTTGCAACACCCATCTCAGAATTTCGCCCCAATCTTTAAATCGTGGCAACGCTACTCTTGGTATTTTTAAATGAGAAAGTGAAGTCGTAAATGTCGGTACTTTAATTTCTTTATTTCTTACTTTATAAATAAATTCATCGGCAGCGTAAGCACTTTTCTTTGCATCCCAATTATCGAGAATTTTTTTGCAACGTCCATCCAAGTCTAATTCTAGTTCCGAATATGATTTTTTCAAACCTTCCAAAACCACTTCTCGTTGCTCTAATCCTTCTTGTTTTTCGATTACGGAAATAGATTGTTTTATTCCAAACAATCGTCTGGCAACTTCACATTGTTTTTCCACCCAACGATCATACTGTCGATTGTTTTCAGAAATTTCAGAAAGGTAACGTGTACGATTTGGAGGAATGATATATATTTTTTCGCTCATCCCATCAGCCAAAGCCAAGTCAGGTTTTAAATTAGCACCTGTCTTTTCCACGATGACTTCCATCAATTGTTTATACAAAACATTCGTTCCAGGATCGTTAAATTGAGAAGCGATCGTTCCAAAAACAGGCATCTGCTCAGGAGGTGTTTCCCACATTTGATGGTTGCGTTGAAATTGTTTTTTCACATCACGCAATGCATCTTGCGAACCTCTCTTATCAAATTTATTAATGGCAATGATGTCGGCAAAATCCAACATATCAATTTTTTCTAACTGCGTAGCTGCACCATATTCAGGTGTCATCACATACATCGACACATCAGAGTGATCGACAATCTCCGTATCTGATTGTCCTATTCCAGAGGTCTCTAAAATGATTAAATCAAAACCTGCTCCTTTTAAAATATCAACTGCCGAACGCACATGTTTCGACAATGCTAAATTTGCTTGACGAGTTGCCAAGGAACGCATATACACTCGATCTCGGTTAATGGAGTTCATACGAATCCGATCTCCTAACAATGCTCCTCCGGTTTTTCTTTTCGATGGGTCAACAGAAATAATCGCAATAGATTTTTCGTCAAAATCCATCAAAAATCGTCGAACCAATTCATCTACCAAACTTGACTTCCCTGCTCCACCTGTTCCTGTGATTCCTAAAACTGGAATATTTTTCGTTGCAACATCTTTGCTTAATTTTTCTAACCAATCTTTATTTTCTTCTGGGAAATTTTCCACAGCCGAAATCATTCGAGCTATCGCTCGTGGTTCTCTTTGGGTAAACTTTTTTAACTCCCCATTTAAATTCATCCCTATTGGATAATCGCACTCTTCCAACATATTATTGATCATACCTTGCAGCCCCATCTTCCGCCCATCATCAGGAGAATAAATTCTTCCAATACCATATTTATGCAAAGCTTCTATTTCAGTAGGAAGGATAGTTCCACCACCACCTCCAAAAATCTTAATATGCCCTGCACCTGCTTCTTGAAGCAAATCATACATATATTTAAAAAATTCATTGTGTCCGCCTTGGTAGGAAGTCAATGCAATACCTTGCACATCCTCTTGAATCGCAGTATTGACAATTTCTTGAACAGAACGGTTATGTCCGAGGTGAATGATTTCTGCGCCACTACTTTGAAGAATTCGACGCATAATATTAATCGCAGCATCGTGACCGTCAAACAATGATCCTGCGGTCACCAATCTAATCTTATTTTTAGGTTGGTACGGAGTTATTTTTTCCATATTTTTTTTGGCTAGTTTTTACAAAATGTACGTTGTGCGAAATTACAACTTTTTAGGTTGTTAACCCTTAGAAAATTATGGAAATAGTTATGAAATGTCTAACGGTATTCGACACGACCATAAGTAACGTGACTCTCTGAGTCGCGACGTTTTTCGACAAACACGTCCCATTCAAAATTTTTCGATTGAACGTGTTTGTCGAAAAACGTCGCGACTCAGAGCGTCACGTTACTTATGGTCGTGCCATATAACGAAAACTAAATAAAAAGGTCAGCTACTTTGAGTTTAAAATCTACAGATTTGCAGGTGAGTTTTCCTGTTTTTTTGATGATCTTTTTGGTCGTATATTTTCCAGACTTTGGATTGGTGTATTGTTCGATCTGTTGTTTTTTAACATCAATAATCCAATATTCAGGAATTTCAGCTTGAGCATAAAGTGGGAGTTTGACTTTGCGATCTTTCACTAATGTGGAATCTGAAACTTCTACTAAAATAAATATTTCAGCCGGAGTTATCTTTGATTTAGAATATCCTTTCTTATCGAATTTTGCGATTACAATATCAGGTTCAGGTTCAGATAGCGCATCAATTCGAATAGGATTTTGAATAGAAATGGTATAATCATCAATTAGCTTTTTTGCAAAAAGTCGATTTAAAATATTGACGATTCCGATGTGAGGGTCGTTTACTGGACTCATAGTAATTATTTCGCCTTCGATTAATTCGACTCGATCAGTAGGTTTTAAAATGCCGACTTCCGCCATTTTATAATATTCATCTACCGTTATTTTAAATCGTTTTAATCGAAGTGTCATTGTTTTCTTTTTTACAAATATAACGAAAATTGAGGAAAAGGGGAATAGCTCAATTAAGTCTATACTATCAATCAACATTTTTATTTATCTTTAAAA
>Ga0079203_1003021_pt1 | contig 10816 bp, 7 predicted proteins | sample PorBlaMBantryBay_FD_68602 | JGI IMG/M metagenome (GOLD analysis project Ga0079203, IMG submission 68602) | Marine algae microbial communities from Bantry Bay - Bantry Bay, Ireland | ecosystem: Host-associated > Algae > Red algae > Blade | place: Bantry Bay, Ireland
CGAGCTTTGTTGAATCGGTGCTCCGCCACACCGATCAGAAAGTGACCGCCGTGGGCTCGCGATCCAGCGAGCGATCGTCAGAATTCGCTCGGCGCTTCGGCATTTTGAAGTCGTACGGATCCTATGAACAGTTGCTCAGTGAGGACGAGATCGACATTGTCTACATCGCGTCACCCCACAGCCACCACTACGCCATTGCCTTAACCGCACTAGAAGCTGGCAAGCATGTGCTCATCGAGAAACCAATCGCAACAAGCGCACAAGAGGCACGACAGATCCGAGATGCTGCCAGTTCTGCGGGTCTGTTCGCCATGGAAGCAATGCACACCCGTTTTCACCCAAAGACACGAGTTCTCGATCAGTTGCTGCGCAACGGTGATATCGGTCCTGTGCAGATGGTTACTGCTGAGGCCGGCGCCACGTACCCGGAAGATCTAACGCACCGAATCTACGATCCCGACTTAGGGGGCGGTGTTCTACTGGACATGGGAGTTTATTCCGTATGGTTCTCCGTTTTTGCTCTCGGAGCGCCAGTCGAAACCGTTCACTGTGTGGGGCGTCTGACATCGACCGGAGTGGACGCTCAATCAACAACGTTGATGGCAACTGCCGACGGCGGGCTCGCAACAGCGAGCTGCAGCTTGTCGACTCTCCACTCTGGCGTTGCGACTGTGAACGGCTCGAACGGACGGGTGGTCTTCCATTCACGATTCGGAGCGCCAGGTGAACTCACGTTTTTCGACGCGAGAAATCAACCCGTGGCCGAGTTTGTCGATCGCTCTGGACTGGTCTCAGCCGGCGATGGTCTCTGCCGACAAGCCGTCTGGGCAGCACGCCACGTCTCCGATGAACTCGGCGAGTCGCCCATGCACCCGCTGTCAACATCCATAGCCACGATGCAGGTGCTCGACGAGGCTCGCTTGCAGCTCGGAGTGACAGAACCTTTGCAGGCCTGAGCGCTCGCAGCAGACGTCAGTCTGGGTTTGGTCCGGCTGGTTGTCGTCCCCGGTCGATCAGCGCTGCAAGTCGGTCTGCGTGCTTTGACGCGGACTGGTCGGCGGCCAAAATGTCGAGAGCATTGGTGGCTGCTGACGCCATGTGTTCCCAGCTTGCAAGGGCGGCAGCGTTTGCATCACGTTGGTGGATCGCCTTCGTCACCATTTCAAGTTGACTGAGCCATATCGACGGCAGGCTCTGATCACCCCAGGGTCCAAGTGCCTCCCGGATCTGCCCGAAATCATCAGAGCCAGCGATCTCGATCAGGCTGGTCGCCAGGTCGCGTAGAAAGTGATTCTGGCAGACCATCGCTATTCCCCGATGCACTAACAAGTCGGTTTCGGCGTGGAGATTCGGCTCCTTCACCGCGAGGTGCATCCCCTTGATGAGGTCATCAACGTCAGCCAGCCTCTCGAGATCCGGGTTGAGTGCCGCCGCCGCAGCGACTTCGGGCTCGACCCTGAGACGGGCTTCGAAAAGATCGAGCACTGTTGCGGTTGGATCATAGGATCGAGCCGGAACGCCGAGATGGGGCCGCGTGCTTCGAACAACCTTGTTGCCCGATCCGCGGGTGGACTCGATGTAGCCGACGAATTGCAGTGCACCAAGGGCCTCGCGCAACGAGGGCCTGCTCACGCCGAAAGCCTTGGCCAACTCGGTCTCCGGAGGCAACTTGTCCCCCACCGCGAACTCGCCGGACACGATATTCGCCAGAATTTTTTCAGCGATTCGTGCAGAGATCGAGCGGTTCGGTGTCAGCGGTTCGATGTCGGGCATAAAAGTTCTACCTTCGGGTGGAGGCCCTTCGGATAGACCTAATGAGTATCGTTGTTTGACAACAATAGTACTTAGTCGGGAATGTGAATCGTCCCGGGTTTGGTGACTGCTGTTCTAGTGGCTTGGGCGACCTGTTTGGGTGCCTGTGGTTGATTGTAGAAGTTGGTTTCGTGTTCGTCTGGTGTGGTGTAGCTGGCGTCGTCGGTGATGGCGCTGTGGACTCGTCGGTGGTTGAACCAGTCGACGTAGGTCATGGTGGCGAACTCGACGTCGTCGAGACCGCGCCAAGGGCCGTGTTTGTAGATGAGTGAGTCTCCCCCCGTTGACCGGTCACCTTCTTTAGGAGGTAATCATGTCTGTTATGGATGCAAGCGAGGTGCCGCGTCGGACGCGGCGAAGGTTCTCGAAGACGTTTAAGCCTCGATCCACCGTTTGGTGAGTGGGTGGGTTGGGTCGCGTCCACCCAAAAGGCCTCCTGAGCTGGGAGTCTGTTGGTCTTCTACATCAACGGATCCCGAACTACAGGAGGCACTTTCTGTGTTGTCATCTTCGCGCAGAATCGACGCTCTGCAAGCCACCTTCGACCACAACAATTTGGTCGCCAACGCCGGCTTGATCTTGCCCGCCACGTTGATGGTCCGCCTCGGTCTCGAGGACCTGATCAACACCTGGGTCCGCACCGGTTCGGCCCGGCCTGGACGCAAGATCTTGACCTTGGTCGCAGCGATGATCGCGGGCGCGACTCACATAGATCACGTGAATGTGTTGCGGGCTGGCGCGACCCAAGCGGTGTTGCCGTTCAAGGTGATGGCGCCGTCAACGATCGGGACGTTCCTGCGGTCGTTCACGTTCGGTCATGTCCGCCAACTCGACGCTGTCGCGTCCCGAACGTTGCGGCGGGCGTGGGAGGCGGGTGCCGGGCCCGGCGACAGTCGCCTGGTGGTTGATTTGGACTCGACGATTTGTGAGGTTCACGGCAAACAGAAACAAGCTGCGGGCTACGGCTACACCGGCGTGCTTGGGTATCACCCGTTGATCGCGACCAGGGCTGGGACTGGTGAGGTGTTGATGGCTCGGATGCGGCGCGGGTCAGCGAACACCATGCGCGGGATCACCCGATTCGTTGACGAACTCACCGCCAACTTGGACCGGGCCGGGGCCAGCGGGCCGAGGGTGGTGCGAGCCGATTCGGGGTTCTGGTCATGGAAACTCATCGACCGGCTCAACGCCCACGACATTGCGTGGTCGATCACGGTCCGGTTGATTCCTCAAACCAAGCAAGCCATTGCGGCGATCGACGATGACGCGTGGCGCGACATTGACTACACCCTCGCCGGACAGGCACAGGTCGCAGAGACGATCTACGTCTCAGGCAAAGGCGCCAAGCAGCGCAGCGTTCGGTTGGTGGTCCGCCGGACCCGGCTCACCAACAAAGCCCAGCGCCAGTTGTGGCCGGACTGGCGTCACCACGCGTTCATCACCTCAGACAAGACCGTCGATGCTGTTGAGGCTGATCGGTTCCATCGTGAGCACGCCGTTGTCGAGTTGGCGATCCGTGATCTCAAAGAAGGCGCCGGGCTCGAGCACATCCCATCCGGGCACTACCACGCGAACGCTGCGTGGCTGGCGTGTGCTGTGCTCGCTCACAATCTAGGAGTTTGGTTAACAGTCCTGGCTGGGGCAGCGTTGGTGACGAACCGAACCCGCCGCACGCGCTTGATTTCTTTGGCTGCGGTGATCGTGAACCGGTCCGGCCAGATGCTGCTGCGGCTACCAGCTCGTTGGCCATGGGCCAAAGAGTTTCATGCTGCGCTCAGCGCCCTTCGGGCGCTGCCCGCACCAACGGGCTGACGCCCGAACCTGGGGCTTGACGCACCCCGACAAGCAGCGCGTCACCAACACAAACACGCCACGACGACCGCTTCAACGCGTCCGCTCATCGCCGATCACTGGACCCGCAGCCTTCATCACCGAACCAGCGCTCAACCAACCACCGCAGTCTCTAGAACGGTGGATTGAGGTTAAGGCTGATGCTGTGTCGCTGGTTCTTGACGAGGACCGAAAGATCAGCGATGTGGCGTCAAGTCTCGGGATCGGCGAACAGGGGGAAGCTCACTACCGATCGATCTGCAAAACCTCTCACTCACCGTCGAATATTCAGTGCACTGAGATCTGCATCAGGCTCGTATCCGGCATGACGATCAGGCGTTCTTCAAGATGGCGAAGAATGCGGCCTCTTCGTCTGCTCCCAGGTCTTCGATACTGAACTGGCTGAGATCATCCATCGGCTCGAGGCCAGCGAGGGTCGAGTCAATACTTTCGACCGCGGTCTGTGTCGGTTCGCTTCCTGTTGGGTCTGACGTCAGCGCCTCCCTTGCTCAGCGAACGGTATCGCCCGGAACTCCGGCTACGCCGCCGTCAAGCGCTACCGAGACACCAACGGCGCCGTCGGCCTGCCGATCATGGACGTCGCTGGCCCTACCGGGTACCGCGCAGCGTTCGCTGGTGCAGCAACAATCGCGGATCTGTTGTGACTTCCTTGTGACCACGGGGCCTCTCGCCCAAAACGGAAGAAACCGCTGACCTCCCAGATTCACTGGGATCTCAGCGGTTCTTCAAGCTCCGGGGGTGGGGCTCGAACCCACGACCTGCGGATTAACAGTCCGACGCTCTGCCAGCTGAGCTACCCCGGAATAAGGCTCCGAAATCATAACCCCCATCGGCCCAAAATCCAGCACCATTAACCGCGGATTCTGGAGGCATCGACTGGCGGCGGCTCGGCCGCATCAGGGTCTACAGATGCGAGTACCAGTCGTAGCCCCGTTCGGCCCAATAGTCCGCCGGCTGCTGGTCGGTGAACTGAATCCGGCCAATGCGTTTGATCTGCTTGATCCCGTACTTGAGCGGCGTCGCCAGCCGCAGGGGCGCCCCGTGGTCCTGGGACAGCGGTTCGCCCTGCAGTTCCCACGCCAACAGCGTCTGCGGATGCATCATGGTGGCCCGCTCCAAGCCCACGTAGTAGCCATCGTCGGGGGTTTCCATACCCACAAACTCCGCACCGGCCTGGTCGCTGTACCACGCGGCAAAGTCAGAGAATCGGGCACCACCCCAGGTGACGATGTGGCTCCAGCCTTCAACACACTTGTGCTCCACGGTCATCTCGAACTTGGGAAGCTCCTGAATCTCGGCGAGGGTGTGCGTCCCGATCCGCTCGCCCGCGGCGTTCTCCACGCTCAAGCTCCACGCCGCCAGGTTGATCTCGTCCCGGATGCCGTGGCGGCCGTTGACCCGCAGCATCGACGACTCAGACGGGTCGAAGGTCCGCGCCAGCGCATTCGGGCGGTGCAACCCGCGCCACAGCGTCTCGTTGGCTTCGTGCACCGACCGCAGGACTTTGGGTATGCCGTCCGCATTCTCCTGGTTCTGTACCGATCGAAATCCCCAGAAGCCCAGCGCGCCTGCCACCAGCCCGGTCCCAACCGAGAAGAACTCCCGGCGCCGGAACTGCGGCACCTCCATGGTCCTGGCTTCGGCCTCGAGCGCGGCGTATCGGGCGGCCCGCTCCTCTTCGGTTTCACCCTTCGACATGGTCGGCCTCCCCCGCGTCCGCGGCCCCGACGAGGGCAGGTATGAGCTCGCCATCACCATCGTGTGGCGGGTCATCGATCAGCGGTGACCGGCCGGAAACCTCCGGGGCATCGACAACCTCGTACCCGGTGACCATCGACCAGAAGTTGGAGAATCCCGCCCGCATCACCTGAAGGATGTGGATGACGAAGAACACGATGAAGCCGATGGTGACAGTGAAATGAATGCCTTTGGCCCACTCGTAGCCGCCCAGGCTGCGGGTCATGAACCCCAGTTGGGTGGGCTTGTAGATGGCAAAGCCGGAGTACAAGGCAATGGCACCCATCACGATGACGGCGGTGTAAGTCAGACGCTGCGCGCCGTTGTACCGGGCCTGCGGCGGAAGGGGTTTGCCCCGTCGCAAACCAATGTCATGCAGGAACACCTTGATGGCGTCAGAGACCGACTTTCGTTCCGGTACCAGCTGGCGCCACTCGCCGCTGACGACGGTGTAGAGCACGTAGAAGAAGCCGTTGATGGCAAAAAGCCAGCCGAAGCTGAAGTGGAACGCCATGCCCCGGGCCAGACGCCGCTCAAACCCCAGCTGTTCGTTGACCCAGGCCGGCCAGAACTCAAAGTCGAAGTCACCAACCCCCACCGCGAACGGATCCCGAAGGTCTGCCCAGTAGATCCGCATCCCACTCCAGATCATGATCGTCAGCAGCGGAAAGTTGATCCAGTGCATCCACCGAGACGCCCGATGGTGTTTCAACACCGCGACGCGTCCGTGCTCCGCCAATGAAGCCGGCGCGGCGTCGGTGTCTTGTTCGGGCTCGCTACCTGGCTGGTCCATCATGGTCAATCCAACCCCCTCGTTGCACGGGCCATACCGCAGATCAGCAGAGTTTCGCAGTTTGCAAGAACTCTGCACCTGCCGGAACTCTGCACCTGCCGGAACTCTGCACTTGCCGGAACACTGCACCTGCAATAACTCTGCACCTGCAATAACTCTGCACCTGCTGGCTTTCGGCCCGTGGTCAAGAAAGGTAGTCGCGCAGCTTCTTGCTTCGATGCGGGTGCCGGAGCTTGGCCAACGTCTTGGCTTCGATCTGGCGGATCCGCTCACGCGTCACCCCAAACTCGCGGCCAACCTCTTCCAACGTTCGCGGTCGACCGTCGATGAGACCGAAGCGCATGCGGACCACCTGCTTCTCGCGATCGGTGAGCTCATCAAGGGCTTCGAACACCGCCGCACCCAGCATGCCTTTGGCCGCCATCTCGGCCGGGCTGTCGGCACGGATGTCTTCGATGAAGTCACCAAGACTCGAATTGTCGTCGCCCACCGGCGCCTCAAGAGACACCGGGTCCTGACCAATCAGCAGAATCTCCCGCACGCGTTCGGGCGTGAGATCCACTTCGGCCGCCAACTCCGGGATCGTTGGCTCCCGCTTCAGATCCATCAGCATCTGGCGCTGGACTCGCTGAACCCGGTTCATGGTCTCCACCATGTGCACCGGGATACGAATGGTCCGCGCCTGATCGGCAATGGACCGGGTGATGGCCTGACGAATCCACCACGTGGCATAGGTCGAGAACTTGAAGCCCTTGGTGTGGTCAAACTTCTCCACCGCGCGCATCAGGCCAAGGTTGCCCTCCTGCACCAGGTCAAGCAGCTGCATGCCCCGCCCCACGTACCGCTTGGCGATGGAAACCACCAGGCGCAGGTTGGCTCGGGTGAGCTCATCTTTTGCTTTCACGCCGTCCTTGGCGGCGCGCTGGAGTTTGCGTCGCTCGGCAAACTTGAGCTCATCCATGCCACCCATGGCAGCCAGTTCCTCCAGCCGAGCGGTGACTTCCAAGCCCATCTCAATCCGCTTGGCCAGCGAGACTTCTTCGGCCGCAGTCAGAAGCTGGACGCGGCCGATCTCTTTGAGGTAGGTGCGAACCGAGTCGTTGGATCCGGTGCCGTCGAGTTTGGAACTCCAACCCACCGCCTCCAGCCGTTCGCGTCGGGCATCGCGCTTTTCTTTGCCGCTGATGGGCATGGCATCAACTTCGGCCATCAGCTCGTCCATCATCGCTTTGGCCACCGCGGCGGTGTCGATCTCTTCATCGACGGACTCGTCGAGGATGATCTGGTGGCTGGCGAAGAAGGTGCGAACCGAATCGATGACTTCTTCGGTGAGTTCCAACGACGGCAACGCCGTCATGCACTCATCCAATGAAAGCTGTCCGCCTTTTCGGCCTCTGGCCACCAGCACTTCAAGCTGGACATCAAGGACCCCGGGCCATGGCGAAACCACAGCGACATCAGTCATTGTTGATCCCCCATTTCTTCTCGCTGAACTTCCGGTCATGCTGCATTGAGTCAGCCGGCCCCAACGGGCAACCACGGCAGCAATCGCTCTGCGGCATCCAGTTTGAACGCCGCTTCCAATACTCTAGGTATCTCGGCCTGCAACCCACGAATGCTGGCGGCAAGATCGGCTGTGCCATGCGCCGCCGATGGATTCCCCGGCGTGACACCCGATCCTTCGACACTGCTATCGGCTGAATCTGTTGCGCCTTGAACCGCAGTGTCACCCCCAGATTCTGACACTGATACTTCCGCGCTTTGCCGCGCCCTGTTTCTTCCAGCGGCCTGGAGTCGACGGAGCTCGTGGCGAGCGGCGTCATAGAGGAATTGACCAATGAGCGTCTCGGCCTCGCCGTCAGGCTCATCCTGAACCGCAAGTTGGCTCAGCAGCGGGGCCACGTGCGCAGAAGCCTGCTCAATGGCCTGGTGCAACTCTTCGGCTTCGACCAGCGCCTCAAAGATCGCCCGATTCTGGGGATAGGCGAACAGCGCCCCGTGGATGTACGCGGGAATCGACTCGGGCTCATGCACGGCCAGACGAAGCAGCTGGGTTTCGGTGTTGTCCGCCATGCGGGCCGGGGCTGCTTCGGGCGGTGGTTCTCGGTCGCTCCAGCCGTCATCGCGGCGTCGCGTCGGACGTTCTTCGGGCAGGTTGACCGGTGGCGCAGCAAGCAACGCCCGCAATCGTTCGGGCGACACCTGGCATTGGTCGGCAATCTGCATCAGGTACTGGTCCCGCACCATGGCTACCGGATGCTCACGGACCACATCAACGGCGCGCTGGGCCGCTCGGGCCCGGCCTTCAACGCTTGCCATATCCGACGCAGCCAGGGTTCGGGCCAGTCGAAACTTGAGGAACGGTTGGGCGTGCTCCACTGCCGCCCCCAGTGCTTCCGGGTCTTCCCGAGCGAGGTCGGCGGGGTCGACTCCTTCGGGAAGGGCGGCAACCGCAACGTCGATCTCATACTTGCGTTCCCACTCATAGATGCGCTCCGCCGCGTTCTGACCAGCCGCATCGGCGTCGAAAGCGAGGACGATCTTCGGCGCAAACCGTTTGAGCATCTTCACGTGGTCTTCGGTCAATGCGGTTCCGCAGGTGGCGACGGCCCGGTTCATGCCGGCCTGGGCAAACCCGATGACGTCGGTGTAGCCCTCGCAGATGATGGAGGACTTCTCCCGAACGATCTCGTCCTTGCTCCAGTTCAGCCCGTAGAGCAGCCGGCTCTTGTTGTAGACCGAGGACTCGCCGCTGTTCTTGTACTTGGGTCCTTCTCCCCCGCCGAAGTCCGGCGGCAGAATCCGACCGCCGAAACCGACTGCTGCGTTGTTCACGTCGAAGATGGGAAAGAGCACCCGACCGCGGAAATGGTCCTGGAGTCGGCCTCGACGGTTGACAAAACCCAAACCGGCTTCCACAAACAGATCCCGGGGCGCTTTCAGATTGGCCGCCAGCACGTCCCAGTCGTCGGGGGCCCACCCCACCCGGTACTGCCGCACCAGGTCGCCGTCGAATCCGCGGGATCGAAGATATCCCCGAGCACCTTTGGCATCGGGCGCCTTGAGCAGGCGCTGGTGATACCACTCGACCGCAGCTTCCACCGTGTCGGTCAGCTGCGACCGGCGACGGCGATCTTTGCCTTCATTGTTGGAGGTGTATCGCAGCTGGACGCCGGCTTTACCAGCCAAATATTCGACCGCGCCCACGAAGTCAAGATGTTCGATTTCACGAACGAAGGTGATGGCATCACCGGACTTCTGACAACCGAAGCAGTAGTACAAACCCTCTTCGGCGTTGACCGAGAACGAGGGCGACTTCTCGTTGTGGAACGGGCACAGACCCGTCCACCGACGCCCGACTTTGCGCAGCTGCAGATGTTGGGAGATCAGCTTGACCATGTCGGTCGAATCACGAACGCGACGAACATCGTCGTTCTCAATTCCCACAGTTCTCACCCATCCCGACCGACACTAGCGTGACCTCGCTCGCCGGATCCGGCCGAAAATGAGGACCGGTTCTGGTGCTCCCAGACCGCAGTGGCTTCAGAAGCCGAGTTTGGCCTGAATGTGCTCGACAAGTCCGGTGATGGGTACCCGATCCTGTTTCATCGAGTCCCGGTCTCGTACCGTGACCGCCTGATCATCAAGGGTGTCGAAGTCGATGGTCACGCACAGCGGCGTGCCAATCTCGTCCTGGCGGCGGTAGCGCTTGCCGATGGCCTGGGTGATGTCGTAGTCCACCATGTACGTGGGCTGCAGCAGCGCCAGTACTTCTTCCGAAGGCGCTATCAGCTCATCTTTCTTGGACAGCGGCAGCACCGCGATTTTGTAGGGCGCCAGGCGCGGATCGAGTCGCAACACGGTCCGGGTCTCATCGTTGACCACGTCCTCGTCATAGGCCGCCAGGAGAAACGCCATCATGGCCCGGGTGGCCCCGGCCGCCGGTTCAATCACATGGGGGATGTACTTCTCGTTGGCCTGCTGGTCGAAATATTCGATGCGGGCCCCCGAGTGCTCCTTGTGCTGAGTCAGGTCGTAGTCGCCACGGTTGGCAACACCCTCAAGCTCACCCCAACCCCAGGGGTACAGGTACTCAACGTCTGATGTCCCGCTCGAGTAGTGGCTCAACTCGTCGGCGTCATGGGGCCGGAGCCGCAACTGATCTTCGGGAATGCCAAGGTCGAGGTACCAGTTGTACCGCTCCTTGCACCAGTACTCGTACCACTCGTCTGACTCGGCGGGCGGGACGAAGAACTCCATCTCCATCTGCTCAAACTCCCGGGTACGAAAGATGAACTGTCCCGGCGTGATCTCGTTGCGGAACGACTTACCGATCTGGGCAATACCGAACGGCGGCTTCTTGCGGCTGGTGTTCAGCACGTTCATGAAGTTGATGAACATGCCCTGCGCGGTTTCGGGGCGGAGAAACACGTCGGCGCCGGAGTCCGCAACCGGGCCAGCCTGGGTCTTGAACATCAGGTTGAACTCGCGGGCTTCGGTGAATTCGCCCACGGCCTCGCAGTTGGGGCAGGTGGTTGGATCTTCAAGCTGGTCTTCGCGGTGGCGCGAACCGCAGCTCTTGCAGTCCACCAGCGGATCGGAGAAGTTGCTCAGGTGACCGGA
>Ga0079203_1003030_pt1 | contig 10798 bp, 12 predicted proteins | sample PorBlaMBantryBay_FD_68602 | JGI IMG/M metagenome (GOLD analysis project Ga0079203, IMG submission 68602) | Marine algae microbial communities from Bantry Bay - Bantry Bay, Ireland | ecosystem: Host-associated > Algae > Red algae > Blade | place: Bantry Bay, Ireland
TGGCAATTTACTACCAAAAAAGCTCGTATAAAATTGAAACACCTTTACCCGTCATTTCAATAATGACTATACACTAGCTTCTGCGATGCCTTTTTCGATGGGGCGACTGGGTAGTGTTCCGATAATAATTTTGCTGTTATCGGCAGTTGCATATTTGTTGCGACGGATTATTTTTTTGACCAAACTAGCTGGAGTGTATTCCAAGGTTTCGGTAATTTCTTCACCGATTTTTTTCATTCCTGTCGTGTCTTCTTCTGGTTCGATGATGACTTCTCTAGTGGGTAAATGTTTAGGGATTTTATTGCGTCCTTTGTGATTACTTTTTGAGGTATTGGTTTTATTTCTTTCGTAGGTGATTTTTTCGATAGTTGTGGTTTCGCCATCCTCTATGGAGGTGGTGGTATCTTCGACAAATAACGAACCTTGGCTAGGCAGCGTTTCATTGGGAATAAAGCGTTCTTTTTTGTTACCAAAAATCAAACGTTTTAGTTGTGCAATTTCAAATTTCAATTGCTCGTTTTCCCTTTTAAACACTATGTTTTCTGTGGATAATTTTGATATTTTCTCATCTTTGCTCACCCTTAAAATTACACAATTTTAGCTTATTTTTTATACTATTTGCTTATATCTTTTTCGTTTTTTTATACTTTTTAGTTGGATACCTTCGAGCATCAAAACTAAATCACTCCATTGAATCTCAATAGCTAAGGGGCTAGTAAGAGTATTGTTATGGGAGAGATCGTTTTTTGGCATTTCAAAAGTTCCGGCTTCAAGGCGTTTGTAGTATATGGCAAAACCAGTAGCGTCCCACATTAATATTTTGATGTGGGTGCGACGACGATTTAGAAAAATAAAAACATCGCCACTCAATAATGGGTGATCGAAATATTGGTTTAATAATCCGCCAAGACCATTGAAGCCTTTTCGCATATCGCAATCTTTTGGGTAAATAAAATAACGTTGGGTGGTGGAGAAACTTAGCATATTGCCGTGTCGTTGGGCACTACTTTTTGTAATTCTGTAATTAGTTCTGGCAACTGTTCCAATTGCCAATATTGGCATTGGCAGCGCAAAATAATTTTATTAGGCAGCTGTATTTCAAGAGGCTTTGGGAGGGAGGTTTCTGTTTTTAATTGTAGAGGTATAAACCGAGGAATGGTTGACTCTTTAATTGTCGAATGACGGTTTTCGTTGCGATATTGTTTACGCCAGTAACCAAAGGTAGCAATACTTATATTTTGCTGTTTACAAAAGTCTTCTTGACTCAGACCACTTGTAACTTGTTCGCTTATTAGTCTAAACATTTCTGCCTTCCGTTTTTTTCGCTTTTCTTGTACATTCATTTTTTGTAGTTTTGATGTACTGCAAATTTAGACCATTAATAAGGCTTAGACAAGATGAGCTGCTCGGACGGATACTTTAAAAATAAAAAACGAGAACAAATAGGTATCTGTTCTCGTTTTTTTCTAAGCTATTTAAGAAAAATATTATTTCTCAGACTTATCTAATTGCTTTTTCAAGGCATCGATTTCTTTTTGTTGATCGATAACATGTAAATATAACTCTTCTATTTTTTCTAAAAGTTTAGCATCCATACTTCCTAGTGCTATTCCTTCTTCAGCAACTTTTGCTGCACTTGGAATACCTGGTAAATGATGGTTTGCTTCAATAAACTTTTCTGTTTCATTTAAAGTAGTACGTTTATACTCAGGAGCAAAAACATAATCAGGCCAATCACCTGACATTAAAACTCTAACTTCTTCAGAGATGATTTTACCATCTACTGCTAAGTCAAAACCAGCTGGAACTGTTGTAGTACCTATACCTGTACGACCTGCGAAGAAATTTTGAGCAGTATTATCATCTTGATACATTCCCCAGTAATTTCCTACAGTAGCTCCACTACCTGTACCTTTGATAAAGATACCATATAAATTATCAATAGTACCTGCATTTGCTGATTTTAGAGATTCAACATACATACCATAAGAATTAGTAACGGTACCTGCTGAAGAACCATGAATTCCTGAACGAATCCATAATCCATATTGAGTTGCTAATGTTCCAGTAAAATTAGCATCAGAAAGAAAAGTGTTTGCTCTAAGACCTACTCTATAACCATTTTCTACTCCTGATATAGCTTGCTTCGTATCAGCTAAATCAATAGAAATTCTGAAATTAGTTTCTGTTGCACTAACAGTTGGGAAATTACCTCTAAGTCTTAATCTAGTAAATTCATTTGCAGTAACTCCAAGAGCAGCATTATTGTTAGCATCAAATGTAAATTGAGCATTAGAATCTTCACTAATAGTCATTAAAATAGCCAAAAGGAAGGTCAAAATAAGATATTTTTTTTTCATAATTTATTTAGTTTATGGTGTAAATAATTAAATTTTGTGATACAATTAAAAGTGTTAATAATAAGGTGTTCTAACAAGACTGTAATACAAAGTTATGAAATAAATAATAGTTAAGGTATATTATTGTGTAATATCTATTCACTATTGTTTAATCTGTGAATTCTCTGATGTTTACGTCAGGGGCAATAAAAAAATGTTTTGAAAAAATCTTATCCTAAAAAATTCGGTTTCCGATTCTTTAAGTCATAATTTTAGCGAATGCTCCAACTGTACTACCTAATTATAGTCAAAATTTAGGTTTTTTTATTTTTTTTTCAAAAAAATTAAAAAATCAGAGCTGAATATTGAAAGTAATTTAGAAGAAGAAAATCTTTCTGTAAGGAAGTTTCCCACTTTAATAGATGTCCTTGGGAATAATCGACTAAAGGGAGGAATAGTTTGATTTAGAAAAGTTATCTTTTGAATACCAAAAGAGGAAGAAGTTAATTGAGATACTTCTTTAAGAGAATATGCATGAATATCAAAATCTTGCCCAATGACATTTCTTTTTGTATTAAAAAAAAATGCTAAACGTTGAAATACCCCTCTAAATAAGAAATCCAAAGATTTTTTATTTGTAAAGGATAGAATTGCTAAACTATCTTTTTTCATATACTGTTGAATCAAAATTAGGTGTTTTTCCAAATCAGCCTCAGAAAAGTAAGTTGTAACACCTAGTAAAAATATATAATCATAATTTTTATTTTCTAACGGAAAATCGTCGACTTTACCGATAAATTTTTTTTCTTCAGGAATGCCACTATGAGCTAACATGTTAGCAGATATGTCCGTAGCAAAATATTCAAATGAAGTCAGGTCTTTTTTTAGAAAATGATATAAGGCACCTGTCCCTGCTCCAATATCTAATATAGATTTATTTTCGAGTTCAAGAAATTTAGTAGCCTCAGTAATACGTTGATTAAAAAAATAAGAAAGAAATATATTAGACTTGTCATACTTTTGCTGATATTTAGAAGAAATCTTGTCAAAAAATAATTCTACTTTCTTTTGCTGTGTGTTTTTCTTTTTCATTCAAGAATAGCCTCTAAAATGTTTAAATATTGTTGATTAATAATTTTATTATCAAATTCATTAATTGCTTTAATTCTGCTTGCTTTGCCCATCTTTTCTATGTCATATATACCTAGATCAGAAATTTTTTTCATTGCCTGAGCTAAAGAAGATGCACTTTGAGGTTCAACAAGATACCCATTTATATTATCTTCTACTGTTTCTCGACAGCCTGGTACATCTGTGGTAATAATTGGTTTACCCATTGCCATGGCTTCTAGTATAGATCGTGGTAATCCTTCTCGATAGGAGGGGAGTACAACTACATTTGCTTTAGCAATAATGTTTTTCACATTATCAGATGCACCTAAATATTTAACAAATCCTTTTTTTGTCCATTCTTCTAATTTAACCTTAGGAACAATAGAAGGATTTTGTGTATTTAATTCACCTAGAATCCAGCACTCCGTATTTTTATTTGATTGTTTGACTTGTTGTGCAGCATTTGCAAATTCAACAATGCCTTTATCATATAATAACCTACCTATAAATAAAAAAATAAATTCTTTTTTACTTGTGGCAATAATGTCTGGTTGAAAAAAAGTAGTATCGACTCCAGATCCTTTTATAACCTGAGCTAATTGTGGATTTACTAATTGAAGTTTTACTAAAAGATTGAGATCATCAGGATTATGAAAAATAACCTTATGGTTTTTTTTGAAAGCAAATCTATAAAGCGGTTTGATTAATCGGGTGTATAAGGATTGGTGTATGAAAGTGTATCCTAATCCTGTTACTGTTGATACACAAGGAATATTTAACCATTTGGCAGCAATACTTCCGTATACATTTGGCTTAATGGTATAATGAAAGATGAAATCAAACTTTTCTTTTTTATAAATTTGGAATAATTCATTAAGAAGAGAAATATCTTGGAAGGGGTTTTTTCCTTGGGGAGATAGTTTATGGATTGGAATATGTTGACTTACTTTGATTAGTTTTAGTTTACTAAGGTATTTGTCAACAGGCGAAATTACAACTACTTGGTAATTCTTTGATATTAGATATAGAATTAAGCTACGTCTAAAATTGTAGATATTCCAGGTGCTATTAGCAACAATGGCTATCTTTTTCATTTTCTAACTGAGTTCGATACGTTCTTCTTCACTTAGTTCTTCATAAGTTGGAAATTTTTTCTCTTTAGGAAGTGTTGGAAATACATTATAAACTAAGTTAGGTGAAGGGAAAAGAATAACCCATGCAGTTAAAAAAATAATTTTTATATCAGTAAAGAATGACATATTATTTTGATACCAAATCTCTAATTCACCTTTGTAAGGAGCCATATATTTTTTATAATACTTATGTGGATCCATTTTAGCTTTTGTAAATATCATTTCTTGATCGCGGAAAACAATTGACCCAATTCCAGTAATACCTGGTTTTACATTAAAAACAGTTTTTTTGATGTGTTCTGGATAATGGTTAAAGTCAAATTCCATATGAGGTCTAGGACCTACCAAGGTCATATCTCCTTTCAAAATATTCAATACTTGTGGAAGCTCATTAATTTTAGATTGTCTTAAAAATTTACCAACAGAGGTCACACGTGGATCATCTCTTAAGGTAATGCTACCTGTCCCTAGATTAGGGCTATTTTTAAGCATTGTTGCAAACTTACAGATATTGAAAGTTTTATTTTTGAAACCTATCCGTTCTTGAAAATAAAATACTTCGTGCTCACCAGTTAATAATAGTGCAATGCAGATTATTATTAGGAATGGAGATAAAATGATAATAGTTACCAATGCGACGAATAAATCAATTGTTCTTTTTAGAAATGGATACATAAAAATTACATTTTTTGATCTAGATTCTTATGTGTTTCAACATGTGCAAAATTAGGAAGTATTTCTTTGATTTTACTTAAAATAATATGTTTTTCTAAGTTAGGAAGTTCAAAAACCTTTAAAAGCTCTTTCGTCATCATAGAGATATCTTCAATAGGTTTTCTATTTTCATAGGAAATAACACCTAATGCTGAAAACCTATCCATATCACTTTCTTCATTATCAGCTACAAACTCTTCGTACATTTTTTCACCTGAAGTATCAGAAGAGAAAAAATAAACAGGATATTTATTAAGACTGCTATCCATTGAATCAGCATAGGTTTTAGCTTCATTTTCAGAAATACATAAGTGGGCATCAAACCCAAATTCTTTCAAAAAATTTACTCCTATATCTGAAAAAGTCAACATTTGATCTGGTCGTAGCTTTGGAAAAAATACTTCTTTTGAAGCACCTAGCATACATGCAATCATACAAAGTTGACCAGATTCTTCAGGCGAAACAAAATACCTTTTTACGTCATGAGGCGCAGAAAGTGGTTGTTTTTTTATAATTCGTTCAATAAACCCTTGAAGCAAACTACCATTAGAAAATGCAACGTTGGCAAATCTTGCAGTACTAATAGGAAGCACTTTTGAATATGCCATCAAAACTTCTTCCATAATTTTTTTGCTAGCTCCCATTACATTTACAGGATTTGCAGCTTTGTCAGTTGAGACACAGAAAAAATGCTTTGGAGGAGATTTAATTGCTAGTTTACAGAGTTTTTCGACATTGAAAACATTATTTCTAAACATGGCTTCTATCGAAAAAGCATCTTTTTCACTTCTCACATGTTTGTGTGCAGCAAAATTAGCAATGACATCAAAAGGCCCTTGCTTATGAAATAATTTTTCAAAAATAGTAGATCCGTAATCGATAGGGTAGGTGATAAACTCTGCAGGTACATAAAGATTTAGTGTACTTCGAATATCCCTAACTAATTCTGTCAGACCGTTTTCATTGGTATCTAGGATAACAACCTTTTTAGGTCTGTATTTTAAAATTGCCTTTACAAAAGAAGAACCAATTGTTCCAGCACCACCTACTACAAGAAAAGAAGATCCTTCTATTTCACGAGTAAGTTGTTCATGATGATTTTGAATATCATCTTTAAAGAAACTTTCTTTTCTTATTGTAATTTTTCTTTTTATAAAAGAATTGATATCTATAAAATTCATTTATTGCTAGTGGTTACTTTTTCAATTTTTAATTGAGAAATTATACTACTCTTGATTTGTTCTTTTGTAGTGTAATAAATCTTTTCTAGAGGAGCACTAGTTGGTGCAGGGGCATCTGTTAGTGTTATTCTTTTTGGCGAAGTTTGTAAAATGTTTGGAGGTAAATTTTCTAATACTCCAGCAATAATTTCACCTCCTAAACCACAATTTTTCCAACCACCATCTATTACTAATAGATTTTTAGTCTTTTGAACAGAAGTAATGATATTATCATATCTAATAGGATTAATGACTCTTAAGTCAATTACCTCACATGAAACACCTGAACCTTCCAGTTCTTCTGCAGTTTCCATAGCTTGTCTAACACTATGGCTTGCACCAACAATAGTAATATCCGTTCCTTTTTTTCTTATAGTAGGTTGAACTGATTCTAATGAAAATACTTCTGGGGCAGAGACTTCATCTTCCAAATCATATAGCCATCGATCATCAATATACATAACAGGATCATCACAAAGCACACTCGCAATTAGTAAATCTCGAGCATCCGCAGCTGTAGCAGGCATTACTACTCTTAAGCCAGGAATATGAGCAAACCAAGAATGTAAAGCTTGTGAATGTTGTGCTCCTTGTTCTCCACCTCGATTAATAATAGAACGAACTGTTAAAGGAACACTAGTTTGACCTCCAAACATATGTCTCCATTTAGCAGCTTGATTCACAATTGGATCCATAGCAAATACCATGAAATCCATTCTAGGATGAACAACAATGGGTCTGTACCCACAAAGAGAAGCACCAAGAGCACTTGCTGTAACTGCAAATTCAGATACAGGACTATCTATAACTCGTTCTCGTCCAAATTTTTTGTCTAAGTCTTTCATACTTGATCCTACATACCAAGGACTCCATAAACCTTGACCAAATACAAATACTTCTTTATGATTTTCTAATAGATATTCAAACCCTTTTCGAATACCGTCAGCATAAGTTATCTTTTCCATGTTCTAAGTTTTAATGTTTAGTATAAACAAGATTTAATAAAGCATCTTTTTCTGGATAAGGCGAAGCAAGTGCTTTTTCCCAATTAGAAGCTATTACTTCTTTGATGGAGTTATGCATTTCATCAATTTCACCTTGGGTCATCACACCTTCACTTATTAGTGCTTCTATTAAACGGCGAACAGGATCTCTATTTTTCCAAACAACATGACTTGCAGTTCTTTTTACTCCTACATCGCTATCTTCTGTAGGACCAACATGACCACTCCAGCGGTAAGTTACCATTTCTAAGAAAAATGGTTTACGAGTTTCTCGCATGTAGGAAATTGCTTTTTTGGCAGCATCTGCGACAGCAACAACATTATTACCTTCTACGACAATGTTTTCAATTAAATGTGCATCAGCAAATCTTGCCATTGTATCCGTTGGTTGTCTAAGACTAATATGCATATGACTAGAAGCTAAATTGTTTTCACAAACGTATAAGATTGGAATGTTCATATTCGCAGCTAGATTTAAGGATTCATGAAAGGCTCCTTCTTCACAAGCGGCATCTCCAAAATATGATACTGCAATATCATCTCCTCCGTCCATTTTAGCAGCAATAGCTGCACCTGTTGCAATGGGAATAGTAGCAGAAACAATAGGTACAGATCCTTTAAATCCGTTATTACCATCAAATAAATGCATAGAACCTCCCATTCCTTTTGATGCACCAGTTACTTTTCCTAGTACCTCTGCAAACAATCCAAGGACGTCTCTATTGATTGCTAAAAAATGTGCGTGAGATCGATGCGCTCCAAAAACTCTATCTGATTTTTGAAGGTAATTGGAAATTCCAACAGCGATTGCTTCTTGACCAACACATAAATGACATGGGCATGTAATTGATTTGTTATACATACCATCTCTTAAATGATACTCACAAGCTCTAATCAAGCTCATATCATACAAAGCACTTTTTAAAAATGAAATATCTCTTCCCTTAATCGCAATTGCTTCATGAAATGCATTAGGATCAGCCAATATACCAAGTTGTTTTTTTTCTAGCATGATTAGGTATTAGAATGAGTTAATGAAATTTTATTTAAAGCATCTATATCTTCTTTTTTTAATTGAAAATTGAATATGCTAAGATTATCTTCTAGTTGTTTTAGTTTTTTTATACCTGTAATTAATACAGTATTTGGTAGTTTGTCTAAGACATATCTAAGTGCTATTTGAGCAACAGAAACATCTTTATAATTTTTGCTTACCTGTTTCATTACTTCAACAATTCTTAAATTATGATTCAATTTTTCTCCAAAAAAATTGATATATTTTCCCTTGCTTCTTCGATCTTTAGAATCAAATATGGTTGATTTATCATACTTCCCAGTAAGGATGCCTTGTCCTAAGGCACCAAAAGAAAGAAAGGATAATCCTTCTCGTAAATGATTATTGATTAGATTTTCTTTATCTCTATTTGCTAAGCTATATTCGTAAGAAAAACTAATTAAATGAGGGAAATATTTAAGGTTTAAATCCAAGCAACTAAAATTACTGATGCCATAGTATCTAATTTTACCTGTTTCGCATAATCGCTCAAGGGAAGCAAAAACTTCTTCTAGAGGAGTAATCTTATCCCAGTAGTGAACCTGATATAAATCAAGGTAATCTGTATTTAGTCGTGTCAAACTATCATGAAGTGCTTTCTTAATGTAAGTTTCACTATTGTCATACGTGACTCTACTCGTAGCAGAATTAGGATTGATTTTCACTCCAAATTTTGAACTGATAACTAGTTTGTCACGTTGGCTTTTTGCGATTATTTTCCCCAAATTTTTTTCGGAATCACCTAAACCATAACAATCAGCAGTATCAAAAAAATTGATTCCATATTCAATGGCTTTTTCTGCTGTCTCAATGGTTTTATTTAAGTCATAACTTCCCCAATCAAAACCGCCTAGTTGTTCTCCTCCAAAACAAATTCGAGAAACATTAAGATTAGAATTTGATAGTGTTATACGCTGCATTTATTTTTTTTCTTTGATTAATTCAAAGGTGAAAATCCAAGCCATCCGTTGTAGATATGGAACTTTTGTTAAGATAGAATCTATACCATTAAAAATAGCAAGAGCTGGTTTCATGATTACAGGGATACCTTTTAGAAAAGCTGCTAAGTAAGAGGTCATATGCCAGAATTTAATATCACCTATTTTGAAATGTTTCTTAGCTTTGTTGACATCGTCCAAATCTAGAATATGATGTTTTTCCCATTCTGTTCGCATTTCAGGAGTTCGCATTCTATAAGCTCTAATTATAGGATTATAATTTAATGCCTCCCCAGCGAGTAACTTAGCTCCAGGTTTCATGATACGTGCTAACTCAGGATAAACATAGTTCAAATCTAAATGATGAAGTACTCCTGCACATAAAACAGTATCAACTGATAAATCAGGTAATCCTGTATTTTCACAGTCTCCAACAAAAAAGGAACATTTATCAGAAACACCTTCTCTTTCTGCTAGTTTTTTTGCGTTAGCAATAGATCCAGGACTTATGTCAATTCCAATTACGAATTTTGCACCATATAATTTCGCTGCTTTAACCGATTCTATTCCATTTCCACAGGCATAGTCCAAAAAGACTTTATCCTTGGTGTTTACTTTTAACCATCTCTCCCAGTATTGAGTAGACAATTTGGTAGTAGTATAAAATTTCTTGTTATCTAATGCCGTATCATCATCATGACTGAAATCATGGAATTCAGCTTCTTCTTTTTTTCGTTCTTCTAAGTTTTCAAACCACTCCTTTGAAGAGGTGACAGCTTCAACTTTTGAAATTGCTTCTTTTATTTTTTCTATTTCCATTATTTAGAATTTTTATTATTTGATTCAACAATATTTTTCAAATGATTTGTAAAATTACTATAAACATTTTCAGCTTTAAAATTTTTCTCATAAAGTTCTAAAGCATTTTTTTTCATTTGGGCCAATTGTTCTCGATGGGCTGATAATTTTTGAAGGTGTTCAACTAATTCATTTGATGAATTATAGGTTATCCCCGAATTATGTTTTTTTAAGTATGGCCCCATATAACCAGTAATTGATGTTATGATAGGTAAGGCTCCTGCTAAATATTCAACAACCTTATTCGATATAGTTTTTTGGAAATTTGGAGTATTTACATAAGGAACAATACCCAAATCGGTGTACTGCATTATGGTGGCAATTTGGGAAGCATTTATAAAACCAGTAAAATGAACATTATCAAAATCTTTAAAAAGTGTTTCAAAATCTTTTAAAGCAACTCCTCGCCCACATATGATAAATTG
>Ga0079203_1003038_pt1 | contig 10784 bp, 12 predicted proteins | sample PorBlaMBantryBay_FD_68602 | JGI IMG/M metagenome (GOLD analysis project Ga0079203, IMG submission 68602) | Marine algae microbial communities from Bantry Bay - Bantry Bay, Ireland | ecosystem: Host-associated > Algae > Red algae > Blade | place: Bantry Bay, Ireland
ATCGAACTTTTTAAAAGCCTATCGAAGCTTTACGTTAGTCCAGATTTAATCAATAATATTCAGCTGTTTTGAACACTTATGGGCACTCATTTGGGTGCGATTTAACTTGAGGCATATCGCGCCTTAAGGCGGTCAAAAAAGCCTTGAATGTTTCAGGTAACAAAATTATAAGCCAGGTCGTTTATTTTATCTGGCTTATCTTTGCCCAATTACAATAGGCTCATAATGAAACCTGGCCTACTGTTTGCATATTTGATAGACGAATCTACTATATTCTGTCAATTATGCCTTAAAATTATTGCATTTGATCTGATATATAATTAATTACTAATTAGATGGCATATTGTCCAATTTTTTTAAGGAAACTATGAAAACCAAGAATACTACACTGCCCACCCAAGACCTTTCAGATCAACAGATCTCTGAAATGTGGGACCTGTTTCAGTGTTATTACTCTAATGTAAATCAAAAGCAGTTTAAAACTGACCTAAGCAATAAATCATTTGTTTTTTTAATTATTGATGATTTAAGCAGTAAAATTGTAGGTTTTAGTACCGTTAAAGAATTTTACCTTAATAACTCTGATGCAAAATTTATTTTCAGTGGTGATACTATTGTTAGCCAGGATTACTGGGGAAATAACAACTTGGGCTTTGAGTTTTCAAAATATTTATTAAAACAAAAGCTGAAGTATCCGTTTAAAAAAATCTACTGGAACTTAATATCTAAGGGCTACAAAACATACTTACTTTTAGCTAACAATTTTGACGAATATTATCCCAATCCATTTAGAAACACACCTAAGGAGATACAAGTTCTTATTGATCAATGTGGCGAATATTTATATCAAAAAAACTACAACAAAGTTTCTGGCTGCATTGAATTTCCGACTGATGGCTCAGAAAAAAAAGATTGCTTGAAATCAGGTTTTTGTGAAATCTCAACTACACTTGCTTTAAGAAACAAAAAAATTGAATTTTTTCAGAAAGCCAACCCCGACTGGAGGCGAGGTGACGAACTCGTATGTATTGGCGAGTTTACTTTAGACTTATTATTTAAAAGATTCTTTAAATTTATTACTAAAAAATCAAAATTAAAGGTATTATTTCCTAAGACATCTGAAATTAATTAGGAATACTATGTATACTGTTAATAATAAAATAGGCTGGCTACTTGTCTGCTCAACTAATGAAATTAAAAATAGGCCTTTAGCATTTACAATTGCTCAATCTAAGGTTGTGATTTTTAAAAATTCTTACAATCAATTTTCTATTTTAAAAGATAAATGCATTCATCGTCACACGGCATTGTCTAACGGTGAAATCAAAGATGGTTGCATTGTTTGCCCCTATCATGGCGCAAGCTTTGATGTTAATGGTAAATGCACAAAAGTCCCTTCGATTTCTAAAGATGGTAACCTTCCAAGAAAAAAAATTCTTAGCTATAAACATCATATCGACAAATACGGCTATTTATGGGTTAATCTGGCGAATGATGATCGTCCATTTCCAAACTATTATTTATATACCCAAGAAAATGCCAGTGTTTTAACTTTTAATTATAAAATAAAGTCTCCTGCTTTAGCTATTATTGAAAACTTTGTCGATACAGCTCATACTGGTATTGTGCACAAAGGTCTTTTTCGTGGTCAGTCGCAAAAAAAAGTTGAAGTTATTGTTAAAAGCAATAGTGAGTCCGTCCATATTGAAACCTTAGGAGAGAGTTCAAGCCAATCTGTATTTAGTAAAATTTTAAACCCTCAAAAAAAACCAGTCCAGCATATTGACGAATATATAGCTCCTTATAATGTTAAGGTCACCTATCAGATCGGCAAACTAAAAATAACGACAGTCTCAGTTGTAACTCCTATTTCAGAGTTTAATTCAAGCGTACATACCTTTATCAGCATTAAAGGCCATTTGCTTAAGTCTATTATTAAACCATTTTTAAAAACATATACACAAAAGATATTAAATCAAGATGTAGTTATTTTAGAAGACCAGTCTGAGCAAATAAAGTACTTCAATAATCCAAACTCTGTATTTTTTGAGACAGACAAAGCTATTAGTGAGGTTATTCGCCTATACCAACATCATCTTAACAAAAATGACCAAGCCTTTAGTGGACGAGAATTCACATTTAATATGGAGCTATAAAGTATTGAACAAAAAAAATTATTTTAAATTAAAAAATCAAACTAAAAGTTTAAAGGCGAAAAACTCAGTCGCAGCCGCCCAACTTTTAATAGATGCAGCTCTTTTTACTGTTGCAATTTTTTTAAGCCTAAGTAATTCAATCGTAATATGGATTCTTGGACAACTCTTAATCTTAATGTGTATATGGCGACAGTTCAGTACTCTACATTCTTGCGCCCACAATACTTTTTTCAAAAACCAAAAGCTTAATTTGGTTACCGGTCACTTATGTTCAATTTTAAGCTTATTGCCTTTTAGTGACTGGAAAAAAAGCCATATTGAACATCACATATGGGCTGGTGATCGTAGCCGCGACCCCTCCCTCAACTTACCTCCTAGCGAGGAGCTCAGCGCTACAAGTATTAAAATACTCAATATTTGTTGGAAATTACATATCCCTATCTTTAGTTTTCTAGTTGTAATATTAAAAGTTTTTAACAATAAAAAAACACTTACAAAGAACTCCTCACCTGTTAGTTTTTCATTTATTTTTCTTGCATCCTCACATATTTTACTAATTTTATTTTTAAAAATTATTTATATTAAACTGTTTCTTCTTCCCTTTTTCTTATACCTATTTACTTCAGATTTTTTAATTATTAGCCAACATAATTTACTCGGCAGCAATGATATTGAAAAATCTGAATTCCCCCTACCTGTATGGGACCACAAAAGAGTCACTAAAGACTTAGTGTTTCCTAATTTTATTGCCAAACATGTCTTGTTAAATTTTGACCAGCACAATTTACACCATATTCTCCCCTTTGTTCCACATTATCAGTTGAACAAAATTGATATTACTGATTATAATATTGGAGAAAAGGAACATTGGCTTAAATGGCTGAAGAAAGTTCACGCTCTACCTGGCTATAAGGTCTATATAGAATGAATTCTAAAAAACTGCCCCCGCTTGTGAAGTCTAATAGCCTTATCTTTGGCTCTGCCAAGGAGTTTATACAAGACCCATTAAATTTTATAACTGATTGCCATAAACAGTACGGAGACTCATTTCGCATCAAAGCTGGCCCTAAGTCCATCTTTGTGTTTTCACATCCCAATGAAATTCAAAGTCTATTTACTTTCAATGACGAAGTAATGATCAAAGAAAGAGGGCCACGGATTGTCCTTGGACAAACTGTTTTAACCTCTGAAGGGCCCACCTGGAAACGTCAGCGCAAGTTCGCCCAGTCTTATTTTACAAGAGATAATATTAATAGTCTTATCCCTGAAATGCACACTATCGTACAAAAACAACTTGATGAGTATAGCGGCAAGGTGGACTTACATACATTTAGCGTTAAAATTATGTATTCCCTAGTTATTAAAGTTATCTATGGAATGGATGAGATTAATCTACTACCGAACCTGTCACCATTAGTAGATGAAATGATTGATTTTGTTCGTTCAAGGCCGGCTAAATTAATTAAATGGCCATTATGGCTTCCGTTAAAAAGCCATAGAAAATTTCACTCCATAAAAAAACAACTATTCGATCATATTAAAGAAATTATTTTAAAGTCTAAAGAAACTCATAGTACTGGTTTTATTTCATTTATGGAAAAGGACCCTGATGCCAGTGAAGAAGAAATTGTAAATCAAGCTTTAACATTTTTCGTAGCTTCTTTTGAAACTACTGCTAACTGTTTATTCTGGACCCTTTATTTGCTAACCCAAGATGAAACTAAAAAGTTTGCTGTGCAAAATGAATCTAATAATTCTGACCTCACAATTAATACGCTAAAAGACTTATCATCACATACTGAAATTAATAATGCTATCAAGGAGTCTATGCGACTATACCCTCCTGCCTGGTTTAGATCTAGACTTTGCGTTAAGGACACTCAGGTGGGTGAGTACTTTGTACCTAAAGGATCCACTGTATGGGCCAGCATTTATTTAGTGCAGCGCAACTCAGAGTTTTGGGCACAACCCAATACTTTTTTACCAGATCGTTTTTTAAGCAAAAATTTAAACCGTTACGCTTTTATACCTTTTGGTGGCGGCAAAAACACTTGCATCGGAATGGGTATGGCAAATTTAGAATTGGCAATAATTATAAAAGAGTTATTCAAAAAATTTGACCTCACTGCTCTTAAGCAAACAAACGTCATGCCAAAGGCTGGTATAACGCTATCACCATCTGAAGAATATTTTGTAAACTTTAAAAAAAGGTAAGCACGCTTTGGTAAATAATTTCGATATCAATTTAAATCCAATTGAGGAAGTTATTTATGCTTATGAATCCGATAACTTCTCGTTTAACTGCGGATTAATCATTGAATTTAATAAATATCTAAACTCAGAAAAACTAAAGAGTAGTATAGAATTACTCATTCGCCGCTTTCCAATATTGAAGACAAAAATTATTTTTGATGGAAAGCTACAACGCGTACCCTTACCTTCCATATCTATTAAAGACATATTAACTATTAATAACACAGCCAAAGTAGACAAACAAAATTTTGTTGATAAATTTGAAATTCATAATAAACCGGCATTCCATTTTATACTAAGTAATACTGAAGGTAGTAGCACATTAAAGTTTTTTATTCACCACACATTAGTAGACGGCTTATCACAAGCTAATATCCTTAAAGAGCTAATGTATATTTATTCTCAAGGCCAGCCTTCTGAGATAAGCTATACCCGGCCTGCACTTTCTAATCATCGACTAGGCAAGTGGGCTGTCTTTAAATTATTTTTTAACTCTAATTTTAAAACTCAGTTTAAATCTACTTTTAAAAAATATAACTGCTTGAACATTGGAACTATCTCTAATGTTAATAAGCAAGATTATGGCATAGTTAATATTAAGGTGGATAAAGATAATTACACTAATATAAATCAAAAAATTAAAAATGAAAAATGCACTTCCTTCACATACATACTAAATAGTCTCTGCCTCTCCCTTCATAAAAGCAAACCTGAAAGCAATAATAATATTGTTGTTGCATTCCCTGTTAACCTTAGACCCCTATTCAAACTAAAATCATACATTGGCAACCTTGTTATTTTAACTCGAATTGAAGTCCCCATTGATAAACTAAAAAAAAATACTTCAATCAGCTATCTTAAAAAATCTCTACGCGCAACAATTAGTAAAAAATTCCTTACACATTCTAAACAAATTATTTTTGGTTTAGGGTCAATTTTTAGTATAAGCAAATTAAAAAAAATATTTTTAAAAAAAACAACATTCATTAAAAATTTTAACTCCTCTATTATGGTTTCATATATCAAAATTGATGATGGATTTTTCCCTACAAACATTAAGGTCAATAAGATTTCACTTTTATCGGCTATTTTTAAAAGCCCTGGGCTCGGGGCTGTAATTGCTGAATATGAAAATAGCTATCAGATTACTATTACATACTGTAAACCTGAAGTTTCTGAACTTAATATAAAAAAGTTTATAGCAAACTTACGATATAGCTTGGACCTTAGCGAGGAAACCTAAATGTTACACTATTTAATAAATACCTCGTACAAGCTGTTAAACTCAAAAAGGCATAATTCCTTTCGAGATAATTCTAATCAACTTGAACATATTCAGCGACACAAATTAAACTCATTACTTACTTCACTTCAACATCAGTCAATTAGCTATGAAGAGTTTGCGAGTACTTATCCTATAACAACATACGAGGACTGGAAAGACAAAATTGAAAAACAAAGAAACACTGGTGAGCATAGTATTTGTCCAGATGTTATTCGTTACCAGCCAACAAGTGGCTCCAGCGGGAAACAGAAGTGGATCCCATACACTAAACTTCTCTTAGATGAGTTTGATCATGCGGCATCTGCTTGGGTCTACGATATGTTTCTGCAATACCCAAACACTATGAAAGGATCGCATTACTGGTCACTTTCTTGGCTACCAACAGAAGATAGAGACAAAATGGAAGTTATCGATGACCAAGAGCTCTTCTCCTTTTGGAAGAAGTTTGCTTTAAATAAAATATTTAGTGTACCTAAGTCTGTAGCTCTTTTAAGCTCCTCACATCAAACTATTCTAGCGACAGCCACTTACATAGTCAGTGATAAAAACTTATCATTAATCTCCGTTTGGAGTCCCAGTTTTTTTACTTCAATCATTGAGATTATTTTTAAACATAAGCAAGATATTGTAAAAACTTTATCTACTGGGCGCTGGCATCCTCGCGAAATGAAACAAAGTATTTTAAAAGCACCTAAAAATAAAAAAGCTGCGACGTTATTGAACAATTTAACAAAAGAAAACCAAACTGAAATTTGGCAAAAGTTATGGCCTAAACTTAGTCTCATAAGTTGTTGGGACACAGCCTTAGCTCAAACCCCCTTTAAACAACTTAAAAAAATATTTCCTAATACAGCCTTCCAAGGCAAAGGCCTTTGGTCCACTGAGGCGGTAGTCACAATCCCTTACAGGAACAACTTCACCCTCGCTTATCAATCACATTTTTATGAATTTAAAGAGGTTGGAACTGAAAGAGTCCTGCCTAGTTGGGAACTAAAGCCTAATATGAGGGTGATGCCTATACTAAGCACTGGCTCTGGGCTTCTTAGGTACATTATAGAGGATGTTCTCATTGTCGATAAACTATGGGATCAAATCCCTTGCCTCACCTTCCAAGGGCGAACAGGCCATATGGACCTTGTGGGAGAAAAACTAGATCATACTTCAATCATGAGCTTGATTGAAAAGTATAATTATTTATCAAATGAGTATGAGATCATCAGTCTATTGGCATGTAACTACCCAGACATAGAAAAGCCTTTTTATTGCTTGCTCGTAGAGTCTGATAAAAAGCAAAATCAACTACATAAATTTGAAGAGGAGCTTTTGCAGTTTTTTCATTATAGGCTTGCAAAAGATGTGGGCCAACTTGGAAGCTTTAAAGTTTACAAACACCCGAAGGCTAAAAACCTTTACTTAGATTTAAAAGAATCCGAAGGAATGATCCGAGGAAATATTAAGCCCGAGGCCATAACACTAATAAGTAATATTAAAGGGAAAGAGCTTCTTAACCTAACTTTTTAGAAACCTTACCTACCAGTTAAAGTATTTCTCAATAAATAATTACAAGGATATTTTAATAGAGCATATGCTTACTATAAGCGATACTAAACCTTCGCTTCGAGTGCCGCTATCTCTAAACTATATATATCCGTACAAGCCTTGGGCTTGAGTAAAAGATTATAGTAATTATTTATTAAACAACAGGAATAATTAAATTTTTGATAAAAATTAATAGAGCAAGACCTAGTGGAAAAACACGTGGACCTCTTATTTTAAAAAAGTAACACTTATGAATTTTCTCTATAAGTCAGAGAGGGGCTGTAGTTTATAATAAGTGATCAGAAAAATCTCTTTTTATCATTGTTCTTTCAGCTTGTGAACCTTGCTAAATATAGGGGTATGAGGTAATTTGAAGATATGAAGTATTTAAACATAAAAAAATTGAGGGGCTAAGTGAGTGGGAGTATTTTGTTTGGCGACATAAAAACACTGGTAACTTGATAATGCATTTTATCAGCTTCGTTGCTTCTTTCATTTTTATTTACCTATCTATTTATTTAAAAAAATATTGGCTTTTGCTAGGAATTTTACCAGCTCAGTATATTGGCTTTTTAGGCCATATAATATTTAAAGAAGGAGGAGCAAGAAACAAAGACTTCATATCTCCAATGACAACCGTTTACTTGTTTAAGATTTTCTTTTTAATAGCTGTAAATAAATATAAGGCTGAAATTTTTCGAGTAGAAACCAAAATTATAAATTCAAAAAAAGCTATTAAAGGTAAATAATTTAAAACTTTATCTTTAATAGTTTGTAAAGGTTTGCTAAAACCCAAATTGGGCCAACAAGCAAAAAACTTTTATCACCAAGAAATGATGGTTTTTTCCCCTCGTGTCTATGGCCCAAAAATTGAGCAGCCCAAGATATTAAATATAGAGAAATCATTAAATATAAATAATGTAGTCCATACTTACTCATCATAGATAATGAAACTAAGAGCATTACTATAATTTGTAATACAAAACCTACGTAAAGTTTTAAGTTATTGAAACGTATATAAACAAGTAGCATTAAAATGACTAGTAACGACCCCCCGTTTAGAAACAAAAGGGGACCACCATTAAGTTTGGTAAAAGATATAAAACATGCCATACCAATAGTAGCATGCAGATTGAGTGGAACTGAAATTTCATGGATAATTATATTTAATTTACTCTGATGGCTCTTCGAATACTCTTTAAGGTAGTCATAAATCACCTCTTTTTTTAGAATCATTTAAGTTTCCTTGTTCAACGCCTAGTAATTTACATAAATATTTTCCAACTAAGTTTAACTCTGAATTAACCAACGCATAACACCATGCCCTACACAACCGCAACCGTTCTAACTCACTCCACTGTCCCAGCACATTTTTTACAGGATAAGATCCAAATGAGTTTATCAAGCCTACCCTTCTATAAGAATTCGCGCAGTTCGCGGGACCTTTTTGACTCTCACAATTGTATAACGCCTTTATCCTCACACTAATTTGGTGTTGAGGGTATTTTTTGTCCTGAAAGCATAGTAAACATATGATTTTATTCAAAATTTAGGAAAAATACATCTATAGCAAAGCAATAAAGGGCTATTTCTCACGAAAGTCATTAGTTAATCGACTAACCGCAAACTATAAATAAAAACTAAACTTGTTGTTTAAAATTTTTAAACTGTAGTTTGCTAGACTTTATATTATTAACAAATACATAAATACCTTTTGTATTTAGTTTAAAAAACCAATGGAGGTTTATATGAAGAGAGTAATTTTATTTATATCTATGATATTTTTTAGTTTTAACGGGTTCTCCAAAACTGAAGTATTGATAAACACAAACATAGGGCTTAAGGCTTTAGTTGCAAAAGGCGAGATAACGTGTAAGAGCGTTGGTGCAGCTAGAACTCCTAATGATGCAATCATCTCAGATTTTGGGTTTCAAGGTTTAGTTAAATTTATGGAGTTTAAATACAAAGCGACTCAAATTGGACAAATTCTGGATCAGTCGTTAATTACTCATGTCGGCGAAGCTACAGATGGAAACTATATATTTGAAATGCCGAGAACAAATGAAGGATCTTTATTCAAAAGTAAAGTAATCTCGGAAAATGAAAATATGTTTAGCGTTGGTTTAAACTTGTTTCTATACGATGAAGATAGTCAAGTTTTCCGTACCATAACAAAAAGATCTACAAGCTGTAGTATAGATGGAGTTTGTCCTGGACTTAGCCCAAATGTATTATACATATGTAAGTAGTTAATAAAAAAATTTAAAATACTTGGTTCCCGGTCAATTTTGATCGGGTTAGCTAAGGAAAAGTGACTGCTCGTTAAAGTTCAAGCCATCCGTGCAGTGGTGGCCATCAATCAAGTGTTTTAAATTATATTCAAAAAATTTCATGACATTGAACTTCTCCTGAAGTTATAATTTTTAAATGAAAGCTCTAGTACGAGAAGTTTACGGTGGCCCCGAAGAAATTAGTGTCAAAGATTTACCTATAACAGAATTAGGTAGAGATGAAGTTGAAGTAAGAATCCACTATGCGACAGTTAGCAGGACGGACTGCGGTATACTCTATGGCTTGCCAAAGCTACTTCGACTTTTTATTGGTTGGAATAAACCTAGGAGGCCCGTTTTAGGTAGTGACTTTTCCGGTATAGTCTCTAAAGTCGGCTTAAAAGTAAAGAATTTCCAGGTTGGGGATAGAGTCTTTGGCTTTAATGACGAGGGTCTCTCTTCCTACGCTACATCTTTGAAAATTTCATCAAAAGGTCTTATTTGTAAGGTTCCTGATAAGACTTCGCTCGTCGATGCTGTAGCCTCTACTGAAGGCGCTCATTATGCCTTATGTACACTAAAAAAGATATCTCTTATGAAAAACTCTAAAGTTTTACTTCTTGGTGCGACAGGGAGTATGGTTCAGCCACATTACAAATCCTTAAAGCCCAATGCATTACCCCCGATGTCACAGTAAACACAAAGAATATCGAACTCATTTCTAATTTAAAACCTAATAATATATTTAACTATGAAACAGGTCACTATTCTGAACAAACTAAAGAGCGTTATGATTTTGTTCTCGACACCGTTGGCAAAAGTAACTTTAAAACAGCAAGAAAAGTTTTAAAGCCTCATGGCGTCTATATTTCATCTGAGTTAGGCCCAGGAAATGAAAACCTCTACCTTCCTTTTACAACTTTCTTTAAAAAACAAAAAGTAAAATTTATGATACCTAGCCGGCCCAAAAATAGTTTAATAAAAATGGCTGGGCTTTTAAAAAAAGAATGTTACACACCCATTGTAGACAAAATAGTAAGGCCATCGGATATCCAAGAGACTTTTACGTACGTTTCTGCAGGAAAAAAAACTGGTAATGTTATTTTAGACTTGCGTGAGTTCCACTAAAGATAATTTATCAGAATTTGTGGTAAGGAACCAAATAACATTCGTGAAAAATAGCCCGTTATTGCTCTTCTTTAGGCCTTTTTTAGAAAAACTTAGAATAAAATTATATAATTTGAGCCTCGGGATGTGTCGACGAGGTTGAGCCATCACTAT
>Ga0079203_1003044_pt1 | contig 10764 bp, 10 predicted proteins | sample PorBlaMBantryBay_FD_68602 | JGI IMG/M metagenome (GOLD analysis project Ga0079203, IMG submission 68602) | Marine algae microbial communities from Bantry Bay - Bantry Bay, Ireland | ecosystem: Host-associated > Algae > Red algae > Blade | place: Bantry Bay, Ireland
GAGGTTCCGAACATGATTTGTATTGAGCCGATTACATTTTATCCCTATGCAGTAGAACAAAAAAACCTGCATGAGGGATTTCAGTATTTACAGGATACTTCAAAGACTTTTAAAGTTTTTATTTCTGGATTTAAGTCGGAAACCAACTATACTAGGTCAGTACGATAGAATAGACATCGTATACAACAAGTTCAAGAACGCAGCCACTCAAATTATTATGACCGAGCAGTTCTTACCAATTGTACCTGTCGAAAACGCAGAGGGTGCAAGCGGAGATTATATTTTTGAGCCTTCTAAGCCAGAAATCGTTGAGCAATTGATTCCTAAATCGTTAAAAACACAATTATACAAAGGTATTCGCGATTCATTTGCAAGTGAGCATGGCGCGCGTATGACAGCAATGCATAAAGCAACGGACAACGCAACAGAGCTGAGAGATCAATTGAAATTGACTTATAATAAAGCAAGGCAAGCAGCTATTACTAATGAGATACTAGAAATTGTTGGTGGTGCAGAAGCACTAAATAACTAAGATGATTTTTGGTCAGAAAGAATAAATGGAGGGGCCATTATGAAACGTAGTTTTATAGAAAGGTAATAGGTAAACTTTAAGAAAAAAATACCATAATTGTTGGGTTTTCTTTCTGTTAGTACCCAATAAATTTCTTCAAATAAAACCTAACTCTAATTTTCACTCAACTTTTCACCCGACTTTTGCAGCTCTGATGAAGTCAAACAAAACCGCCTTAGTATTTATTTTTGTCACCATTCTTGTAGATGTTATTGGCATTGGTATTATACTTCCTATTATTCCTGAATTAATTATGGAATTGACCGGCGAAGGCACTGCACAAGCTGTGATTTATGGTATGTGGCTTACAACTGCCTTTGCGGGAATGCAATTTCTATTTTCACCGGTCTTAGGCGAGATTTCTGACAGATATGGCAGGCGCCCTATTCTACTAATCGCTCTATTAGGGCTGAGTATTGACTATTTGATACACGCTTGGGCACCAACAATTACGTTCCTGTTCATTGGCCGTTTCCTAGCGGGAATCACAGGGGCGAGTTTTACTGTGGCATCCGCATATATTGCAGACATCAGCACAAAACAAAACAAGGCCAAAAACTTTGGATTAATAGGAGCAGCCTTCGGATTGGGCTTTATCATAGGTCCTGGCATCGGTGGTTTTTTCGGCGAGATTGATGTTCGTCTTCCTTTTTATATTGCCGCAGGCCTCACATTTGCCAACTTTCTCTTCGGCTATTTCTTTGTTCCCGAATCTTTGGCTATAGAGAACAGAAGACCTATTAATGTGATGAAAATGATACCAGGGGTTTCCTTGGTGAGCCTTAAAAACTACAAAGGTGTACTACCGCTGATTGCCGCCTTCTTTTTGGCGAATTTGGCAGGGCAGGCATTACCGTCGACATGGTCCTACTATGGCATAGAACGTTATAATTGGAGTCCACGCGATATCGGAATCTCACTTATGGTGGTCGGTTTGTTGGTAGCGCTTGCACAAGGCTTTTTAGTGGGTATAGTCGTCAAAAAAATAGGAAAGAAAAAAACAGTGATCGTTGGTTTTCTCTTGTGGACAATCGGAATGTTCCTATTTTCACAAGCTGCCGAGCCTTGGATGCTGTATGTATTTTTAATCCCCTATGCCTTCGGTGGTATTGCAGGCCCAACGGTTCAAAGCATTATTTCAAATCAGGTGTCTGAAAAAGAGCAAGGAAACTTACAAGGCGCAATTACCGGCTTGGTCAGTGTAACTGCGATTCTAGGGCAGCTATTATTCTCAGCTGTCTTTTACTATTTCATTCGTCCGGAAGCGAATATCTACTTCCCTGGGGCACCCTATGCAGTTGCCGCTTTATTATTGCTTATAGCCTTTCTTTTTGCGGTTTCTGCAATGAAAACCATGAATTTAGTAGATCCTTGAACGAAAACCGCGCTGATAGAGTCGATATGGGTTCTGTGTAGGACATGATTGTTTTGTTTCAACCCTATTAATGGGTACTTTTGAGGTCTAATCTGATCCGGTATTGAATCCACTTAAGAAATTGTTCAAGCAAACGGCCATTTATGGCTTGGCGACGGTACTCCCACGGATGCTTACTTTTATCTTAGTGCCTATTTATACTTCCGTAATGGCGACAGAGCTGTACGGAGAGGTCAGTATTATTTTCGCATGGTTCGCTATTTTTAATGTCTTTTTGGCGTACGGCATGGAAACTGCTTTCTTTCGTTTTTACAGCAAATCAGGGGATAAAGAAAGTGTTGTTTCCACGGCATTAATTTCTTTGACCGCAACCACTGTCGCTTTCTTATTGATTGCCGCAATGTTCCAGAACAGCTTGGCCAGCCTGTTAGAAATAGATTCTAAGTATATTAAATATGTTATTCTAATATTAGGCTTAGATGCATTGGTTATGATACCGTTTGCATGGCTTAGGGCCAATGAAAGGCCAACTCGCTACGCAGTAATTAAGATTTTGAACGTTGCGATAAATCTCGCACTGAACCTCTTTTTCCTTCTTGCACTACCTGCAATGATGGAAAGCGACCCGGATAGATTCTTCTCTTGGATGTATCGTCCCAATTTTGAAATCTCTTACATCTTTATATCAATGTTGATTGCGAGTGCCGTAACATTTTTATTGATGCTGCCGCTCTATCTGAAAACGAAATATCAGTTCGACAAAGCACTTTGGAAGAGTATGATGCGATATGCATGGCCTGTTTTAGTTGCCGGCATCGCATTTACGATAAACGAAGTTTTTGACCGCATTCTTTTAGAGCGATTGCTGGACCCCGCTGTTGCAGAAAGCAAGGTAGGCATGTATTCTGCCTGTTACAAAATTGGCTTGTTTATGACGCTATTCGCTACCGCATTTCGAATGGGAATCGAACCGTTTTTCTTTAGTCATGCTGGGACTGAAAATCCGCAAAAAGCCTATGCGCAGATTACGAATTATTTCGTGGTCTTAGGAAGTGTAATTTTGCTTACAGTAGTCGTTTTTGCCGATGTTTTAAAAGTTCTTTTCGTACGAGATAAAGCGTATTGGGAGGCGATGGATATTGTTCCACTTATTGTTTTAGCAAGTTTCTTCTTAGGCATCTATCACAACCTTTCTGTATGGTACAAGGTAACCGATAAAACACGCTATGGTGCCTTTATATCAGTAATTGGAGCAATAATAACAATCGGTATAAATTATATTTTTATTCCTTACATTGGTTATATGGCCTCGGCGATAGCTACCGTAATGGCCTACGGTACTATGATGGTCATTTCCTATTATTTAGGAAAGTCTAGGTATCCGGTACCTTATAATTTTAGGAAGATTGTATTTTACCTTTCCCTATCGATATTGTTCTCTTTTCTTTCCTTTTATCTGTTTGAAAGGAATTTAATAGCTGGCTGTATTTTATTGGCCTTGTTCTTGGGGCTAGTCTATAAATTGGAGATTGAGAAATTAAGGATGATATTTTTTAAAAACAAGAGCTAAGACGCTTAGAGTCAAGAGTCAAGAGCCAAGATCAATTTTTAACTATTTTTAGTCTTTTTTCTTGGTTCTAGAAGCGCAGCGAGTCTAGATTCTTTTTCATTAAACTTAAAATATGAATATAAACATCATCAACAAATCAAACCACGCCTTGCCCCACTACGAAACTGGAGCTTCTGCAGGAATGGATTTGAGAGCTAATATTTCGGAAGCTGTAACGTTACAACCTTTAGGTCGGGCTATCATTAAAACAGGGCTATTTATAGCGCTTCCCGTGGGTTTTGAGGCACAAGTTCGGCCAAGAAGTGGCCTAGCTGCTAAAATGGGCATTACGGTACTTAATGCACCCGGAACAGTCGACGCGGATTATAGAGGTGAAATTGGTGTGATTCTTGTGAACTTATCTAACGACCCTTTTGTAGTAGAAGACGGGGAACGTATTGCGCAACTAGTGATTGCAAAACATGAGCGCGCCGAATGGGTGGAAGTTCAAGAATTGTCGGAAACTGTGCGGGGTGAAGGTGCTTTTGGTAGTACAGGTGTAAAATAGATTTTTATGAAAAAAGGATATTTTATTGTAATTACCTCTCTATTCTTGATTGTTCTGAACGCACAGGATGATAATCTACAGCTTATTTCAGAAAACGCTTGTAATTGCTTGTCAAAAGTTAGTACTGCCTTAGAGGATGACAAAAAGTTGGAAGAAATTGAACAATGTATAAGTAGTGCGAGTTTACAATTTCAACTAGAGGATGTTTTTCTTAAGACATTGCAAGTTCCAAATGATACTGTAAATAAAACCGAATCTTCACAGATAAAGGATACCATTTCAGGAACTAAAGAAGCCGACTTTGTAATTGAAACCAATAAGGACTGCGGTCTAATCGAGAAAATACTATTGGCAGATTGTCCCAGAATGAGACTTCTTTTGAGTAGTAAGGATGTAAAAAGCGAAAACTCGGTTTCCGATAAAAATAGAGCCAAAAAATTTTATGATAAAGGACAGGATTTCTTTACTAAGGGAGAATATGAAAAGGCGATCGTACAATACGAGAAAGCGGTGCAAAAAGATGAAAACTATGCATTCGCTTGGGATATGATCGGTTATAGTTACAGAAAACTTAATGAATTTGAAAAATCGATTGAGTATTATAGAACATCGTTGGAAATAGACCCTAATGGTAAGATGCCATTGGGCAACATACCACATTCCTATGAGTTTTTGGAACAATATGATAATGCGATCGAGGCTTACGGAAATTACGCGAAAATATATCCAGATGACCCTGAATCGTATTATGGTGCAGGTAGGGTATACCATCTAATGAAGAACTATGAAAATGCCTTGGACAAAGCGTTTAAGGCCTACTTGATGTACAAAGAAATGAATTCTCCCTACGTAAATGATGCGCAGCACCTGATCGGTATAATTTATACCGAGTTGCAAGAGGAAGACCAAGTAGATGTATTCGACAAAATGGCAAAGAAGTATGACATACAAATTGAGGAGTAGAACATCTTTGATGTGCTTAGTGTTTTTAATCTTGTCAGCTATAAACCATATTGGTATGGCTCAAGAACCCGATTCCGAAATTCGCGCAGAGGAAAGTGCCGAGGTTTCCCTTGAGGTCTATTCCGATGATTTTCAGGAAAACTTTTTTGAAGCATTAAAGCAAAAGGGAATTGAGAACTACGACAAGGCCGTCAATTTATTACTAGAGTGCAAACGGCTTGATGCTGATAATCGGGTTATAGACCATGAACTCGCTAAAGTATACCTAGAGCGCAAAAAATATCCGCTAGCCGAAGACCATGCTATCATTGCTTTAAATGCAGAGCCAGAAAACTTATGGTATCTCAATACCTTGGTAAAAATCGTTCAATTACAAAGTGCATCATTCAATGCAATGTTGCAACAAATACCAGCTGAGAATTCAAAATTGCAAGAAAACTTAGCTCTTATTTATTACCAACAAGGTAATTATGTTGCCGCTCAAGATGCAATAAAAAATGCTGAAAAGTCTGCCTTTACAGAAGATTTGACCTACAAAATCGAGAATGAAATCGAAAAAATGAAGGCCAATACCAAGAGCGTTTCGTTTTCTACGACTGCAATTGATTCGCGAGAGCGAGAGGCGAATCCTATGGAAACCTATAAAGCAAGAATAAAAGGAATTTTGGCCATGAACAGCCCAAGCACTGGCTTATTAAAACAACTGTCTGAGGAGGCACTTGAGGCGTACCCGTCTCAACCATATTTCTATTATGCCAATGGCTATGCTTTAAACAAAACGGGCAAGCATCGAGCGGCAATCGATATCTTAGAAGCTGCTTTGGATTATATGTTAGATGATATTTACTTGTCGAACAAAATATACCAAGAACTCTCAAACGCCTACAAAGCTACCAACAATACAGTAAAATCGAATATGTATCTTCGTAAGATAAAATCAGGTTTTTAGAATTATGACAAGACAATCTCCTTTTTTTAAACAAGGGTTTACGATACTTTTAGTATTGCTATTGGCATCTGCCTGCAAATCGACGAAAGTAATTTCAGATGGGAAAGTGAATGCGAATCTTTCTTCTAAAACCATCATTAAACAGCATTATCAAAATGAGCTTCAGTTTAAGACGCTTCGAGGTAAATTAAAAATCGAATTTTCAGATGGTAAGAACGAGCAGAGCGTTCCCTTAACCTTACGAATGCAGAAAGACAAAGCTATTTGGGTCAGCGCTCCTTTGGGCATCGTAAAGGCATACATAACTCCAGGTCGGGTTTCCTTCTACAATAAACTAGAGAATGAATATTTTGATGGGGATTTTACTTTCTTAAGTAATATGCTCGGAACGGCGCTTGATTTTGAACAAGTACAGAATTTACTGCTAGGTCAGGCGTTGGTGAATTTAAAAGATGAAAAGTATACCACTGGGGTGAATGGGGAAAGCTATGAGCTAAAGCCAAAAAAAATCACTGAACTTTTTAAGGTTTTATTTCAAATAGAGCCAAAGAATTTTAAAATGGCTTCACAACAGATTTCGCAACCGTTGAAAAATAGGCTATTGCAGATTAATTATACAAACTATCAGGAAATCGAAAAACGAATAGTACCAAACCAAATAGATGTTTCTGCTAATGATGGTGGCACACAAACTACCATCGCAATAGAATATCGAAATATAGAATTTGATAGAGCGCTTAAGTTTCCATATAAAATCCCTAACGGATTTGATGAAATTGTGTTGAAGAAGATTGATTTATAAGTCCGTACATATTACCACAATAGCGATAATGCTGTTATTTTTCATTGGCAGCGTTGCCAATGCACAAACGGGCGAGCAAAAGTCGTTAGAAGCCAAGCGAGAACGTCTTCAGAAAGAAATCAACGAAATCAACCGCTTACTTTTTGCCAAAAAGAAAGAAAAAGGAACTGTGTTGGATCAGATGGAAGCCCTAGATCAAAAGATTACCGTTCGCCAACAGTTGATAAAAGTTACCAATCAGCAATCCAATCTACTTAACAGGAAAATCAATGCCAACGTTCGCAATATCTCAAAGCTGCGTAATGATTTAACTTCTTTAAAAGAGGAGTATGCCAAAATCATTCAAAAATCATATCAAAACAGATCACAGCAGAACAGATTGCTATTTTTGTTGTCTTCCCAAAGTTTTTTTCAAGCTTTCAAGCGAATACAGTACATGAAACAGTATACCGATTATCGCAAAAAGCAGGGTGAGCAAATTGTTTCAAAGACTGAGGAGTTGACGCAACTGAATACTGATCTGGTGGATCAACGCAAAGTAAAGGACCAACTCATTGCCCAAAATAAAAAGGCAAAAGCGCAGATGATGCGCGAAATGAAAGTTCAAAAAGAACTGCTCGGTACGATTAGGCAAAATGAAAGCCAGTACGCATCAGAAGTACAGGAGAAAAAGAAGGAGGCGAAGAAAATTAATAAGCAGATTGAGGATGTTATCAAAAAGGCAATTTTGGCTTCGAACAAAAGCGCTGGAGGGAAAACTAAAAATGTGACAAAATTCGTTTTGACCCCGGAGGCCACGCTTATTGCCAATAATTTTTCAGCTAATAAGGGCAGATTGATCTGGCCAGTTGAAAAAGGGGTTAAAAGTCAAGGTTTCGGGGTTTATAAGGATGCAGTTTACCCTGGCATAAAACATGAAAGTAATGGTGTTATTATCACTACTGATGAAGGGGCAAAAGCAAGAGCGATTTTTAAGGGCGAGGTAATCGCAATTCTATCTGTTCCTGGCGGGAATAAAGGCGTACAAATCAAGCACGGAAATTTTATCAGTACCTATTACAACTTAAGTGAGATATTTGTTTTAATGGGTGATAATGTGGATATTAAAACGGAATTAGGTGTTGTTTATACCAATCGGTCTAATGGGCAAACACGCCTTAAATTCTACCTTTACGAGGATACCGACAAGTTGAATCCGGAAGAGTGGGTGTATCAGTTATAAGTCCTAGGGGGCTTCACCCATAAACAAAGCCCTTAACTCCGTAGCTTCTGTAGGTTTCATTTTTCCTGCCAAAACCAAACTCAATTGTCTGCGACGCAAAGCTGCTTCGAAACGCTCTTTTTCCAATTCCGTTTCCGGAAGTAGTGCGGGTACTTTTGTAGTTTTACCGTTTTCATCCAAGGCAACAAAAGTATAAATACCCTCATTTGCTTTGGTACGTTTACCGTCGAATCGGTTTTCTATCCATACATCAATAAAAACTTCCATAGAAGAGCCAAATGCTCTTGAAACTGCTGCTTCAAGGGTTACCACGCTTCCTGATGGTACAGCTTGCGAGAAAGCAACTTGATTTACAGATGCCGTTACGGTAATGCCTCCACTGTGTCTACCTGCCGCAATGCTCGCTGCTCTATCCATTCTGGCCAAAAGCTCACCCCCGAACAGGTTTTTGAGAATATTGGTTTCGCCGGGTAAGACGATATCGGTCATTATTGTGCGCGACTGACTAGGTGTTTTAGCATCCATTTATTAAAATTTTTGACAAAGGTAATGTGTTCTATAGTTATAGAGAGTTTAATTAATCGAATTCCTTGAAACATACTTAGAGCGTAGCATCTGAATAATGGTGATATGTGATTAATCAGCAAACCAGACATTCTAGTTCTCTCTTCTCTCTATTCTTTTATCTAAATGTTGCGATTCTGTAGCTTGTGGGTCTATGTAGTTGCGGTAGTAAACAGCTGTTTAAAAGTAGATTCTATTTGACAGACTTCAACCAAGCATCATTCGAATGATTTCGTCGAATACGTTTTAGTGCTCGCAGTGCTTCTTTGGGATTTACATAACTTTCATAGGCAACCACATGCAGGCCAAAGTTATTGGTTCCGATGTAGGACGGTTCAAAACCTCTGCGTGTCAATTGGCGTATTTTCTTCTCTGCATTTTTTCGAAAACGAAAAGCCCCTGCAATAATGTGATGCCTTTTTTCTACAGCAATAGCAGTTGCTTCTGTTGTAGCTTTTTCAACAGTTTTCACATCTAAGTTCAGAGAAGGTAGTACTAATGGCGCTGTTTCAAAAAAAGTCGCTTCCTGAATATGTTTAATAATTTGCTCTTGAGCTTCCTCTTGTGCTAGTTGTTGGTTCGCTACCCCATTCCGGTATGCCTTGTATCCGGTAAGACCGGTTGATAGGGCTAAAAGAAATATAGCGGCATACTTTAGATACGGTCTAAAAGAACTTTCTTTACGACTTTCAGGGGTAATGATAAATGGGATATCCTCTTCAAGCGCAACCACTTCTTCTTTTAAAACTTCTCTAGTAACTTGGGTTGATACAAAAGGCGCCAAACCAAAAGAGGAGGTTAGATAATTTACTTTTTCGAAAGGTTGAAATTGTAACTTGCCATCTGTATTCTTCCAGAGTTCCCCTATATTCGGGATAGTAACCTTATCCCCATTTTTCAAAATGCGCTTCCAATCTACAATGGTGGCATGAACCGATTCTAGCATGGCTTCGTAGCCCTTCTTTTCGGCGTGGGCCATATAAGAGACCAACAAACCATCATTTGAAGTCAATTGTTGATTAAACGAAACCAATTTTGTGGGAGGGTAGAAGGTGTTAGAAGCCTTGTGCAACACCGCAGATTTCTTTTGGGTCAATAAAGCCCCAAAAGCTGGTATAACCACACAGTTATACCGGTATAAAAGTTCATTTAGATAGTGTTCTAAGCCCATCGAGACAAATATGTAAAAAATAGCGGGGTTTTAGCCCTATCCACTTTACTTTTTATTAACATTATATTTGATGTATTTTGTGGATAACTAACAGGGAAACATTAAATGACTGAGAATGAAATATTAGCGGTAATGCGGCTGCAGAATGTCCCCAATATCGGAGATGTTACGGCGAAAAAATTGATTTCGCATTGTGGCAGTCCAGAAGCTGTTTTTACCGACAAAGCACATCAACTCCAAAAAATCGATGGCATTGGCACATTTACAATTAGAGGATTACACGATGCCGAACACCGTGAAGCGGCAGAAGCCGAATATAAATATATTACGGATAACGCTATATCGCACTGTTATTTCACCGACGCTGACTATCCGGACTATTTAAAACACTGTATCGATAGTCCCGTATTGCTTTTTAAAAGGGGGAATATTGATTTAGAGAAGCGTAAAATTATCAGCGTGGTAGGAACGCGTAAAATTACTAGTTACGGTACTGCGCTTTGCGAAGAACTTATAGAGACATTGGCACCTTTAGAACCTATTATCGTTAGTGGCTTCGCTTACGGAGTTGATATTTGTGCACAGCGAGCAGCTATAAACTATGGCTTACAAACAATAGGATGCTTGGCACATGGGCTCAATCAAATATACCCCAAAGTACACGCTAAGTACACTGATGATGTTGAAAAAAATGGAGGTTTTCTAACAGAGTTTTGGAGTACGAGCAACCCTGACAGGGAAAATTTTCTAAAACGCAATCGCATTATCGCCGGTATGGCCGAAGCGACTGTTGTGGTCGAATCTGCCGAAAAAGGAGGTAGTTTGGTAACTGCGGATATCGCCAATAGTTATAATCGCGATGTCTTTGCCTTTCCAGGGCGCGCAAAAGATAAGTATAGTACCGGATGCAACAATCTGATTAAGCAACAAAAAGCACACATGTTGACATCGGCTGCAGATTTGCTATATATTTTAGGATGGAATGCCGAGGCACCAGAAATCAAAGGGGTACAAAAGCAACTTTTCGTTG
>Ga0079203_1003048_pt1 | contig 10742 bp, 9 predicted proteins | sample PorBlaMBantryBay_FD_68602 | JGI IMG/M metagenome (GOLD analysis project Ga0079203, IMG submission 68602) | Marine algae microbial communities from Bantry Bay - Bantry Bay, Ireland | ecosystem: Host-associated > Algae > Red algae > Blade | place: Bantry Bay, Ireland
AACGACAGGCGCAGGTTCGCTCGTTGCGTTGGCAGGTCGAAATCGATGGCTCGGTTCTCACGACGGTGCGACTGCCTCCGGGTGGAGGTTCGGTGCTGATGTCGGCTGTCGACGCCAAGGTCATGAGGCAGTGTCAGCAGCCGGTTGATCACAGTGGGCAGTGGCCCTCGCTAGCTCAGCAGCGAGCCGATGCGCTTGTTGAGCTTTTGCAGAGCGGTGGTGCTGGGCTGCAAGTCGAGGTTGTACTTCATGTGCGAGGTGACGGTGCGACGCTGGACGACGGCACACCGATCACCGAGAGTTCGATCGCCGAGCTGCTGCCTGACAGCTTTGTGCGAGCGCTGGTGCATGATGCAGGCGGACGGCCGATCAACGCTTCGTCTCGGCGCCGCTACCCGACGACTCGCCAACGCCGAGTCGTCAAAGAACGAGACCGCGGTTGCGTTGATTGCGGCAGCCACGACCTGCTCGAATTCGACCACGTGCCGGACTACGTCCATACCGGACACACCATCGTCGAAGAACTCCAGCTTCGCTGCGCACCATGTCATCGCTTCCGCCACGCCAACGAGCTCGGTCGAGCGCGAGCAGGATCTTGTGGCAAAACGCGACAGTCTATGGAAAACAGGTGAGCGGCTTGTCGATCAGAATGCGACACTCGTCCGCAAGTCGCTGGGCATTGTGGAGTTCAGCAATCAGCTCATCGAGCCGACGAGCCGTGGGCGCTTCGAGCAACGGCGCCTCGCGAACGATCGTTGGTGACGAATCATCTGATCGCGTGACTGCTCCACACGCCAGCAGTGCTGTTGCGGTCGCTAAGACCACAAGCACACACCGCACCAGAACGTTGAAGGTATTCCAAAACATGACCCACTCCTGAGGCACAGCGCCGACGGGCATTCCCCGTCATCTCACGCCGCACCACCAGGAGCGATCAGCTACCGAATTGATGCAGATTATTGATCGTCGACGAACTGCCAGAACGTCGGATCAGGCGCATACGCAGAGCCGGGCTCGCAGCCCGACTGAATTGTCACTGGACCACCACTCGTCGACAGCACGCTCATCTTCGTCCCGTCGGGTCCGATGAGCTCGCTGTCGTCATAGCTAGCCGGCTCACTTGCATTCTCCATATTCACCGAATCTGCTCGCAGCACATACGTGTACATCATGTCTGAATCCGCTCCAAGCTCCCCCTCAATCATGACTGTCGGTGATGCCCCAGTTGCAAGCGCAGCCGCCACTTGGGGGGCGGCGAAAGATGTCCCGCTCCATTGGTGGCCGTCCGCAAGAACTTCTTGCCCGACCACCCACAGGGACACGTTCTCGCCACTGTTGGAGAAGCAACTGCGCGTTGACGCGCCTGCTGCTGGGATCGACCCCACGGTGATGACCGTCTGACCATCGCCCAACGCTGCTGGCCAAAGCCGACCGCTGCCCACCTGTTCATCATTGCCTGCACTTACCGAGAACACCGCATCCTGTCCTACTAGCTCCAAGATCTGCGTACTGAGGGATGGCTCCTTGCAGGCATATCCACCCATCGACATATTGATAACCAAGTTGTTGACGCTGGGATCGCTGACGCTCAGCTCCTTGATCAACGCAAGAACCTCGAGGACATCGCCCTCACGGACGACAACAAAGTCCTCCTCGCCATATGACGGAAGCCGCACATTGACGATCTCGTTCGCTGGCCATGACTCGACAATCGCTTCCCGTCGGTCGACGTTAGGATCCGAAATGTCGATTGTCCCGATAGTCGACCTGCTGATCATTTGGGCGACCACCTCAGAAGCGTGGTCTCCGTGGACGCCCGCATCGATGATGACGACCTGGCGAGGATTGGCATCCTCTCCAATCTCCAAGTCCTGCGGCGTAAATGCCTCGTCAGTGCTAGGAATCCGGCGATCGACTGGGTGAAGGCGGACCATCATGTGACCGAACAACACAAGCTCTTTGGAGTCCCCGTCGTCACTCCAAAAAATGTACGGAACATCACCTGCGACATCGTCGGCCTCACAACTCTGAAGAAAGACCTTGTCTCGAGAAGGAAAGTCAGGTGAATGTGACACTGACTGGCAGAGTGGGATCAGTGCGCCAATGACATCGGCGCTCACTTCTTTGATCTCCACAACATCCCCAGTTCCGTCTGCGAGCGACAGCTGGTCTCCCACTTCACCCAGCCCTAGCCTCTCGCACTCCTCAGCGAGGTTGTAGATAATCGGCTCCTCAACGATGACTTCTGTCTCGTCCGTCGACCCAACGGCGGTACCGGTCGTCGGGGGGGGTGTCGCCATCGCTTGTCGAACCACACGCGGCTGCGAAGAGCGCCAAGATCAGGAATAGGCAGAGGACGCGAACTGGGCGCGAACACTGTTTGGTGGCCATAGAACTTCTCCTTCGTTCATGACGAGGAGATCGCTGCTGTCCATTTGATGCAATTCTTCGCCAAGAATTCCGCTTGGGACTAAGGTACCCAAAATGGGTCAGGGCGTCGAACGAGTTGTTGCGACAGATCTCCTGGCGTTGGCGCAACAGGATCCACAGCGCACGATCGAGCTGACCGAACACTTGCCTTCGGCTGAGCTCACAACTGAAGATTGCGTCGGACTTCGGGCCCGGACGGTGGCGTTTCGCGTGCTCGGCCAACCCGCATCTGCAGCCGAGTCGATCGCTACCGCCCTAGAGATCTCGCGCCGCGCTCAAGACCAACAACTCGAGGCAACGTGTCTGTTGACCAGCGCAGCAATCGCAGCACAACTCGGACAGGTCGACTCGGCGTTCGACCTGCTCGACCAGGCCGGACTCGTCGGTGATCAGCTCCATCGGGCTGAGGTCCAATTCCAGCGAGCGGGCATCACGCTCATGGTCGCCGACTGGCAGACAGCATGGCACTGTTACACCGCCGCCCTATCGGAGTTTCGAGACCACGGCCAAGTGTTATGGCAAGCAGAATCGTTACTTGGGCGTGGCCTGATGTCGGCGTACATGGGTCACCACGACGATGCAGCCAGCGACTTGGATGAGTCGGTCAAGCTGTTCGACGAAGTCGGTGATGACATCGGTGTCGGCCAGGCCATTTGGAACCGAGCACTTGCGCGATTGCAGCAGGGTGACCCTGCACGAGCGGTTGCCGACTTCGACAGAGCCAGCGACATCTTGCGAGAGCAGGGATTCCCGCTCGACCTCTTTCTTGGCGATCAAGCAGCTGCGATGTTTGCGCTCGGCTTGAACGACGAGGCCATCGAAATGGCCACCCGGTGTGTCGACGCTCACGAGGTTGAAGCCGACCAGAACGTCGGCGATGCGAAGGTCCGAAACGAACTCGATGCGGCCAGCCGTCGACTTGAGCTCAGTCGCACGCTGATGCAGATCGGCGATCTCGAACTCGCCCAACACCACTGCGAGCTGGCCGCCGAGCGGTTCACCGAGCAAGGGCAGCGAACTCGAGCGTTGTATGCGCAGGTTACGCTGCTCGACATCGAGCAACGACTGGACGCACTCGAAGGCAGATCAACATCCCGTGCACAGAAGCGAGCGAAGGACCTGTTTGATGCACTCGCCGGTGGCGGCCAAGGCGAGTGGCAGACCGAAGCCCGCCTCATCGCCGCTCGTGCCGCACTTGCTGAAGGCAATCATGACGCGGCCCGGCGAGAACTACGACAACTAGGTCGGAGCCATCGCATGTATCTGCAAGAGCTTGAGCGGCTCAGCCTGTTGGCCACGCTCGAGTCCGACGACGGCAAAGATGGCGCCGCACTGCGCTATGCCCGCCGTGCGATTCGGTTTGTGGCGAGATCGCCTCGGCTTGCGGGTACTTCCTACATCGAAGCTGCGATCTCTCGCCGGATCGAGACCGTGACCGAGGTAGGTCTGTCTGCCTTGTTGCGAGCCGGTCGCGCCGCAGACGCACTTGCATTCGCCGAGGCTGCCGACCTATCCCGGTCCGAGGAGCCGTCCACGAGCCCCCCGACGTCGATGGCCCAGTATCGGTCGCTCACCCGCGCCATCGACGAAGCCACGAACGACCTGCGTGACCCCACCCCGATCATCGCTCGACGCCAGCAAGTCGCCCAACAGATCCGAGCCGAGCAGACGTCACTCATGGCTGCAAGCTCGGCCCCAGAGCCCCGTTCCTCAGCGTCGGTGATTCGCTGGGTTGTCGCTGACGGCCACGTCTGGCTACTGGAACGCAGCGGCCGGGTCAAGGCGAAGCGTATGGCATCGGTCGATGAAGTCACCCAGCTCGTTCGCGAGTTGATGTTCGTGCTCACCCGCGACTTGGGCATCAGCGCTGGTGGCGACAGTGACACCTTGGCCGAAGTCGCTGCAGAACTCGATCAGGCCTTGGGCGAGCCGGGCAAACTCTGTTCGAAGCACCTGGAACATGATGGCGTCGTTCGGCTGCGGCCATCGGCGATGCTGCCGTCGATTGCGTTCGGGCTGCTCCCGTCGCTCCACGAGGTCCCATGGGTGCGGGTGGCCGGCACCCAACAGACCCGAGCGCAGCCTGACGATGGACCTGTCACCTTGGTGGCGGGCCCCAATCTGCAACATGCCGATGGCGAAGTCAACGCGCTCGCAACGATCTACCCGAAAGCAACGATGATCACCAACGCGGGATCTACGACTGCTGCGGCGCTCCATGCGTTCGAGCAATCAGGCGTGGTTCACATCGCAGCCCACAGCAGCCTGAACTCGAACAATGTGATGTTCAGCTCGATCGACATGGTCGACGGCCCGCTCTACCTGCAAGAGATCCAAAGCTTGACGACCGCACCGACCACGGTCGTGCTCGCCTCGTGTGAGTCAGCGAAAGAGCAGCGCGTTGGTACTTCTGCCATCGGCTTGGCTTCGGGACTGTTGCGGTGCGGCATCCATCAGGTAGTCGGCACCGCCCTGCCGATTCCCGACTGCGAAGAAACCGTCGAAGTGATGGTGTGCCTGCACGACCTGCTCCGGACTATGCATGCTGCCGATGCAGTCGCTCAGGTCCGCAGCAACGTTTCGCTGAGCGATCGGAGCCGGCTCATCGCCGCCAGCCTGGTCGTCTGCACTGCTAGCTGAAGCGCACCCAATCGGTGCGGATCACCGAGCCGTCGACGACGGCGACGATTCTGAAAAGCCCTGCGGGCGTGTCGAACTGGAAGAACCCACGCTGGTTCACCTGGATCGAGTGGGGGTCGGTTTCGGTGACGAGATGAACCTCGCTCGGTGCGGGAGACACCGAGCCCCGAATCTCGGCGCCGTCGACTTCAAGTCGGACCGTCGTGCCATCGACAGCAAACTCGATCGTGCGGACGCCTGCGCCCGAGCGCATCTCGCCTGCATCGACGAGCGAGTCGGAAACAATTGCCGCCAGCTCGCCTTCGAGGCTCAGCAACCGGTGGCTGTCATTCGCAAACCGGGTCAGCCACGGCGGCACGGCATTTGTGTCTTCGATGGCTTCGCCCAGCAAAGCCAGCAGCTCGTCGTCGGCCTGTTGAGCGTCGTCGGTATCGCTCATTCGGCTGGCTCCATGACTTGTTTGATCTCAGAGAAGCTTCGCAGCGTCTCGAGGCATCGGGCCTTGATAGACGAGACCGAGTTGGGATTCAAACCGACCTTCTCGGCAATCTCGACATATGACTTCTTGTTCGCGCTCATATAGAGCACGTCTTGGCAGCGAGCACTGAGCTGGCGGAAGCCTGCCATCACCAGCTCACTTCTGGCTCGGCGGATGACATCAACCTCGGGTCCATCAACGGCATTGGTTGCCAGGTCGATCACATCGGAGGGCTCGGTTCGTGCGCTGCGTCGCAAGATCGCTAGCCCCTCGTTGCGGGCAACCGTCTTGATCCAACCTGCGAGCCTGGCCGGGTCGCGGATGGTCTCGTGGCGCTCGATCAGCCGGAGCCAGACCGTCTGGAATACCTCTTCGGCTTCGCTCTGGCCAAGTCCGAGTCGCGATGTCGCACCCCACACCGCAGGCTGGAACTGCTCGACAAGCTGCTGCCAGGCCGCCGCGTCGCCACCAACAGCCGCTTCGAGCAGCTCCTCGGTTGATCGCTCTGGCGCCATGTGATCCAACATAGTTCGTACCCGATTTTGGTGCTGCGAGCCCGCAGTTCAGCCGGTGTGTACAAGACAATCTCGGAGCGCAAATCGTGCAGATCCAACTTCTTCTGGGCAATTTGCATCAAACCCTCACCGTCCCGCTCTTGGTCTCGACAATCAGCTGTCAAACGGCGGAGACCTTCTCCAAACCGGCAGCACTAAGAGGGAAAGAAGAAGATGAGGAACAAGAAGAAGAAAATGCTGAGCGTCATCGTGGTGACGGCGGTAATTGCGGGTCTTGCTGGCTTCGGGGTGGCGCAGGCGACTTCAGACGTTGCGGATCAGCCGATTGATCCGCCCGAGTCGGTGACCACCAGTAGCGACGACATTGCTGCGGACACGCCTACCGATGCTCTGCCTGCAGACGCATCACAGGTTTCCGAACATGTAACATCTTCGGCGGACGCTGGCACCAGCCTGCCGTCTGCCGAGATTACACCGGCGGGCTCTCTGCCCTTAGACACAACGCAGGTCGTAGAGCACATCGACAGCGGGGTTGAGGATCCGCCGACAAATCCGTCGATCGCCGGTTCCGTTGATGCAACGGCCCGACAACTTGATGCCGTTGATGATCCACCGCTGGCCCAGTCGTTCGTCGGCTCCGTCGACGGGTTAGCCCGACAGCTTGAAGGGACTGGCGACGACATGCTCGGCATGGTGGATTCAAGTATTCCTCCATCTGAGCGATTCCCCGGCTGAACATCCATGGGCGGCGGATGCGGCGTGCGGTTCAAAAACCGCACGCCGCGGCCCGTCTGACAACACAGATTTGAGGATCACATGACTGATGGATACGCCGGTCCCCTCAGGTTCTCGAACTGCCCAGCAGCCCAGCTGCGTCCGACGCCAATGCGCCACATCTCCACCGCACGAACCGTCGAGTCATTGGAGAACATCATGCGCTTGCTTCGCACCGACGGGATGGCCTTCGTTGGGTTCGACGTGGCGTTAGCGCTGTCGTACCCCTGGCATAGAGTCAGCATTAGCTTCCCCGCTCAGACACATGCGAGGAAGACACATGTCGGCACGACAACTCCAACCCACAACCGACGACGAATGGCCCGATTGGTGGCTCCGGCTGGGTCTGGCCGATCCGGACTTGTGTGCGAGGGAGCTTGCGACTGCGCTCGTTGCCGACCCGTTCGAGGTCCTCGGGTTCACCGCCTTGGCGGTCAGCTACTTCCGAGACGATTTTGGGTGGCTGGTCGAGTTGCTTGCCGAGCGTGAGCCAGTCCTGCGACATGCGCTACCAGCAGCTGGCTTAGCAATGAGGTTGCCGGTCGCCGGTGAGCTCGCGCAGTCCGCCGACGAGGCGGGCGACCTCGAGCTGCCACAGTGGCTGTGCGAGCTGGACCACCTCGAGTGCACCGGCATCATGCGTCGCTACGACCACGCCGACCGCAGCACGAGCAGCTATCTCATCGAGACGACGCTGCCCGGAGAACACGTTTCAACCGCTCGCCTGTCCATATCGCACTCAGGTGGCACCGACTGCGTTTCGGAGTTCTGGACGACAGGTCTTTCGTTGCGCCAGGCCGCCAGGTTCTATCGCAAGCGGTACTCGCTGCACGCCGCCCGGCCGTACCGAAACGTCAAGCCCGAGACGGCTTGCCGGCGAATTCTCGACGCACTGCAGCCATCGCTCGAGAGCGATCGTCTCGTCCAGGATTGGTGTGATCCGACGCCGTGGCCGCAGAACGTTGGCGTGCTTGTGCTGCTCATGCGGTCGTTGGTGGCGAAACTCGGTGACGGCCATGGCCAAGCGCCAAAGTAGCGCTCATGGCGCCAATTCGACGTATCCTGCGAGCATGCCGAGTATTCAGGTGAAGGACGTTCCCGTCGAGGTTCATGCCACCCTTCGGCGACGCGCAGCCGTAGCGGGCAAGTCGCTACAGGAGTATCTGCTCGAGCGGTTTATCGAAGAAGCGACCCAGCCAACCCTCGACGAGTTGTTCGCCAACGTCGACCAGCGCACATCAGGCGCCGTCAGCCTCGAGCAGGCTGCGGCCTTGGTCCGACAGGATCGAGACGACCGGTGATCGTCGTCGACGCAAGCGTGATCGTCACCGCGCTCGCCGACGACGGCCCCGACGGGTCTCGGGCTCGAAGTCGGTTACGCGGCGAACAACTGACTGCACCCCATCTGATCGATCTCGAAGTCCTGTCGGCATGGCGGCGACTGACCAATGCTGGGCACCTCTCCGCCGCTCGAGCCCAGCAGGCCGTCGACGACCTCGAACAGATGCCGATCGGCCGGGTCGAGCATCGCGTGTTGCTGGATCGCTGCTGGCGGCTGCGTGAGAACTTGACCCCCTACGACGCAGCATACGTCGCGCTCGCTGAACACGTTGACGCCGTCTTGGTCACAGCTGACGCCAAGCTGGCGAACGCTCCGGGGACCACGTGTGTCTTCGAAGTACTGGCCTGACCGACGCTGTCGCTCTGCCTGCCGTCGAAGAGATGCGGTCCGAACAGACCGTCTGACATGCCTGACCGGAAATAATTGCTTGCGCCCGCAGCTTCAACGCGCCGCGGTGGCTGGAGTCGAACCACAAAGCGAAACGGTCTGGAACCAGGCTGAACGCCACGGAGTTCCGCGCCTGGCGTTCGTGAAGAAGATGCACCAAGGTCCTCGACGTCAATTTGCGTATTGCGCCGGGCAGTCTCATTCCCGCCCCACGGACCTGCGCTCTCTATCCTGGAGCGTCTCGAACCCTTTGGAGTGTGATGACCACGCGCCCCACCGATTGAGACAATCGATCGATGCGGCGATCGCCGAGTCGTGCTGCGACTCGTGATGAGAAGGGGAGTCATCCCCCTGTCGTCGTTTCGATTCTTCACGTACGTTCGCACGGTGCCGATCCGACTGACGAACGAGCGAGGAGAAGTCGCCTCCTGGCTGATCCTGGGCGCTGCGCTCGCAGTCATTGCGGCCAGCCTGGGCCCGATCCTCAGCCCGAAGTTCACCGCGCTGGCGCAACGCGTTGGTGGTTCTGGCCCCGCGCCGACACAGATCGAGGGCTCTGCGCCCCCGGGTCAGCTCATCGCCCACCGCGCGACAGACCCCCTTGTCGGCACTGCCGACGATGACCATACAGATCATGGTCATGCTGGCGAAGATGAACAGGCGGGCGAAGACGATCACGCCGGGCACGATCACGATTTGCCCGCCGACAACGGCTTCGCTCCGACCCTCGACGACGGCACCGCCGTGTCTGATGACCTGGTCGATACTCGTGGCGACTTCATCGATACTCTCGACGCCGGCAACGATGACAGGCTGACGGATTCCGAGGTCGAGGAGCTGCTCGACATATTCGATGGTCTGAGCGATCAAGAGAAACGCTGGCTATGGGAGTCGCTCTCCGCTGAGCAGCAGGCGTTGTTGTTGGCGCACCTCGACCCCACCGACGCCGACCACGCCGACCTGCTCGATGTGCTCCAGGGCGACTACCCGCTCGAGACCCGCGGCGAGATCGTTGCACTACTCGATGACGGCGACGACGACTTGTCCGATACCCAGGTCAAGGCGATCTTGGATCTCTTCGAAGGACTGACCGACCAAGAAGCCTTGGCACTTTGGGAGTCGCTCTCCCGGGACCAGCGAGCGACCCTGTTGGCGCACCTCGACACCACTGACTCCGATGTCGCCGCCCTGCTCGATGTGTTCGAGAGCGACTATCCGATCGAAACTCGAGCCGAGATCGTCGACATTCTCGAAGCCGGCAACGACGACAGGTTGACCGACGACGAAACCCGACAGATCGTGGATCACTTCCTGGGGTTGACAGACCAAGAAGCCCTCGAACTCTGGAGCTCGCTCTCGGAGGAACAACGACAACGTCTCGTAGACAACCTGGCCAAGACCGATCTCTCTGATTCCGCGCTGGTCGATTTGCTCGACCTGTTCGCCGGCACCTACCCGCTGGAGACCCGCTCCGAGATCCTCGAAATACTCGAAGCCGGCAACGATGACACATTGTTCAAATCCGAGATCGCCGAGCTGGTCGATCTGTTCGACGGGCTGAGCAACACCGAGGCATCTGCGATCTGGGACACGCTGTCGGAAGACCAGAAAGCCCGCCTGATCGATAATTTCCTGGGCGATGAACCAACCGACGCTGAGATCGCCGACTTCCTGGCCGTCTTCGAGGACATCTCCGACTATCCCCTCGACGTCATCGCTCGCAACGACCCCGAGCTGTCGGGCTACGACCAAGCGCTGGCCGACGCCGTTGCGGAGTCGGCAACCGATCCTGTTCGCGAACTGGATCTCGTCACCCTGACCAATTCGGAGGGCTTTGACGAGCTCGACTATCACCAGAAGACGGCGTTGCTCGCCCAGTTCACGCACCACGACGATGGCGACGTTGCTTCGAACCTGCTCTTGCTGGCCGGGACCGACTCGTTCCAAGACCTTTCCATGAGCGACGCTCAGCGAGCAGCGAAAACGGTGGCGTTCATGGCCACGTACGAACCGCCCACGGCGGTCGTGCCTGCTATCACCGGAATGGCCAGTCCACGTCCCGATACCACCGTGATGGACAACACGCTTGCGCTCATTCTTGGCGAGGATGCACAGATTCCGCTCAACTTCGAGGCTGACGGAAGGACCTATGGCCAGGCGACCAGCGACGGCGAGA
>Ga0079203_1003056_pt1 | contig 10716 bp, 9 predicted proteins | sample PorBlaMBantryBay_FD_68602 | JGI IMG/M metagenome (GOLD analysis project Ga0079203, IMG submission 68602) | Marine algae microbial communities from Bantry Bay - Bantry Bay, Ireland | ecosystem: Host-associated > Algae > Red algae > Blade | place: Bantry Bay, Ireland
AAAAAATTATTTAGGCTTGTTTTTTCTGACTTTTACCAAGTTTCTATCAACATAAATTAGTAAGCATTTAAATAATTTTCCATCTACTTCTTGGGGTGATAAATCATTGACCGTTTGATATAATTTTTTATCATCCTTGATCCACTCTTTAAAGTTTGCTTTGGAAAAAACCGCAGTTTCGCCTGTCTCAAAATGAAGCATATTTTTATGAATCAACTTTACTTTTACATCGACATTTTTGGTTCGGAATGGATGCCCCGTAACTGGATTATAGGCAGACATTTCTTTTTTCTGAATGACAAATTCTTCATACTCGTAATAGCAAATTTTACCTCTCAATCTCATTCCTGCAAAGACAACATTTTTCTTATTTAATTCTTCCCGTGACAATCGAATGTAAGGAATTCCATCTAAACAAATTCCCCAGATTAATTCCAGATCTATATTTTTATAATCGCTCTCTTCTCCTTCTTTAGCTTCCGCTTTTTTTACTTTCAAACCATACATTTGAGCTAAGAAGTTTTGTGGATTTGAATGAACACCTGCTAGCACTTCCTTCCATTCATAAGTCGGTGTGTTATTTCTAAAATCCTCAAAACTCATAAAAACGCCATCCTGAAATTTAAAATTCTTACTCAAATACACCGTGTCACCTTGCGCCTGTAACAATACATTTACAAAAATAAAAAACAATAAAATTAAGCGTACTTTTTTCAAAACAATAAAAATTAATGATTTATGATTAACCGTTACAAAACTATTCTTTGGTCAATTCTTGGAAAACATCTTCCACACTATATACCTCTTTTTTCATGCCCAAGAGTGTCAGCTTATTTTGAACTGCGAAATCAAAAATATCTTTCCGAATATCGTCCTTCAAATCAGCGGTTAATTTCCATTGATTATTGCCCAATGATTCGATTGAATTTACTTTTCTTATTTTCTTTAAAAACTCCTTTTGGGTTTTTTCCAAAAATTCTACTGTGACAGTTGTTGATCCTGAAATTCTATCTTGCAATGCTTCCACGGGATCATTGGCGACAACTTTTCCTCGATTGATAATCAACACTCGATCACAAATCGCTTGCACTTCTTGCATGATATGAGTAGAAAAAATAACGGTTTTCTCTTTTCCCAAATCAATAATCAATTGTCGAATTTCCACCAATTGGTTGGGATCAAGCCCTGAAGTTGGTTCATCCAAAATCAACACATCAGGATCATGCAACATCGCTTGCGCCAACCCAACTCTCTGACGATAACCTTTGGAAAGTGCTCCGATCAACTTATGTTGTTCTCTGCCCAATCCAACTCGCTCAATCATTTCTGCCACTTTCAGTTTTTTGTTTTTCACCTTATGCAATCCTCCCACAAATCCTAAATACTCCTTTACATACATATCTTTATACAATGGATTATGTTCGGGCAAATATCCAATTCTTTGGCGCACTTCCATTGGAGACGTTTGGGTATCGTATCCACAGACGGTCACATTGCCATCCGTTTGTGGGATAAAGCAAGTGATGATTTTCATGGTTGTAGTTTTGCCCGCACCATTTGGTCCCAAAAAACCCAAAACTTGTCCTTTCTTGGCTTCGAAAGAAATTTTGTCAACTGCTTTTTGAGTTTGATATACTTTTGTTAATTGCGCTACTTTTACTGACATTTTTCTATTTCGTGATTTACCTTAGACAGATTTAAACGAACAGCAAAAGTAGTAAATTTCATTGCGGCAACAAAAAGGTATTTCAAGGATATGTCAGGAAGCTGAAAAGATTTTTTTCAATTAAAAAATTAAATTTGCGAAAGTTTAATTTCCATCTATTTTTGTCAAAAGTCCGTTTCGAAACATTTGGGTAAAGAATAGATGAACATCTTAGCACTTTATAGAGTTTAAATGATATATTTTACAATAAACTCTTGGAAAATTTTATTTGATCAAAATTAAAAACAACTCAATCACCATAAATTATTTTTATATGAAAAATCTATTTTTTATTGCTATTCTCTTTTTAATTTTTAGCTGTGGCGGAGAAACCAAAACTAAAGATAATTCAGCAAAAACAACTTCTCAACCAGCTAAAACTGAGCAAAGTCAACCTATGTCAGATAGTGAAACTCCTCCAAGTTCAGCAGAGAAAGAGATGGAATCTTTAGCAAAAAATAAAATAAAGGCAAAAGTAAAATCGGACAATACCTCCACCGATATTCCAGCAAAAAATATTTCTGCAAAAATGGTCAATAACTCTAAAACAACCGTTGATAAATCTGTTGTTAAAAATGAAGCTGAAGCGAAAGCTCAAATGGAAACTACAAAAGCAAAAGCCTTATCAGAAAAAGTTCATCTGGAGGAGGAAATGAAAAAAGTGGAGAAAACAAAGAAAGCAGTAGATGAAAAAGCAAATCCAGATAAAAAGAAATCAACTACGAAGGGTGATCTGCATGATGAGTTTGATGCGCTTTTGAAGAAAAATGTAAGTTCGACTGGGAAAGTAAATTATAAAGGTTTTCAAAATGACGAAAGCAAACTGGATGCTTATTTGAAAAAATTAGAAAAAACTAATATCGAAAAAAGCTGGAGTCGAAATCAAACTTTAGCTTTTTGGATCAATGCTTATAATGCGAACACAATCAAATTGATTTTGAAAAATTATCCACTTAAATCAATTATGGATTTGAACAATGGAAAACCTTGGGATGTCAAATGGATCAAGATCGATCAGCGAACTTTGAGTTTGAATAATATTGAAAATGATATTATTCGTCCAACATATAATGAGCCTCGGATTCACTTTGCTGTAAATTGTGCAGCAAAATCTTGCCCTCCATTATTGAATAAAGCTTGGACAGCAGATAATTTGAATTCCAACTTAGAAAGACAAGCCAAGTCATTTATCAATGATTCAAATTACAATTCGATTTCTGCTGACAAGGTGGAAGTTTCGAAAATATTTGATTGGTATGGTAAGGATTTTGGCGACTTAAAGGCTTACTTGAATAAATATTCAAGTACTGAAATTGGAGCAGGAACTTCGGTTAATTTTAAAACTTATAATTGGGAACTGAATAATTAATCTCTCATTTCTATAGACAAGCTGACTTCGAGTCGAATGTTGTCAACTTGTGAATAATATAGCAACCTCAATCAATTTTCACATTAAAAAATATATCTTTACTCAAGTCCTTTTGCGCTGCAAAGGGACTTGCTTTTTTTAGTGGTTTCCATTTCAATTTTAGCTTATGACTTTTTCCAGAATCGTTATTATATTTCTTTCTTTAAGTTTTTTTTCTTGCCAAAATAATCCATCGGAAAGTAATGCTGAAAGGGAGGAATTATCGGAAGACATTGAATTGTTGCATTTGCTTTTTTTCAAAAAAGAACAAAAAGCAGAACTATGGGCGACTAATTCAAAAAACGAATTTTCCCTCATTAAATCATATTCTTCTATTCGTTGTGACCAAACTCCTATCGGCATTTTTAATTTGAATATGGATAATATTCCTTTACTCGTTTTAGAAACGCCCAATGAATTTTATGGAGAAAAAATTGGAGAAAAACAATTTGAGGAAATATATATTGCCAAAAAATTAGACAAAAGTATCACCCAACAATCCATCATTTTTCCAGAAAGTAGTTTGGATGAATTATTAATTTTTATCAAAAAAAATATCAAAATGAGAACCTTTGTTTTTCCAAATGATTTACGAAAGGACGGAAGTTTTGAAGCTTGTTTTGGATGCCCACATCGAATGGCTGAATTGTATAGTAGCTTGGAATTGCATCTGAAACAGTTCGTTGAGTAATAGTTAATGGTTGACTATAAATGATTAAATCCACACAATTTCGACATTATATAATCAATTGATTATCAATACCTTAAGAACAAAAAAATAATTTTCAAATGATAAATATTATTGCCTTAGATGGACATACTTTAAATCCAGGAGATCTTAATTGGGAAGGATTAGAAGCACTTTCGAGCTTTGCAGTTTTTCCTCGAACAGACAGAAATGAAATTGTAGCAAGAGCAAAATCTGCTGATATTTTGATTGTTAACAAACTGATTTTGGATCGTCCAATTTTAGCACAACTTCCTCGCCTAAAATACATTTGTGTTTCCGCAACAGGTTACAATAATGTTGATTTAGATTTTTGTAGAGAAAAGAAAATTCCTGTTTCTAATGTGAGTGGATATAGTACACCTGCCGTGACGCAACATGTTTTTGCCTTGCTATTTGCATTGACCAATCAGGTGGAAAAATATAATCAAGAGGTTCATCAAGGTGTTTGGTCAGAGCAAAATGACTTTTCCTATTGGCATCAGTCGATTGACGAAATTTATGGAAAAGTGATGGGAATTTATGGTTTTGGAAAAATAGGAAAAGCGGTAGCAAAAGTTGCGCTAGCCTTCGGAATGAAAGTCATCGTACATCGAAAAAATCCTTCAAAAGAATCCATCGAAGAAATCAAATATGTGAGTTTGGAAGAATTATTTACTCAAAGTGATGTGCTGAGTCTTCACGCACCTTTGACAGAAGAAAACAAAGGAATTATCTCCCTGCTCAATCTTGCCAAAATGAAACCTACTTCCTATTTAATCAATACCGCTCGAGGTGGTTTGATTAATGAATCAGCATTACTCAATGCTTTAGAAAACAAAAGAATTGCAGGAGCAGCTTTGGATGTTTTATCTTCCGAGCCACCACCAAGAGATCATCTCTTATTAGGTTTGGAAAATTGTATAATCACACCACATCAAGCATGGGCAAGTCTTGCCGCAAGAAGAAGATTATTAAATGAAGTGGTAAAAAATGTGAAAGGATTCCTAAAAGGCAAGTTACGAAACCAAATTAACGGCTAACTGTGAATAGTGAATGCTTAATACCACAATGGGATTTTCCCAAGCGGTATTAAGCATTCCCCGTTAACAATTAAGCGTTAAAAAAAAATTATTTCTTCGCAGGAATTCTAAGAACTTGTCCCGGGAAAATCTTGTCCGCACTTTTTAGCATTGGCTGGTTAGCCTTAAAAATTTGCTTGTACATTCCAGCTTTTCCAAAGTGAGCTTTGGCGATTTTCCCCAAAGTATCTCCTTTCTTAACAGTATAAAAAACAGCTGCAGGAGTGGATTTTTTGACAGAAAGCTTGTCATTAACAGTAGCGACACCAGAAACATTACCCAAAGCAAGGATAATCTTCTCTTGGTCTTCGTTACTTCCAACTTGTCCAGAAACAGTTGCTTTGTCCCCAGCAAATTTTACAACTAGGTCTTTAGTTTTTACACCAAGACTGGCAACGATTCCTTCCAAAACCATTGTTTTTTGTTTGTTCAAAAGTTTGGTTTCTAACTTTTTAATTTCGTCAGTTTTTTCAACTTTAGCTACTTCTTTCTTATTCAGAGAACTAGCGCCTGCTTTTTTTAAAAATGAAAATAGTCCCATTATTAATTGATCAATTTTAAGTTTGAGAAAAAATACAATAAAAACAAGGAGGTCAAATAAAGTTCTGCCAGTTTAAGCCATTTAAAAGAATGTTAGTAAAAACCAGACAAAACCATCAACAATACTTGTATCTCATCGTAAAAAATATAACGGTGCAAAAGTAGAATAGTTTTTGGATAATCACAAATGCCAAAAAAACGAGCATTTATTAGTCAAAACTTGTATATTTGCGCGATTTTATTTTAACGTATTTTTAAATTTTTAAAATTTTTTTAATGATGCAAGGTAAAGGCCTTATCAAATTCTTTCTTGTGCTTATGGCATTAGTTTGTATTTGGCAATTCTTTTTATCAACCAAAACGAATGCGGTTGATCAAGAAGCAGTCGAATATGCACTAAGTCATGGTGAAGATGGAACAGCTGCCTACAACGAAAACTTAGGCATGTACCTGGATTCAATATCCAGCGAAGTGGTATGGGATAGTCCTTTTAAGGATTACACCTACCAAGATTTAAAGAATTCTCAATTAGCTTATGGACTAGATTTAGTCGGTGGAATGAGCGTTGTGATGCAAATTGATTTAAGAGACTATCTCATGGCGCTCGCCAGGGATAACAATACCGGGCCTCCTTTTGAAGATGCGTTAAATACTGCAAAAAAGAACCAAGCGAACAATAATACTGATTATGTTACCTTATTTGTAGATGCTTTTGAAGCTGCTAACCCAGACAAATCATTAGCTCCTTACTTTCTGAATACAGGTGATGATGACAATACATTGAATATTAACTCTTCGAATGATGTCGTAGCTAGTTGGTTACGAACTAAATCTACAGGAGTAGTCAAGAATACTTATGAAAGATTAAGAGAACGGATTGATAAATTAGGAGTAGTTCAGCCAAATATTTCTTTGGATGCTGCACGTGATATGATCGTGGTGGAATTACCAGGTATCAAAAATCCAGCAAGAGCAAGAGCTTTCTTGGAAGCAACTGCAAAATTGGAATTTTGGCAGACTTACAGAAATAGTGATAATAACTTTCAAATCATTCAGGCATTTTCTGATATGGATGAAAGATTGGGTAAATTAGGAACAACTGAAGATACTTCCAAAGTTGATGTGCCTGAATTTATTACTCAACAGGATACTATCTATGTGACAGATTCATTAGGAAATGCAACGGCTGAGATTGAAAAAATCAATCCTATTCAGATTCCTAATCCTGAGTTTGCTCAAAGAGAAGCTGGCCCATTATTTTCATTATTTGCTCCAAATACTTCTGGTGGACAAGATGGACAAGGAAGTCCTATTATGGGATTTGCTAGACCTAACGATACATCTGCGATTAATGCTTTGTTTAATAATCCAGCAGTTCAAAACATGTTACCTCGTGACTTGACTTTGATGTGGGGTTACAAACCTAATGTTGATGTTGATGCTGACGGTGTGGAAGTTTCGCAAATGTTTCTATATGGTATCAAAAAACGACCTGGTGATCAAGCACCTCTGGAAGGAGATGTGATTACAACTGCTTCTACTCAAAATAACCAAGGTCAAATCGAAGTTACTTTGGGAATGAATAATGAAGGAGCAACAACTTGGTACAAAATGACAAAATTCGCTTCTGAAAATGGAGCTCGTGAAGTAGGAATCGTATTGGATGGTGAAGTGGTGTCTTGCCCTAGTGTAAGAAATGGTGCGATCTCTGGAGGACGAACAAGTATTTCAGGAGGATTCGATATTCAAGAAGCTGATGATTTAGCTCGAATTTTGGAAATCGGAAAACTTCCTGCCAGACCAGTTATCATTCAAGAAGCAATTGTTGGGCCTACTTTAGGTGCTGATAATACTAAACGAAGTTTGACAGCATTGGGTGCTGGTACTTTGTTAGTTCTTTTATTTATGATGAGTTACTATGGCGGAGCAGGTATTGTTTCAATCATTGCTTTGTTGTTAAATGTAGCTTTCATATTTGGGTCATTGGCTTCTTTTGGAACTGTATTGACTTTACCTGGAATTGCTGGTATCGTATTGACTATCGGTATGGCGGTAGATGCCAACGTAATTATTTACGAAAGAATTAGAGAGGAACTTCGAGCAGGCAAATCAAATGCTGCTGCCATTCGAGATGGTTTCCAACATTCTTATTCTGCGATTATCGATGCCAACGTAACTACCCTATTAGTTGCTGCAGTCTTATCTTATTTTGGTTTAGGCCCAATTAAAGGATTCGCAGTAGTTTTGATCATTGGTGTAATTTGCTCTTTATTTACGGCAGTTTTAGTTGGTCGATTGATTATTGACTGGTGGATTGGAAAAGATAAAGAGTTAAGTTTTTGGACAGGAATGTCTAAAAATGCATTTGCTAATGTTCAAGTAGATTGGTTAGGAAAACGAAGAATGGCATATATGATTTCAGGTGTTATTATTGTATTAGGACTTGGATCTATGTTTACAAGAGGATTTGAGTTAGGGGTAGAATTCAAAGGTGGATATGCTTACAATGTTCAATTTGCTGACGATGTAAATGTTGACATGGCAACTTTGAAAGCTAACTTAAAAGAAGCTTTTGTTGATGCTCCTGATCCAGTTGTAAAATCTGTCAGTACTAGTAATACATTTGCGATAACGACTAGTTATTTGATTAATGAAAATGAAAAAGAAACTCCTAGTAAAGTGATGACTGCACTATTTAATGGTGTAAATAAAACTGCTGGAGGAAATTTGGATAGAACAGTTTTTGAAAGCGATCAACTTGGCGTTACTCACGTAATTAGTTCTAGTAAAGTAGGGCCAACAATTGCTGATGATATTCGAAGAACATCTTTCTATGCAGGTATTTTCGCCTTATTAGTGGTGTTCCTTTATATCATGATTCGATTTACTCGATGGGAATATAGTGCTGGAGCGGTTGCCGCTTTGTTCCATGATTCCTTGATTGTATTATCTATTTTCTCTCTTTTACATGGAGTATTACCTTTTCCAATGGAAATCGACCAAGCATTTATTGCTGCGATTTTGACAGTAATTGGTTACTCAATCAATGATACCGTGGTAGTATTTGATAGAATTAGAGAGTACATGAATCAATATACAGGATGGTCAAAAGAAGAAATCGTCAACAAAGCGATTGACTCTACGATCAGTAGAACGGTGATTACCTCTTTAACAACATTATTTGTAATCGCAATGCTTTTCATCTTCGGACGAGGAAGTATTCAAGGATTCGCATTTGCTTTGTTGATTGGTGTGGTTGTCGGAACTTATTCTTCTGTCTTTGTTGCGACGCCAGTTTTCTACGATTTGAGTGGAGACTTGAAGCCTAAGACTAAGAAAGTTAAAAAACAGAAAGGATTTAGAAGACCAGTTTCTTCTGATAGCTAGTTAGCTTGATTCTTTTTAGAAATATAAAAATCGCCATTTCGATTAAGTTCGGAATGGCGGTTTCTTTTTGAGGAAATTAGTTTTGGGTTTTATCAAAATTGATTTCAGTTTGATTTTAATTTCCCCACAGATTACGCAGATTTTCGCAGATTATTATTTTTTTACTTTTCTTTGAAAACCTGTGCAATCTGTGGTGAAAAATCAAAAAAACCTTCATCTCGATTGGTCGAAATGAAGGTTTAATTTAACTACCTAATCAACAGATCAGCTAATTACTATTTATCCTGCTTCGCAAAAACCTTCGTCAACAAATCAGAAGATCTCGCATTTTTATTTTTACGAATATCCAATTCTTTTACTTCCACCAAACTAAACATTCCGTCCAATGCTTTATCAGTAACATGTTGGTCCAATTCAGTATTTACTTTTTTTCCAAAAGAAATTTTGTTGTATGCTTTGGCGATTTTTGTCCAATAAGTTCTTGCATTTACTTCATCCAAAGACTCTTGAACAACTGGCATAAATTCTTTAAATAATTGCTTCCGTGTGGTTTTATCTAAATAAGTTGTTGCTGCATTCTTTTCACCCATCAAAATATTCATGGCATCTTTGATCGTCATTTGTTTGATTGCGCTGACGAAAATTGGTTTCGCTTTAGTCGCCGCTTTCTCAGCTGCTTCATTTAACAGCTTCGTCATTTTTTCATCTGCATTTTCAAAACCAGGCACTCGTTTTACTTTTTTAATTACCTTCTGTGCTTCCGCAGGCAAAAGGATTTTATATTGACTATTTAAGTATCCATTTTCAGCCGAAAGAAAATCAGTCGCTTTTCCTACGCCAACATTCAAAGCTTCTTTTAATCCTTTTCCAACTTCGTCTGTTGACAAATCACTTCCAGCACTTTTCAATTTAGCTTCTGCTTTTTTAGCAGCATTTTTTAATTTTCCAAATTGTGCATTAGAAGAAATTTGAAACAAAGACAGACAAAGTAATAAGGTCATTATTTTTTTCATAATCGTATTTTTTTTAAAAGATTGTTTATGTAAAACTTACACTTATATAAACGTTCCAAAACATTAGAGGAGTCTTAATGGAATCTTAATGTTTTGCTAAAAAATACTATGAATCCTTAGGAATCACTTCTGTTTTTTCTCCAAAGTATTGCACGAATTTTTGCATTTCCACCGCCAATTCTCTATTCTGAGTCGCTTTAAAATAAGTATCAGCCAACCCTCGAAAAGTCTGATAAAAGAACCGATCCATTTCCATGATTTGCATATCATACGTCCAAAGATCAATTTTCAAAGTTTCTTTATTTTTTTTGTCAAACATGGAAAGCAACATCGCTTTTGCCATTTGAGGAGAATCATCCGCATTTGGATTATCGTCTGATTTCCATTCAATTTGAAGCGGAACATTTTTTTCATTAAGTCCTACTTCAATTTCAATTTTCGTATTTTTTGAAACTATTTTTTCCTTATCCATTATATATTTATTTTATTTTTATTTCTTAAAAATCTATGAGCATGGGCCAAAATTAGAAAAGTATATTTAAACACAGAGAAAACAGAACTCCGCCATCTCTGTGTCTCCTCTTTGTTTTCATCTGTAATTGAAAAGAACCTTTTGGGAGAGGGCATTCAATTATGTTCTATACCTAAAACATCCTATTTAACTAATTTCCAAATTCCCTAATCAACCAATTATTTAATCATCATTCTAATAAATCTCTTTCAGTTTTTCCAATTTTCACCATTGCATCAGAATTTAATTTTTTAATTCCTCCTTCCAAACTTTGCGCTTCGAGAACCATTGCCTTTGCCACATCTTCCGCTTTCACAGGTTGATATTTCCCCAAAAGGTCTCCCATCAAAAAATCAATTCCTTT
>Ga0079203_1003058_pt1 | contig 10705 bp, 12 predicted proteins | sample PorBlaMBantryBay_FD_68602 | JGI IMG/M metagenome (GOLD analysis project Ga0079203, IMG submission 68602) | Marine algae microbial communities from Bantry Bay - Bantry Bay, Ireland | ecosystem: Host-associated > Algae > Red algae > Blade | place: Bantry Bay, Ireland
GCGTAATATTGATAGGGCCGCAGTACCATAAGAATGCGGTCACTCTCATGCAGCACTGTATATTTCGCGATCATCTTCGAGACATGGCACTTCTCTAAAAACGCATCAGCAAATTGGTCGAGTTGCGTGATCAGCTCATTCTTTTCATCCGCCCAATAGAACGTCTGTTTGAAATGCTGCTTGCGGTTATTGGCGTAATATTTGGTATTCACACCGTTCGAAATGACAAAGAGCTGAACATATTGAAACAAGGCCGTATTCGCCCAGAACGTATGGCGCTGATATCGGTTGATCTGATTGAAGGCTTCTTTCAGCTCTAAACATCGCCGCTTAAGCTCGACTTGAACTAGCGGCAATCCATTCACCAAGAGCGTGACATCATAGCGGTTTTTATACCGCCCTTCCATCGTGATCTGATTAGCTACTTGATATTCATTCCGGCACCAATGCTCGACATTCATAAAGCGGATATAATCGGATGTACCGTCATCGCGGTTGAGGTTATAATAATCTCTCAAACGATGGGCGCGTTCAAACACCCCGCCTTGATCCAGATGATTGACGATACGGCCAAATTCGGCGGTTGTGAATGTAGTCTTATTGAATTTTTCTAGCTGAGATTTGAGGTTGGAGAGCAACGCTGCCTCATCGAGAATTGTAACGCGATCATAGCCCAAGCCGCCAAGACGCTTAATCAAGCTCTCTTCAAGTTGGGCTTCGGATTGGGTGTTAGTCATTTTCGGAAGTTTCTTCCTTGTCCGCCAAATATTCCTGCAGTCGTTCATCATAATCATCGTAATCTTGATGATATAGGGCTTCGCTGTAGATCACATCAACATAGTCAGCTTTTTCTTCTAATGACATTTTGAAAGCGTCATCGATGAATTCGTTGAAATCAGGGTGCTCATCGTAGGATGTGGTTTCAGACTTATCCAAATCAATTTGGAAAAACAAAGTTAAGAGATATTCGCAAATTCTTGCGGACGACTGCATAATGAATTTAGAAAAAAAGTCACAACTGGACTCATTCTTGGGTGAGACGTGTCCATGAGAAACATCTCCTCGACGGTTCCGAACCCTACCAATTGCCACAACCACATCGACCATTTCAGATACAACCAATGTATCTAATTCTTCTTGATGATTTGAAATCTCATCGATAGCTTTTTCAAATACGCGTTTTAATTTGTATTTATCGGCCGAAACATGATCCTCTGCAGCGGAAAGCGTGACTAAGATATTTTTGCAAACCGCCTCTATTAAGGACTTTGAACAATCAATCACTACGTCATTATGTTCACCGTGATTTCGGATCGCTTTATCTATGTTAAGGTAAAGATAAGCAAAATCTGGGTAGCGGTCTAAGTTTTCTTCTATAATAGCCTTTACCGCGTACATTTAAACAAACATCTGCTGGAGCAGACCTTTTTTGAAGTCTTGCATTTGGGTGAGTTGGTTCGCGACCGCGCTGATTTTGTCATCAATCGCGGAGAAGAAATCGGCTATTTTTTGTTGCTCTGCGAAAGACGGTATAGAAATTGGATCAGACAATACGTCTGAGTTGTTAATCTTCATATCGTTCTTGGCCCCCTTCCTGACCAATGGGCGCAAATATCTATTTAGATTGTCATCAACCGAAAAATAATGATCAATATAATTTCCTGAACGCTCATCAAAAGGTCGATATACGGCATACAAAGTTGATACTATTCCAGCCTCGCCTTTATTGGTTTTTATTATGCCGTATGGATTTAGCTTCAAAGGGCTCTTGGTATACACTACGTCTCCCACCTCAACGACATGATAGTTATCTACCTTTGCGCCCGCATAAGAGCGTCCCAAATGATCGACTTGATTCACAATGCCTTTCTCTCCAGAAACCGAAAGAACCTGATTTTTACCATACTTTAAATCATAATTTCTCTTCTTTGGTTCGAACAGAACTTTATTCAATGGCTTTGTTTCCCAATCCGGAAAATCACTTCCATCATCAGCTTTAAAGCGGAGGGTTTGAGTGAAGATTTTTTTCATGACACATTTTTTGAAGGCGCGCATCGCGTGATATCGCGTGTGTTGTAAGCGAATTTTCTCATCCACCGCCCACAGAAAATCTCCGATTTTCTTTTGTTCATCCTTTTCTCTAGGAATCCACACTTTTATACTCTTGAGGTCACTACTATTTATTGCCGGATAATTACTTCCTGTACTTCTGACGAAAACCTTCTTTACAAAAGCTGAGGTATGCAAAAACTGGTAGAGATATTTTGGAGCAGCCTTGTACCTGATTTGAGCATATCCAGTTGATGCGACAAAGCTACCCGGCATATCAAAAAAATAGTTATTTTGTTGATATGGCCTTACCATTTGAAAAAGGATGTCCAAGCGATTGAGAACTCTCTGCGCTCGACTGGGTGCGTCTGTTTTTTCAACAGTTGCAGGATCACTTAATATCCCCGATTTCACAGACTCTAAATCGATGTATCGAAATTCATTCGGCAGCGAATCCGTTGAAGGATTTACGCTAGAAATTTTACCTAACGGGACCTTGCTCCATGGCCCATAAAACCTCTTAAACCTTAACTGAGGAACATCATTCACGAAGGGGCCTCAATACCCAATTCGTTGCAATATTCTGCAATTTTGGCATCCACATCGGCAATATCTTTAACAATTGCACTCAAATTATTTGTGACAGAGATTAAATCGATCTCTGGTTCTGGCTCAAAGGTATCCACATAACGCGGGATGTTGAGCTTATAATCATTTTTGGCCACTTCAGAGAGTGGAGAAACATATGAAAACTTATCTTTGAACTCGCGGGTTTTATAGGCATCTATAATACGGGCGACGTCACTGTCGCGTAGCTCGTTTTTGTTCGTGACCTTTTCGAAATAATCATCGCCACTGGCATCGATGAACAGAATATCATCTGGATTTTCACGGCATTTCTTGAACACCAAAATACAGGTCGGGATCGATGTACCGTAAAAAATATTGGCTGGCAGGCCAATCACAGCGTCGAGATAGTTTCGGTCTTCAATCAGATAGCGCCGAATATGACCCTCCGCCGCGCCGCGAAATAAAACGCCGTGTGGCAAGATAATCGCCATCGTGCCATTATCGTCCAAATGGTGGATCATATGTTGGACAAAGGCGAAGTCAGCTTTGGATTTAGGCGCGAGGCGGCCATATTGCGAAAAGCGATCATCGCTCTCAAAGGTCGAATGGGCGCTCCATTTCGCGGAAAATGGCGGGTTGGCGACAATGGCTTCAAATCGCAATTCCTCATGTTCTTTGGCGGGGCGTGTAAGTGTATCTTCTTGGCGAATATCAAAACGGCGATAGTGAATATCATGCAAAAGCATATTCATGCGCGCGAGGTTGAACACGGTGCGGTTAAGCTCTTGGCCGTAGAATTGCGGCTTGGCATCAGCGGCAAGTTCGCGCTGGACGCGCAGCAAAAGCGAGCCCGATCCACATGTGGGATCATAGACATTTTTCACGCGGTCTTTACCCAGCGTCACAATCCGCGCGAGGATGGTTGAGACTTGCGCCGGAGTATAAAACTCCCCCGCTTTTTTCCCCGCACCGCTGGCGAATTGCCCGATCAGATATTCATAAGCATCGCCGATCACATCTGCATCCGCGCTAGATAACTCAAAATCAATTTTGTCTAAATGCACTAGGATTTTTGCGATTAAAGAATTTATTTTGCCCGTACTGCGACCTAGTTTCGAGCTGTTTAAATCCATGTCTTCGAAAAGCTTGTCAAAATCCTGTTCAGATTCGGTACCCATAGTACTTTGCTCAATCGAGGACAGAACTTTCGTAAGGTCTCCTAAAATAAATTTGCTCTGACTGTAATAATCTGCCCCAGCCTTTTCCTCTTCTTTATCCTCTTCCTCTTCAGGCAGAAGCGATTTCCCTCTTTTGGCCAACTGTGAAAATAGTTCTGACGGCTTTAGAAAGTATCCGAGCTGTATTACAGATTCCGTGCGTACCGCCTCCAAATATTCTCGTCCTTCTTTCGTGTTTTCTTCAATATCGAGATAATCTTTGCCATCCTCAGATAGAATTTGGTTCGCATAAAGGTGCATTTTCTCGGAAAGGTATTTGTAGAAAATAAAGCCAAGGATGTAATCGCGAAACTCATCCGCGCTCATCTTACCTCGCAGCTCATTGGCAATATCCCAAAGCTTGCGTTCCAGTTTTTTCTTCTGCTCAGATGTCATGTGATGTGCTTATCGATTTCAAGAACGGATTCAACCTCGCATCGATCCGATAAGCTTCATGACAACTCTTTTGATGTTAACACTCCTGCTCAACCACTCGTCATAACTCATGGCGAAAAAGCCGGGATCCCCAAAAGCACGTTTTGGGATTCGAGCGAACTTGTCGTAGGTTCTTACTATGTGACTTTTCTAACACTTATTTTAAAAAGTATTGGCAGGTCTGAATCATCAAAAAGAGTTTCCGAACGAATGAAATGCCGGGCGCCTGAGTCGAACAAAAAGCACCTATAATCATCAATTGCGCAGATTACACTGTAGCGCCTATTTTGCCCTGATAAGCGGGTTAGCACCACAGCTCCGTTTTCCAGCGATTTGCGGGTGTTTTCTGTATAAGAAGGAACATTCGTTATGGCTTTGAATTCAGCTCTTAAGCCAAATTTCGTCTCCGCGTACCGAAGTGTGCTTTTCGCCATCTGCGGCCATTCGGGCATCCCTATTTCGAACAGGCCTAAATCGCCAAGTTTATACATCCCATCAAGTTTGGACATGATATGCTGAAACAACATATTTGCTCCAACATCAGAAATTGGGTTCTGTTCGAAAGCCAACCATCGGATGGCATTTATAATTGAGTATATGGCGCTAAGGTTTTCGAGGCGGCCTTGTTTGAGAGGTTTGACTAAATTGCTTTTTGCCAGATATCGTTGATAGCTCAGGGTCATGTCTAATACTCCTCAGCCAGCATGATTGTCATCACTCGGGTGGTGATATCGGGGTTAGATGGGTCCTTTGAAGCAAACTGAAGATCCTTGTCATAATAGTCTATTTTCCAAAAATATTTGAACTCTTCATATTCTACTTTGCCAAAGTCGTGTTCGTTGAAAGGATCATTTTGTTCGTCAAAAGAGGTTTCTAGTGCGATCTCTAATAACACCTGAATGCGGGTAAACTCATCCTGAGCGGCTACACCCCGGCTAAGCAAATATATGCCACCTGTGGCGTGTTTTCTAAGAGTGTCGTTAAGAGACCTTATTTTCGCTTTACGGGTCTCCTGGTCTAATTGCGAAGAAAAAGCATCTTCTTCAATTAAAGGGGTATTGTTTGCAGACATTTTTGTCTCCATTAATGTGATTAGTTTGTATGTTTGATTGCGCCCGCCTTAGCGCGCTAGATGAGGGAAACGAGCTTTCGCTGTGCATCCCGGTTACCTGCAATATAACGCTCTGTGGTCGTTAAGGCTCGATGCCCAGCAAGTTCCTGTACATCGCGTAAAGACCAACATTTAACACAGCAGGGTTGTTTTTTGACGTGCTTGAGCAGGCGACATAAGTCACCTGTCCCCAGCACCTTTGCAGGTACGGAAATCATAATTGGTCCTAAATTTTGGGAAGAGGTCTAGTAATGGGCCTGATGCATTGCCTATATCGCAACTACAGGATGTTTTCCATTTTGTCAATATGGCAGTGTTTAAACACTCTGAAATCGCTCATGGTGCTCTGGACTATTATGATACTGGCAGGATTCATGGATTGAGATATGCCATAACCCCGAAGGCACAACACGCGCCTCTCGCATGGCTCACAAGGCAGTATGGGCTGCAATGAGACGGAGGGGCTTTCCCCCTTGGATCAATCAATCAATCAAGCAGACAAGGGTCAAACAAGTCCACGCATGACTGGAGAGATGAACGTGAGCAACTAATCAGAAGATCAATGTCGGAGTTTGGATTATACTTCTGTCCTGAACTTCCCAGAACTTTTTCCAAATAATTCCCTTCTGTCTTTCATTCAATTTTACCCATGGGGCATCCAACTGGCTCTGCCAAGCTTCTATCTCTCGCAAAATATCGCGGGCTGGGTGGATTCCATGCCTTCGGGTAAATATCCGTTTCGAAATCGGCATATAGCTTAGAACCTCTAAGAGGCGCATTTGATCTGAAAAACTTAGTGGGTTGGAAGTATGCTTCACGCTGCCATCGTCCTTTTTTTCATAGATCCCATTTTTTGACGAAATCTTGCATTGATATGATAACAGGCGGAGGTAATCGCTTTTGCGTTTTGGCACATTTTGAATAAGAATCGGCTTTATTTTTGAAGAGGAGAATGTCCGAGTATCATAGATCGCATCTTTCAATCCTTTCGGCATTGAACGACCAAACACGATAATATGGGTGTGCATTGCAATATAGGTTTTACGTTTCCCAGACTTCCCAAACTTTACAATTTGAAATTCGACGAACCCAACCATACTGAAATCCTTTAGGTGTCGACCAAAGAAGTTTCTGACCTTTCTCGTGCACTTGCTGACGTCAAAATGAGGCTGCCCAATAGGAGCATTCCAATCATCATCTACGATGGTCATATGAAAGATGTCCCCCTCATATTCATCAAAATATTGATGGAGCTCGTTAATGACAATTTTGCCCCAGTTCCTGATTGCCGGGAAGTGAGAGTAGAGGGGTGAGTTGAAATTGTCACAATTGAACAATAGGAGCTCTAAATTTTCACGAACATTGCGGAATCGTCTTCTCTCCAATCGTTTCTGTATTTTTGTTTGGGTCGCATTAGTGAAATTGTGATGGCGGGTAATTGCCTCATCAGTATTATTAAGGATTATCCTTTTTCGGGTTTCTTTTGTACGCTCCTTTGAATGGGCACCTCTACTGTTGCCCCTCTTAGTGTGGGTATGAGAATTAGGACTATCCCCAATATCACTGACACCCTTGCAGTTATTGATGGTTGGCCAAACTAAAGGATTAGGAAGGCCCAAAGTATTGATAAGGCGTTTGCTCTCATTAAATGCTATACAAGGCTCACAGGTGCAATTGGGGGCGCGTAATTTGGGTTTCGATTTCTTGGAAGTCATGATGATTGCTCTTTTGCTTCAAGAAGACCTTTGTTTGGGCAAATTGGACCCTAATTTGGTATTCTCTCAAATCCGCCATCGCTTGCTCAAATCGTCTGAAGAGCGACCGAAAAAAATAATGGCAAATGAATTTTTTTGGGGTTTTTGACTATTTAGGCAGGATGTCAGAAGCGGTTTTAGTGCCGACTTGTGCCGTAAACCTGATCGAATACTCTTCTATGAATTCGTTCAGATCATCCAATTTGTATCTTACAGACCGGCCTATTTTTACATACTTGGGTCCGGTACCTTCTTGACGCATTTTTTGTAGAAGTTTTTTGGACACTTTGAGATACGCCGCTATTTCTGTTTCAGTATATAGCTGTGGGACTGATAGTTTTTTTGTCATTGGGGTCTCCATAAACTGGAGGTTACGCCAGATGGCGACAAGAGCACTGCGCCCTTGCATTGATTCTTTACAGTTGTTGAATCTTTGCCGTTTTCCGGCGATTTTGGTCGAGACAGGGTACTATAAGGGTATTGCAGTTGAGAAACACCATCTAATTAGATGAGTAAGGGTTTTGGCTACGGGATCTAATTAGATGAATGAGGGATTGCAAAATTGTCTAATTAGATGAATAAGGGTTTTACCAGAATATTTAATTAGATGAATAAACCTCAATGGGTATTTGCTGTTATGCCGTCACCAAAAAAAACCAAAAAGCAATTTTCAGAAATTAGAACTAGCCTCACGGCGACAAAGAGCCAAGTTGTTCATGAAGTTAAAAGAGCCTATAAACGAAAACCGGAAGGAATTAAAAAGGCAAATGCTCTCGCAAGAACAAGTGTCGCAATAGAGGTTGCAAAATTTGTTAAATCTCGCCTAAAAAGCAAATCTGCTCGATCTGAGTTTCTACAATATTGTGATTTTCAAGAGGTTCCGGCCTTCAAAAGAAAGTTCGAAAGAAATCCATACCTTATTGGATTTGCCTTGCTAGAGGAACATTTCCGTTCATTCTTGGAAAACCAGACAACAGCGCATACTAAAAATGAAAAAGAGTTCTTTGAAAAACATTTGCTGCTTGACGATAGCACGAGACAGAATATTTGTAACGTTTTGCTGATCTCTCACTGTTGCTGTAAAAATGCAAAGGAAGTGAAACGGTTTTTCGCTGATGGACAGTTGACGAAAAGCTATGATTTGGCTCGGATTTTGCTGAAAGAGCATAGAGGCTCAGATGTTTCGAACGGCGTCGAAAAGTTGTCTTTGGATGGTTTTGGTTTTGAAAAACTAGATCGAGAACGGAATAAACGGAAATACGTTACACGTCAGATTCGGGAATTACGATTGAGACTTTCAGATTCGGTCGAAAGCTATGTTACAACTCAACTCCCCATCGCGTGACTTCGGACGTCACTCGGAGCGCTGACACCAATGAAGGCGAGACTGAGGGTCTTACTGAGGGTCTTTCAGGTTGGATTACTATTATTAGCCTATTGGTCTGACGCGCTCACTTATTCTGGGGGTATGTTCTAACAATCTTCATATTCTTTAAAGCAAGCGTAACGCCACATAGCTTCTTCAAAATAGCCCTCAATCTCAAATAAACTTGCAATAGCTTGTGCTTCTTCCAATCCAGAGGTAAATTCCTCATCAGACTCTTGATATTCTAACCATTCAGGCAATAGCGTAATATATTCTATCACTTGCTCTTTTGAGTTGGAAACATCTTTGCTCAATTGGACAAGTTTATCATATTGTTCGGATTCATAAATGATTGTTCCATAGTCGAATAAAACTTCGGCAAAATTCTCTTCTGCATCTGTTTCACATAGAATGACGCGCGTTGTTAACTTATTTAAAAACTCTCCTGACTTAGGATAGCTTTTACGATCCCAAACAACATAAAATTCTTTCTTAGCTCTTTTATCTTTATAGGCTTTAAATGGAGCTTGAGCGCATTCATGTAATTCTGCTCTTATATCGTATAGAGCTTTGTTATAGTCTATTGCATGTGCAGGAGTACTTATCGCAATTAACGCCAGAGCTGCTGTTAACAATCTTTTCATTTTAATTTCCTCTTAGTTTCATATTGCAATTTCCTATATCTACAAAGCTCGGGGGTTTCCTAAACGTATCAACGTCAGTCTATCAACCCATCAACTATGTCCGATACATCCTCCACCGCCGAGAATGCAGGATCATTAGCAACATGTGCATAGCGCTGAGTTGTTCGAGCTTGGGTATGCCCCAATACCTCTCCTATCACCGCAAGCGATTTGCCACTTTTGATCGCTAAGCTAGCATGTGTATGCCGAAGGTCATGTAGCCGAACGTCCTTTAAATCTGCGCGATCCCGGATGATGTTCCAGCCCTTCTTTATATTGGTCAATGGTTTTCCAACTATGGGACTGGGAAACAAGTAGGCGCTATTCTTAGCATCGGCTATGGATTTTTGAACCTGGCAAATTTCCAGAGCGGTACGGCTAAGATAGACCTTACGCTTTCCAGTCTTACTATCCGGCAGACAAATTTGCCTATCCTCAAAGCTCAACCAATCTACCCGACAACCGAAAACTTCCATTTTTCGTGCGCCAGTCAACAAAAGAAGCCTTATACCGTTGCAAATACTGGCGTTAACTACCCCTGTCTGCTCGCAGTCCTTCAATACAGAAAACAGTTTTTTAATTTCCACATCGGACAAAAATCTACTCTTAGGCTTCTCTTTGTATGGTTTAACGAACTTGCATGGGTTTGTACCCAGTCCACGATATTCCCATTTTTCAGCTTGATTTAACAATCTGGAAAGCAATGAGCGGACTCGATTGGCCTTATATGGTGTATTTCTCATACGAGTATGTATTGCCTCAATATCGGAACGGGAAATACCCGCTACCTTAAGAGAAGCCAAATCAGGGCTGATATCATTTGTCCAGTAAGCCCGATAATCTCTAGCCGTACTGCTTTTCACCTTCGCAATCTCTTTATCCTCAAAGAGCGCCCATAGTTCACCCATATTTGGCGCACTTCTTTCCGAAAAACGTAAAGCTTGTGGGTCATTGCCTTGCGACACTTGATACAAATTCTCTCTAGCGATCTTCCTAGCTTGATCGACGGAAATTATTCCAACTGTTCCAACTTTCATAAATCTTTGTCGGGCAGACCTACCACCACCATCCATTCGGTATTTAAGAATGAAGGTCTTTCTGCCCGATGGTAGTGCCCGAACTCCAAACCCGAAGATTTTATCATCCCACAGTATTTTGGGTTTTCCATTTACCGCAGCAAGCTGGGCAACCTTTTTTATTGTAACGGCCATATATAACACCAAATTCGACTTTCCTTACGCTTGCATACCAGTGGCGACACTGTTCTGCAACCACATTGCAACCACATCGCAAAGCGATGCATAGTAACAGAAAGGAGGAAAGGTATAGTTTTACAATATATTTCAGTAGTTTATGGTAACGCATAGTAATCAAAAGCACTCAATGATAACAGCGGCATGCTGATTTGTAATCAGGGGGTCCGCGGTTCGAGTCCGTGTGGGGGCACCATTTTTCTCAATAAAAACAATAAGTTAGATGATTTTCGATGATCGTCAATTTTGTACAAAAAACTCAAGGGA
>Ga0079203_1003059_pt1 | contig 10699 bp, 9 predicted proteins | sample PorBlaMBantryBay_FD_68602 | JGI IMG/M metagenome (GOLD analysis project Ga0079203, IMG submission 68602) | Marine algae microbial communities from Bantry Bay - Bantry Bay, Ireland | ecosystem: Host-associated > Algae > Red algae > Blade | place: Bantry Bay, Ireland
AGCCGGATAATGCATACATAATACCAAATCCTGCTAGTACGATTATCAATATTCGTACACAATTAAATGTCAAGTCTATTGAGTGTTATAATCTGAAAGGGCAATTGATACAAACAGTCTCTGACAACTTCCAAATAGACATCTCTTCCTATAATAACGGGATCTACTTTTTAAAGATATATGGAGAGAATAATACTGTGGAAACTATACGGTTTGTCAAAATATAAATTGAATGCAAATATTACGATGCACTCAAATACTTTTTCAATTGATGAATGTATTCTTGCAATCTAAATTGAGAAAATAAATCAAAGGCAAATAAAAAAGCGCCGTGGAATAAGAGACCGACCAAGGTGCCTAAGGCAGATTTAGAAAATGGAAAGATCAAAAAGAAGACTAATATGATCATGCAACTAATGATTGTTCCCAATTCAATGTATCTCACTTTTTTCATTGTCTGCTCCTTTTGTAAAATTCGCGGATATTCACTCGTCCTTAAGTAGGTGTTTTTACCTTCAATATGATCTAGTCCTTGTTTGAATCGCCTTCTACTTCTCAATATTCGTGTAACACCAATCACAATTTGATAGGTCCCAATAAGGCAAAGACCCAACATCAAACCTGTTGAAAATGGGCTTCCTTTATATAAATAGTAGAGTAGACCTGCAGTTGCACTTCCTGCTCCCACAAAACTTAGAAAAGCACTGCTGATTCTTTCGGTACGATAATATGATTCTAAAGCTTTGTGCATTTATCTGTTTATAGTAAATGAATCAAATCCCTTAATTGTCGTCTCATAGATAGTCACTTTTTGCACATAAGCATGAGGTGGACCAACATTTGCCCACCTAATCAGTTGATCGATTGCATCTTGTCTACCTTCAAGGTGTATTTCAACTTCGCCACTTATGAGATTTTTGACCCAACCTGTAATGCCAAGCTTTACAGCTTGCTCGCGAGTACTTGCCCTAAAGTATACTCCTTGCACTTTACCATTGACGATGACTTGTTTTGCAATCATTTGGTCAGTTTTTACCCTTCAATTGTGATTATTTATTTTAGAATAGACATCTTTATATTTGGTATACATTCAATCTTAAGATTCTGAAAGTTCTAATTATACGTTTTGGCGCTATTGGCGACATCATTATGACAACGCCAATTATTCGGTGTGTCAAGCAGCAATTAGAAGCAGAATTACACTATGTGACTGCATCAAAATACAGTTCATTACTTGAAGGTAACATTCATCTGGATAAATTACATCTGTGTGATAGTGACTGGACTGAAATAAAAGATGAGTTGAAGGCAGAAAATTTTAATCTGGTTATCGATTTACATAAAGTGACAAAGTCTCTTAGACTCGGATCATTCCTAAATAAGCCAATCATCCAATTTAATAAAGCATCACTCGCAAAATGGCTAGTATTAAAATTCAATATAAATCGTCTACCCAAAGGGCATTTAATCGATCGATTTTTTGAGGGTGTGGCAGATATAAAAGTAACCAACGATGGCAAAGGCTTGGAGTTATTTATAGATGAACATTCAGAACATAAAATGTTGAATTTCCTAGATAGGCTAGAGATTAATGGGGCATATACAGCCCTTGTTATAGGTGGAGCACAGTGGACCAAACAGATCCCTATTGAGTTGTGTGTGGACTACATTAACCATTCTGAAGAGCCTATTGTCCTGATTGGTGGGCCCGAAGAGGTAGATAAAGCAAAGCAAATAGTTGAATTCTCCAATAGACACATCAACAACTTTGTTGGACAATATACGTTGTTAGAGTCGGCTGTGTTGATGCGTGAATCTAAGCTTGTGATCACAGGAGATACAGGTATGATGCACATTGCAGCAGTTTATTCTAAACCGACGATTGTCATGTATGGCAGTACTTCTCCGATTTTTGGGATGTATCCATATACTGTGGGAGATGATTCACAAATCAAGTATCTTTTGCCAGATCATCTGTCCTGTTGGCCATGTTCGAAATCTGGAAGGTCAAAATGCCCAAAAGAACATGCCAAATGTTTGTACGATTGGAAGGCATTTGATCTGCTGACACAAATAAACAAGCTAGATATAAGGAACTAAGCGATTGTTTTTTAGTTTTAATAAGTAAATCATTGAAATAGTATAAAATTAAATCTACCTATGACTCAAAGAAATAACCCGTTTGACTTGAAGCAATTCAATTTTATGAAATATCTGGTAATTGGATTTTTCGTATTTGTCTTGTTCATGTTGTTGACAAGCACCACATTTATAACTATTCCTGCGGGTAGTAAAGGTGTCCAGTTTAAGCGATTTGCCGGGGGTATCCAAAAAGATAAAGTATATGATCAAGGATTTCATGTAGTAATGCCTTGGAATGATATGATTATCTATGATGTCAGATACCAAGAAGGAGAAGAGAGTATGGATGTCTTGTCTAAAAATGGACTGTCTATCCAAGTTGATCTATCTTATAGATTTAGTCCAAATCCAGTAAGAATTGGTCATTTGCACGATGAAGTTGGTATCGATTATGCTCGTCGGATCATCCAGCCTGAAATTAGATCAGCGACTAGAGAAGTCATTGGTAAGTATTTACCAGAAGAATTGTATTCGACTAAAAGAGAGGCGATTCAAACTGAAATATATGAGCAAACGCGGAAATCTATTGAACAGAAGAATATAGCGCTTGATGCTGTTCTTGTCAAATCTGTCCAGTTGCCAGAGACTCTTCGAAATGCGATCGAGCAAAAATTAGAAGAGGAACAATTGTCTTTCCAGTTTGATTTCAAATTGGATCGAGAACGAAAAGAAGCTGAACGTAAGATAATTGAAGCGCAAGCCAAAGCCGATGCCAATAAAATATTAAATGCAAGTTTGACAAAAAATATTTTAATGGATAAAGGGATAGAAGCAACACTTGAGTTAGCGAAGTCACCAAACTCTAAAGTTGTCATCGTTGGCGGTGGTGAAGATGGAGGGTTACCGTTAATACTGGGAAATAATTAGGACACATTAATTAATATATTTCGAGCCTCTGACTTGTGAAAGTTAGTGGCTTTTTTGGTATACCTCTATTTTTTTAATTTGTGCGTATACGAGGATTGATATGGCTTTCACAATAGCGTAGTCTATAACTTATAAATGCGATTTAGTCTATTTGGTATTTAGGGAGATTCAGAAGTAGAAGCAAAAGTGCCGTAAGTACGAAATATTAATAGCCTCTAGATTTATCCCGAGGCGGATTTAGACATAGAATTGCAATTTGGCGTGATTCTTTATAAAAATCATGACAAATTAATTTTATACAACTCTGTTTTTAAAGGAAATCAGGGTAAATTTTATAAGTAATGACAATTTTAATTTCTTAAAATGTTGACATTCAATTTATAACGATCTGGAACAGCAAAACAAATTGTTTTTCTGAATATCCCTATTTATTTATATTTTGAATTTTCTTCAGATTTGAATCTTGATTTAAACTCTTTTTAATTTCTATTAATAAATTTAAATCGATGAAAACTAGACTGTAAGTTTTCTGAGTGGACTCAAGTTTAAAATAATTCCTGTTTTATCAAGTCTATTTAAGAATAGTAAAAGTCCCTCTTCTTGTCCGAGTCGTTAATCTTTTGAATTCTTCTAGCTGAATTTCCATCACATAAGCATAGACGCCAGGGTTTAAATTACCATCAGCTATAAATCCATTCCACATGTTGGTTTGGTTCACACCTAAGTCTGTAAACACCAAATTACCCCAACGATCAAACACAGAAAAATCCACACTTGTAAACGCACAATTTGATAATGGTCCCAATTCTTCATTGATATTATCGCCATTTGGAGAAAATGCCGTTGGTATATAAATGAAACAAGAATCGCAGTCATCGAAAGTAAGGTTGCCAATTAAATTAAATGGTTCGGGAGAAACACCACAGGCGTCAGTGAAACTGGACAATTGATTTGATTGTGAAAAAGTATACTCACCATCACTATTAATCACTTGACCAATATTTAATTCAAACGTGTTAACTGATGTTTGACTTCCGCAGTTTGTAGTTCCAGTAATATCAATATTGGCTTGATTGTACGTCAATGAAAAACCACTTCCTATGGCATTATCACATGTCACTGGCTCTGAAAATTCGATGCTAAGTGTTTGGATATTACAACTATCTGGGAAATTTATCGACGTTACAATAGGGGCTTCTATATCTAACGACACATTGAAGGTTTGACTAGAAGACATAACTGATGAGCCACAATCTGTCACAAGTTCATCAACGCCATTACTGATGATATTCACTTGATAGGTTCCCGATGTTGTGATAGGATCATCTAGCGCATATGTCACTTGTGTTAATAACATGAGAGATCCTCTGTCGCTACAATCAGTATCACTGATGATGCCTGGTAAGTCAGTGCCCATAAACTCTATTTCAACATTGGAATCTGTTATGGTATTGCATTGGATCGGTCTGTTAAATGGGACGACTATTTCTGATACAGAGCAATCTGTGACGATACTGATTGTCTCTACAGTTGTATTATCTGCTGAAGTTTTGGTGAAGAATGATGACATAGCGCCTTCAAGTGGCTTAAGGCACTCATTGGTGAATGTTAAGCCTTGCCCAGAATTCAGAAACAATTCATAATCGCCATTGTCAACTATCGGTTGGTCAAAACGATATATAAATTCTGAACTCAGCTCACAACCAGTCAGAACTGTTTCTCCATTTAAGCGTGTTCCATCAGGAGCTATGACCGTAAATGAATTAGAATTGAGACCTGAGCATAAAATATCATCAGAAAAGGTGACAGTAACTTCATTTATCTGACAATCATTATCTGTAAAAATGCCGATTAGTGTGGGCCCTGGCATTTCATTGTCGACACGAAATCTTAGTGTAGAAGCTTGAACACCATTGTCACATAAATCTAAAATAGGTAATGCCGCATTTGGAGTGATCTCAACGACGTACTCACCTGTTGTATTAATAGGCGTATTAATTTCAATCATAAATTCATTGTCAAATGTTCCACCTTCTTCACAAACCTCAGAGAAGATTGTATAATTACTTGAAGGAATGCCTGGTATATTGATGTTGTCCATACCAATGGTAGCGCATTTAATTTTTTCAGAAAAAATAATTGGGATTTCATTCGTGACACAAATAGCATCAGTAGGTAATGGTTCAACGGAAGGATTATCTTGGTCGAAAATGCCAATATCACTTGATAGACTAAAGTCTATGACATATCCATTTGGATTACTATTAAAATTTGAAACATATAATACATAGGTGTTTCCAGCTACAACTGAAATTAAATCATTAAACGGACTGAAACCGCCGTTTGGCGATCCATTAGGCGGATTATTATTACAGTTACCACCTTGGATATTAAAATTACTACCACCAGTGGCTCCAGTCATTCCTTCACATCCTCTATTTCCCGCTGAATTACAGCTGACAACCAATGAGGCATCATCGAAAATATCTGCACATGAAGCATTGGTTAAGTTAAATAAGCCCCAATCATAATCTGCTTCAGAGGAAGCGGGGGTAATGAGAAAACCAAAATCTCCAGTTTTATTTACGGTAAATATATACCAGATCGCTTTATTCTCTTCAGCTGCACAACTTATTTCTGGATTAATTTCATTAGTAAAAAAGCCTTCATCGTCGGGGACAATATTCTCATCAAACATGTCGACACAGATAGGTGTGGCACCAATGCAATCTAGATTAGATACCACTTGACTGTAAAGTGACAAATTGAGTAATAATAGTATAGAAGTAAATTGGAGAATTCGAGTCATCAAATTTATAATAATTCAAATTCACAACGTCAAAAATTGAATTAAATTTGAATTCAAGAAAATTAAAATAAAGGGAGTAGGGTCTTTGTCTTGAATAGTTGATTCCTGAAGTCTACCATGTCGTGGATTGATTGTTCTGCTGCTCTGCTTGTTGTTCTGCAATCCGTTGTGCTTTTGTCTTTTCAAAAATATCTCGTTGTAGGAAATAGTGTGTTGATTGATCGTCATTTGCCCATGGATCATCTTTTTCATGTTCGTCCTCTTCTATGACACTTTTGAATAAAAATGAAATGATGATGCCTACAATGCCACCGAATAAATGACTTTCCCAAGAGATGCCTGGTTGATCTGGTAACACTCCAAAAAAGTATCCACTGTATAAAACGAGCACGACTAGCGCGAGGACAATTGCTTTAAGATTGCGTCTAAATATTCCATTCCAAAATACAAAAGACAATAAACCGTAAACCACACCACTTGCACCAACATGGAAAGCCCTGCTTGAAGCAAATAACCATACGCTGAATCCAGTAAGTAAAAAGATAAGTAAGAAACTGATAAAAGCAACTCGTTTATAAAAACTAAAAATGATAAAGCCAAGTACCAACATCGGAAATGTATTCGATGCTAAGTGTCCAAAATCACTGTGTATAAATGGTGAGAATAGAATGCCTTTCGCTCCACTTAACGTTCTTGGAAAAACACCATAGGTGAAAAGCTCTGTATTTGTAGCAATGCGATAGATATGTACAATCCACATCAGAAGAACAAAGAGGATAGGGAAGCGCACTGCTTCAATAAACGTCTTAAGTTCTTTTGATACCATGTTCTTATTTATCTATTGATAACGACGTCTGACCAATTTTATGAAATTTTCTGCTTTTTTCTTTTTAGGCTCTGCTCCCCATTCATATTTAGTCGCAACATCTTGCATCAATGCATTACTTGCTTCTTTAAAGTTGGATAAACCATTTAATCGCTGTAATGTTTTCTGAAATAGCTCAGCATCTCCACCAAATAATTCTTGGATTGTAAAATAACGTTCATTTATACTGAGTGCCTTGGTTAAATCTCTAACGGGTAACATCGCCAACTTATCTGATAAATCAACTACTGGAATTTCTGTAAATAGAGCGATCAGATCTTGGTCCACAGGATCTGTGACCATTTGGTCTATGATCTCTTTTGGTTCTACAACTAATTCTTTATCAGTAATTGCTTCAGGTATTTCTTCGATCGGCGTGTCTTTACTTTTAGGAGTGGTGTCTGCAATTGGAGTTTCTTGAATTAGCTCTACTGTAACTGGTACTTCTTCAAGTACGTCAGGAATTTCCTTTTTATATGGTGGAGCAACAATTTGAGGACTTTCAATCCCTTGTGATATTGCAGGAGGTACAATAACTGGAGCATATTCTTTGTGCAAAGCAGCTTGTTGATTAGCTGTTGAAAAAATATCTGTATCTCCATTACCATCTACAAAGCAATCATAAAAGTCTCTCAGATAACTTTTCATCAATTCTTTTTCGATAGAAGAAGGATATTCTTCACTCTCTATGAGGGTTTGATGGAGAGAATGGATTTTCTTTAGAAGTATAGAAGACTTTTTATATTCCATATGTAGGTGATGTTTTTGAAGCCAAAAGAATAACAGATTTAGCAGATTATTTATTATTCGCAACAAAAATGATATTTTGCATTTTCGTATGAATATTTTCCTTAATATGATGTTTGCAATGATTATTCCAAGTTTTACATGTTCTTAGAACCAAATTTTAAAGGCCAGCGAAGTGGGTGGATAGAAGTCATCTGTGGATCCATGTTTTCGGGCAAGACAGAAGAATTGATCAGACGGTTGAAACGTGCCACATTCGCCAATCAACGAGTGGAAATTTTTAAACCGATGAAAGACAAGCGCTATCATGAGACTAATGTCGTTTCTCATGATGAAAATGCCATTCCATCAACTCCAGTAGAAACGAGCAGTAAGATTTTGGATATTGAGGGTGACATCATGGTAATTGGTATTGATGAAGCTCAGTTTTTTGATGATCGATTGCCACAAATTTGTGAAACGCTTGCACTTCGAGGTGTACGTGTCATCGTTGCAGGTCTGGATATGGATTTTCAAGGGATACCATTCGGACCGATGCCTGCACTCATGGCAATGGCCGAGTATGTAACCAAAGTCCATGCTATTTGTCCCCATTGTGGAAATCTTGCGACTCATTCCTATCGATTGTCAGAAGAAAAAGAAACTGTTGTTCTTGGAGAGAAGGACAAATATGAGCCTCGATGTCGGATCTGTTATCAAATGGGGAATATTTTAAATTTGAGATAACTCGCTATCGATTAGTTTGCAAGCAGTGAAATTCAGGTACTCATAAAGAATAAAAATAGTCATTTGAAATTGACTGTAAACATCCAATACCCTCTATTACTATAAAAATACTTATTGCTATAATAATTGTCTCTTCTCTTGGAAGCTGTAAGCAAGAAAAATATTCAGATTCCCATTGGGATTTAGTTTACAAGAATAATGCAGAAGGAGAGGGGCTTTATGGGGACAAGCAACTTTTAATAGATGCCGTAAGACAAGGTTATCCAATAAGAATCGGATTTGGAGGAAGAAGAGCAAATGATACTCTAAAATCAATTGAACACTTTGCTGATGCAGAATTTCTAAGTATAATAAATGGTGAAGAGGTATTTGCTCAAATTAATTCCATATTTGGTCAAAAGCCAAATTTAGATGCAGATACATTAAGACTAAAAATAAAACATGAAAATGAATGGACACTTATAATTGGAACAAATGGTGAAAGAAGTACTCTGTCTAGGTATTTCAATGAGGATCTTACAAAAGAGAGCCAGCAAGGAAATCGTGGATGTAATTGGTATGTAAGAAAACCTGAAATTGTAAATGATGGTAGGATAATACCAATTTGGAATTAAAAGGCCTGGATGTCACCGGTCCTCAGAATGCTACACCGTCAAGACACATATGCGCATATAAAGTACAGCGACTACTGCCACCACATAGATTTTTTATGCTTGCTAGCGTTAAGTATCAGAGATTCTATCATTTTGATTAGACTCTCGCTAGCATAAAGCGGGATAAATAGCTTTTTGGATTTTAAAATGTGTTAACCACATCATTAATCAGCAATATAATTTCAAATCATTCATCATTATTGATACATTTGCAATTCCATAATATGATTGCCAAAAAATCATTTCATATAACCCACCTAGACTAGCCAACTCATGAGTGATAAGTTTATCAATTCAGCCCTGATCTCTGTGTACCACAAGACGGGCTTAGATGCCATTGTTCAAAGACTCGATGATCTTAACATTAAAATCTACTCGACAGGAGGTACACAAAAGTACATTGAATCCTTAGGCGTTGAAGTACATACAGTTGAGAATTTGACTTCATATCCTTCCATATTAGGAGGTAGAGTTAAGACCCTTCACCCCAAAATATTTGGAGGCATATTAGCTAAACGGGAGCAAGAACACCTAACAGAATTAGCAGAGTATGATATTCCTGAAATTGATCTTGTCATTGTAGATCTGTATCCATTTCAAGAAACAGTAGCGACTTCAGATGATGAAAATGAAATCATTGAGAAAATAGATATTGGTGGTATCTCACTGATACGAGCTGCTGCAAAGAATTATAAAGATCTTGTTGTTATTCCTTCAAAGGATCAATACGCAGATTTATTAGATATTTTAAATGCTAAGTCTGGATTGACATCTATCGATGACAGAAAATCATTAGCAAGAAAAGCATTTTCGATATCATCTGGATATGATTCTGCCATCAATCAGTTTTTTAGTGAAGATAAATCGAAAGGTGTTGATTTGAATGAAGAAGAAGCAATTTCACTGAGATATGGAGAGAATCCCCATCAAAAAGCTAAGTTTTATGGTAACCTAGAGCATAAATTTGAAAAGCTCAGTGGCAAAGAGTTATCCTACAATAACCTTGTCGACATAGATGCAGCTGTAGAAATTATATCAGAATTCGAGCATAATCTACCTACCTTCTGTATACTCAAACACACAAATGCTTGTGGTGTCGCGACAAGAGAGACAGTGAGTGATGCTTGGGATGCTGCATTGGCAGGAGACCCTGTTTCAGCTTTTGGAGGCATACTGATAGCAAATACAGAAATAGATTTAGAAACAGCTAAGAAGATCAATGAAATCTTTTATGAGGTAGTCATAGCACCTAGTTTTTCAAAAGAGGCCTCAAACCTATTGTCAAAAAAGAAGAAGCGTGTGTTATTGAGAATGAAGGATATGTCAGTACCATCCGAACGAGTGAAGACAATACTCAATGGTATATTATGGCAGCAATGTGATGTTATAGATCAGACTGATCATCAGTTTAATACAGTAACAAAGAAAGCACCTTCTGATAGAGATTTACAGAACATTATTTTCGCAAATAAATGTGTTAAAAATCTGAAGTCAAATACAATTGTGCTTGTTCGGGATAATCAATTGCTCGGCATGGGTTGCGGTCAGACCTCAAGAGTAGATGCCTGCAAACAAGCAATAGATAAAGCCATTCGCATGGGCTTCATACTTGATGGTGCAGCTATGGCCTCCGACGCTTTCTTCCCATTTCCAGATTGCGTTGAATTGGCTCATAAAGCAGGAGTAACTGCTGTTGTGCAACCTGGCGGATCAATCAAAGATCAGTTGTCTATTGATTACTGCGATACAAATGAGCTTGCAATGGTATTCACTGGTATCCGACACTTCAAACACTAAATGAGTTGAGAGTACTTTGTTTAGATATTGGTAATACAAGAGCAAAGTATGCCCTATATGAAGAGAGGGAATGCAAAATGACAGGGTTTTATC
>Ga0079203_1003069_pt1 | contig 10675 bp, 4 predicted proteins | sample PorBlaMBantryBay_FD_68602 | JGI IMG/M metagenome (GOLD analysis project Ga0079203, IMG submission 68602) | Marine algae microbial communities from Bantry Bay - Bantry Bay, Ireland | ecosystem: Host-associated > Algae > Red algae > Blade | place: Bantry Bay, Ireland
TAATAATAAGCAAACTCCCTACGGAAGTATCCTTTAATGATGCCGTAGCGGTAGCCGGACAGATGGGGAAACTCAATGTAGTAGATTTTGAGTTTGATCTGGATAACAAGTACAATATGTGGTCTGCATTGTTGGGCGGAACCTTTTTATTTTTATCCTATTTTGGAACCGACCAAAGCCAGGTACAACGTTACCTATCTGGGAAAACACTTACAGAAAGTAGATTAGGATTGATCTTTAATGGGATCTTTAAAGTACCGATGCAGTTCGGCGTATTGTTTGTCGGAATCATGGTATTTATGTTTTTTCAATTTATAAAACCTCCTATCCACTTCAACCCCGCCAATGTCGAAATCCTGAATAGTAAACCCGAGTATCGCGACAGTCTCGCATTGGTACAAGCAGATTTTGACGAAGTATTTGAACAAAAAAAAGCACAGATCGGTACCATGATTGCGGCGATTGATAATGACGATGACACTCAGATCGCCTCCGCTAAAAAAGAACTCAACGTATTGGATCGCCGCGACCGTATCATCCGAAAAGAGGTAGAAGGCTTGCTGTCCAGCTACGAAGTAAACTATCCCGGCCTGACCAGCATTGAAAAGCGAGATACTGATTATATCTTTATTTCCTTTGTCACCAGTCATCTCCCGCACGGACTTATCGGACTATTGCTGGCCGTTATTTTTGCCGCCGCGATGTCCTCCGTATCCTCCGAATTAAGCGCACTCGCCAGCTGTACCACAGTAGATTTCTATCGCCGCTTTTTTGGTGAGAAATATTCAGACTTACATTATCTACGAGCTACAAAAGGCTTCACTTTCTTATGGGGGCTCGCCGCCCTGGCTTTTGCCGGAGGTGCCTCTCTTTTCGAAAATCTAATCGAATTCGTTAACATCGTAGGCTCTCTCTTCTACGGTACCATTCTTGGCATCTTCGTCGTAGGTTTCTTCCTGAAAAACGTCAAAGCCAACGCGATTTTCTGGGCCGCCATCGTAGGCGAAATATGCGTCGTCTCTATATTTACAATGGACTACTACGGCACCGTCAATATCGCCTACCTCTGGCTAAATTTAATCGGATGTATGATTACTATTTTTGTAAGTCTAATTTTTCAAGGATTAATGGAGGGAAAAATTGAGTAATGAAAAAAGAAAACGATTATGCGCCTTGAGGGTCAATTACAGAAGCAAAAGTAGCCTAGAACAAGAATGATTAACCAAAAAAAATCCCGAATACCTTTCGATATTCGGGACTCATTCCTTAGCTTAGGAATGTTGATAAAAAAATTACTTGCTACCACTTGGCATATTCATCTTCTTACCAGTCCATTCAGCAATAGACTTTTGGTTCATTCTTACATAATCCATGTTACCTTCTGTTTTAGCCATTTCCATAGACTTAGTAGCAGAAGCAACTGCTGCTTTCTTGTCACCCATCTTTGCTTCGATCAAAGACTGAAGACGTAACTGCCAGAATTTAGCTTCCTTCTTATTCGCCATTTTGATCCAGTCGTGTGCTTTAGCCATATCCTTATCGTTATCATAAAAATAACGAGCAGCAGCATAATAGTCACCACGAGAAGTACCCGCCATAGCCGTTTCGATGTCTTTCATCACGCTTTTGTCCACATCTGTTTTAACGGTGAATCCAGCTATTGTGTTTTCCCACATCATAGCTACTGTTGCACTATTCAATTTGTTATCAGTAACCATGATCGTAAACGTTTCAACTGGCATAGCTGTTTTCTTAGAAGAAATCTTAAAACGAGCTGCTTCATCGCTAGCCATCCACTCACGAGGAACACCCCAGTGCGTGATATTATTATAAAGAATGACCTCCCATGAATCTTTGGCAGGAACCACATAAAGTGCGTACTTGCCTTTCTCTACTTCCTTACCTTCAATCATTACATTGGTAGAAAAAGAAATCTTAGAAGAAGCATTAGCACCCGTTCTCCAAGTTTCGCCAAATGGTACCAAACCATCAGTAGCAAAAATAGTACGATCTTTCATACTAGGACGAGAATACTCAATCATTACATCAGTAAGACCAATCGTCGTTTCCATTTTCATAGTTGGACTTGGTTGAGGGGTTTTAATTTGTGCATTCACGGAAAATCCGCTTATTAGCAAACATAAACATAGACAGGAATAGAGGAATCCTTTTTTCATTATTGGTAAATTTATTGTTAAAAAAATAGTAGTAAAATTTATTTTAATAGGAACTAAGTTTATCGAACGTCCCAAGCCGCAAAGGTATGGCTTTTAAAAATTCCAGTTGAGCCCAAATCTAAAGGTTAGAGGTATATTTCGCTCATTGTCATCCAGAAAGTTATAAAGGGCCATTATTTCGTACCCCATTAGTCCGCCAGATGACGATTGATAACCTGCACCGATATAGAAATTTTCTCGGTTTTGTTGAAAACTTCCAAAGTTACTGGCTTGATCATTTAGATCAGAAACCCCTTTTATCTCATATTCTACCTGCGCAAAAATAGATTGTGAAAATTTAGCTCTGGCAAATGGTCCTATGCCCCAATAAATTTGACGGGGATTAGTGCCTTCTACAAAAATTTCAAAATAATCTACTGACAACCGAGGTCCGATAGAAAAAACATCATTTATCTTGTAGCCCACCATCGGTGAAACCCCGATAAACATCGTATTAAATCCTCCTATGCCACCAAATTGTAGGTTAAATCCTCCTCCATACCATAACTTGTGGGCAAATCCACCACTTTCATCAAAATACTCATCTGTCGAGTCTCTTTTTTTCTTTTTCTTAGTACGCTGTGCATCCGCTGTAGTAATACCGAATACAAAGGTAAATAGGAGTAGCAAGGTGAAAATCCGAGTGATTTTTTTCATGTTTTGAAAAATTCAGGTGTAAAAAAGGGTTTATTCCAGCACAAAATTAGGAAATTTTTGAGAGTAGCAGGGTCTATTTAACAGTCCTGCATAGAGACCTCAACAGGATAACGCATCTAAGGTAGAAATTGTTGATTAGTCTAGCCTAGTCAGATTAAAGGAAGGAGGTAATAAGTTGGTAGGATTGATGAGTTGATGATCTTCGAGATATTTGATCCAGGCAGCAGCACGCTTGCTACTGCTAAAATCATAAAAAGTCTGTGCTTCATTGAGTTTTTCATGAAAACCCAACCGATCTTTGAAGTGAAATTCTAATAATTTGATGACACCATAGGTATAGTAATCTCGCTTACCACCACTACTACTCACAAATGGGGCAGCAACGTCATAGGACAGGATATGATATATTTTTTGGAAATCCAGACTTTGATCTGCTTTTTCAAAATCTACCCCAAATGCCTTAAGATAGTGATGATAAAAATCAAGCTGTGACATTTCCTGATGGTGCTGAATTAATGTTTTCCGTTCCTTTTCATTATCCAAATCAAAAATCGGTAAGCCAAAATCTTTAACCAGAAAAAAGCGATCCGGCACTAATAGTTCTGGCGAAATTCGAGGTAACCATTTTACGACCAGTGGTATATCCTCATAGGTAACCCTGGCTAGAATAGATTCCTGAATTTTTATCAATGAGGCCCGATCCGTATTCATTTCAAAAGAAGCCAATAGTTGCTCTTCCATTGTTTTTCCCAGTGAGGCAAGTTGAGCAATATTAAATTGGGTAACTTGTTCCTCAAATTCACTGAGGTATTCATTCTCATTAAAATAGGTGGTCAATATGGTTTGTAATGCCTGCGCTCGTTCAACCGCAAGGGTACCACTTCCGATATGACTTAAAAACCAGCCAGAACGAAAAAGATTGTTATAAAATGATCCTTTATCTACAATTTCAAAATTAGCGGATTTTTTTACTAAAAAATCTAACATCCGCTTGGGCTGATCTACCGTAAATAATTTTGGAATATCATCCAGCTCTTTATAAGAAAACTCAAACGAATCAAAATACATTAAATCTGTTGAAACGAGCAACTTAGGGTTTACCTCCAATTTTCTAATGTCCCGAACAGGTCGTACTTTTTGTAACGCACGTAAGCAACGATCTTGATAGCGCGGGCCATAATAAACCGAAGTCGTAATCTGATTGATGTCCTCAATCGTTAGCGTATCGCTCTCCAAAATAGAAGCTAATTTTTGCTCAAAGAAAAGCTTTGCCCATGTTCGATAATCCGCTCCTTTCGTCTCCCACATTTTTTTCCATGGAATAACATCAAATTTTTTCCGACCTTCTATTGGTGTAAAGGAATAGTTGTAAATACCTTCCATGACAGGAGCCAGGTTATCGGCTACCGTCAGCTCAAGGTCTCGTTTTTGAATAAGAATTCGATCATCATCCAGCAACGTAAATAACTCCGGTACCATCGCCACCTCTGCATAAATTCGGATATAAAATAAAATTTTCCGAATCGCTTTAACATCTGCTGTGTTGCGAATCGCATGGACCAATTCAGGGTATTGATCCGATGTAGGAGGTCCCATTACCTTAATATCTCTTTTGTGAAAACTAGTAGGATCTTCCAAGAAATCGTTCAGCGAAAGCGTTCCACTTTCATCATTATTATCATTGATTAATTGAACCAGTTGATTTAAAATCCCTTCATCCGCTTCAGTTTGGTGAATCTCCAATAATTTTTTTTGAAAACCTGGATCGTCTAAACTCAGCTTGTTTAGGTAATAATTACAGGCACCAATGGCACCGATATTACCAAAAATATCTGCCTTTTTTAAGTAGAGCCGCAATTGGTGATTATCATTTTGAATCTTCTCCAGTGAACGAGAGTAAAACCAATCCAGGATTCGACCAATGGAATAGTTGGTTTCCAATTTTCCTTCATGTAAACAAGCCCAGTATTCTAGTCCCGTGATTTCATTAAGCGTAAGTTGTTGTATTAACGTATTTTCGATTGCCACCCGTTGACTGGGATTTTCGGTTTGGAGGAGTAGATTCAGTTGTTGCTCAATGAGCGGAGACAGTTGATAATCAATATTGTTTTTTCGACAATAATAGGTCAGCTGTGAGAGCTGCTCCAGGTATTTATATTGAAAAGAAGGTAGCGACTGATTGTAATTTCTAAACATCTGCCGATACTTTTCGGACAGGGCAATTACTTCATTAGGTTCTCCCTCTGTCAGTTTGATAAAAGAAGCAACGGCGACGGAATCATTACGGGAATTGAGTCGACGAAAAAGACGTTCGTAATTTTGGGTCGTTTCTATTGCTTCATTTTTATTGACAAAATAGTCTCGGTTTTCATCCCATTCGTAATCGTTATAATGAGCTGCCCAGTAGAGCATATAATTTTTTCGGGCTGTATGATCTCTTTTAGCATAAGCTTCATTGGAAAGTTCTGCGCTTTTATTTTCTACCTGAATCAGGAGGTGCGTCAGTCGATTGATCCTGTCTACGATCAGCGTAGCAAGTTGTCGATTATGCTTACCGGATTTTTTTCTGATTTTAAATAAATGACCAGCCAGATAGTACATCGTACGTGGATGGTGGTGCTGACTCAGATCCCGAATAGCATTGTATTCAATCCAGTATTTTTTATCAGCCAATGTGAGCATACGCCCATAATAGTCTACTGTTTCTACAAAAAAAACAGGACGAGTAGGGCTGATGATCCGATAACCATGTGCGCGAATTTCTTCTATCGTTGTGAGCGAATCAATGAGGTGGTTGTATTTTTTTACCAGCGTTTTAGTGTCTTTGGCGTCCAGATAGACGTTGGTAAGATTGGCGAGTCGCTCCTGTGCAAACCCTAGATCGTAATTATTTTTATTAATCAAACCAAGTAATGTCCGTAGGACTTTAATGTCCACAAATTCCTGTAACACTAGCGCTATCTTTTGATAGATGGCCTTTTTGTCTTGGAATTTTGCTTTTTTAAACTTAGGATTATTTAACAAGTCGGTCAGATAAGTATATCCCTCCGGACGGTCGAGTTCCTGTATATGATTAAGTCCACTAAGTACAATGGAATCATTCCTCGTCTTCATTCCCAAATTGATCTGTTGAATGTACTGATTGAGCAAAACAGAGGCATCTGATTCCTGTGATTCCTCGGGCGCACCAATTTTATAACGGACCTTCATGTCTTCTGGCTCCGTAAGATAAAATACTTCCAAAAGGTCAGAATATTTCAACTGATCTGCTAGATCATAATAAAAACCAAGAAAATCTGTACGGGATACGGGGTCAGAAAAGGTGAATTCTTCAGGGGTAAATAGGGTATGATGGGTAATAATTCGACGGGCTTTGTGCTTGAGTTCAGGATGATCCAGCAGCGTTCCCAGATCGCGTAACGCTCGCTTATTTCCCTCTAGCAGGCTGGCTTCCAGGCGCTTAAGTAAGGCTCGGTAATCCGTGTCCGGATTCGGAGTAGCTGCCAATAGGGTAGCGGCTAGACAAAATATCGAGAAAATGGGGATCGTTCTACTCACGCGTTCAACAGTTCTTTAGCTTAATATTCATGCAAGAACTGAACCGAATTAACGGGTGATAGAATAGAAAATTTTAAATTAAAAAATAAGGTTATTCTTTTAACGTTATCTCCTCCAGATAATAGATATCCTGCTGAACGTTGACATAATATCTTCCACCCATATAAATAATGTTTCTAAAGGCAGCATTATCGTTCTGATCGAGGATAGCTCGGTTGTAGACAATATCTCGTAATTCTTCAAAATCATCACTGATTAGTTTATACTCAAATCCTCTATTGGCTTGATGAAAGTACTGATTGTCAGCCTGATATACAAATCTTGCTGGTGAGGTGATACCTGCTCGCTGAAAGCTAGATCCGTTATCTTCCGAGACGTAAAAGTCGAAACTATTGAAAGAAGTCATGTAGAGTTTGTTTTCTTTAGCAAAAACGTCTAGCGTCCATCCACTTACGACCTGATCATAGGTGCCATTAGGGGTGATTCGGAAACCACCATCCTGATGTGTGACATAATAGGCACCATTGATATAGGTAATATTACTCATGGTTTGAGGATTGGCACTCATTTCAGGAATAGAAACAACATGTTTTACCTGTACAGAAACAAACTCCTGCTTGGTACTATTGAGGTTAATATCCACGATCACAATACCCATATTGCTAGGTTGACCCGGAGTATTGATTTGTACTGGAAAAGCCAATTGACTGGCGTCCTCGTTAAATGCACCAGCATCTTTAGCACTGGTCCCTTCAAAATCAATAGAAGCTCCATTAGGTAGTTCAATATCATTAACCACCAAATCTCTGGTCGATTCTGAATTCCTTACCAAATGAAATTCTACTACATTTATATTTTGTTTTCCAATAAAACGGGCAAAAACCCAATCCCCAATCGCAGGACGGCCAAAATAAAAACCTGCCAAACCGATGGCTCGCTCTTCAATGACTTTATTTTCCGCATCAATTCTGAAAAACTCTAAATCATTGATCGCCAGTACTTCATTAGGACCACTATGCATATTGCGAATCGGACCAATAGCACTCAGTTCAACTTTATCCCACGGATTGGCCGCAGCTGATGTGGTCGTTTCTTTATAACAGGCGCTGGATAAAAACAGGCAAATTATACTCGCTAAGAAGATAATACGTCTCATTGTTGCTTTATTTTAGAATCAAAGTGAAAATTTCAGGTTCAGAAGGGCGGTAAATGTGGGGTTAAAGGGTAAGAATCAAAAGATTTACTGCCAAAATTACAAAATTACACGGAAAATAGCTATACTACACTTACTAGTAATGAATTATTATGAAGCGACTTCTTCAATTAATGGCCTTAGATGACTACTATTTGACATAAACCATAATAGGATGTTCTTTCGTATATCATTTAATCCATAGCTTTCTTATTTTTATAAGTAAAATGGAAATTTAGAGAAACGCTGAATCTTTTAGGAATGGCGATTAAAAAAGAGGAAGCATAGTGTCTTAATTTATTTTATCAACATTCCTTACCTACCATTATTAGACTTTTTTAGGAAATAATTAAAACTTATTATGTCGAAGTACCTCTACGTACTAGCTATGCTTTTTTGTAGTGTCATAGCTATTGCACAGGCTCCATCTTTTAAAGCCAATCAACTTCCAATCAATAAAAATCAGGAAGTACTAACCAGGCAATTCCGTAATTATCAAATATTTCAGCTACCAATATCAGATATCCACCAACAGGTGAGTAAATCGGATCGTGCTGATTTTTCATTGACATTGAACTCGCAATTGCGATGGGATTTTCAAATCAATGCCCATGATATTCGTAGCGAAAAATATCGCTCCCGTACCAACACTTCTGCTGGAATAGTAGAAAATAAACGACAAAAAAACATCACTTATCGGGGGCAATTAATGGGCCAGAACGAATCCAATGTCAGACTGACTATCACAGATAATTTCTTTTATGGTTTGGTAGAAAACCAAGACGTACTTTATTTTATTGAGCCATTGTCTTATTTTTCTCCGAATGCCCCTGCTGACCAGTACATCATTTACCAGGAGGCAGATGTCATACCTACCGACGCCACTTGTGGTGCCACCGAATACCATCGTCGTAATACTCAGTTTCGGGAGTCTACCACTCCTCCGTCCGGTGGTAATGCTACCCGCATGATGATGGATTGTCATGAAGTGGAACTAGCCATAGCAAGTGACTTCTCCATGTTTACCAAATACGGAAGTATTCTTAATGTTGAAATTCATAACATAGCAGTTATGAATAATGTACAGACGAATTATGACACCGAATTCGCTGTTGAGTTTTTCTTCAACATCGTAGAACAGTTTACCTCCGATTGTGCTTCTTGTGATCCTTGGTCTACTACTACCTCGGCTTCAGCGCTATTAAATGATTTTACAAATTGGGGAAACAGTGGCGGCTTTGGGATTACGCACGACCTTGGACAAATGTGGACCAACCGAAATTTTGACGGATCTACTATCGGTATCGCTTGGTTAAATGCTGTTTGTACAAACTCAAGGTACCATTGTTTACAAGATTTTTCCAACAATGCACAGTCTTTAAGAGTATTGACTTCTCATGAGATAGGACATAATTTTGGTTCTGGCCATGATGATAATACTGCTTGTATAATGTCCCCTTCTGTTAACACTTCTACTTGTTGGTCTAATCAATCTGTTAATGCCATTGATGGCTTTACTAGCAATTTCTTAGGAGGATGTTTAGGCGACTGTGTAGGAAACGGAGTAGCTCCAACTGCTGAATTCTCTGTTAGTAATGCAATTGGTTGTAGCCCATTGATAGCAAATTTTATGGATCAGTCTATAAATGATCCTACTAGTTGGCAATGGGATTTTCCAGGAGGAAATCCTACGAGTTCCACTGATCAAAATCCTAGTATAACCTATAATTTTCCCGGTAACTATTCTGCAACACTTACGGTCAGTAACGATGTGGGTTCAGATGTGATTACCATGACTGATATTGTAACAGTATTGGAAGAGCCTACTACAGGATTTGACTTCTCAGTTGACTTGAATACCGTTGAATTTTTTAATAATTCTCAAAATTCAGACTCCTGGTTATGGGATTTTGGAGATGGTAATACCAGCACCGATTTTGCTCCTATGCACAACTATTCCGAAAGTGGTTTTTATGAAGTCAGCCTTACCGCAACTAATTCCTGCAATGGTATAACCGTCACCCAAACCATAGAAATCATCCTTCCACCTTTTGCTGATTTCGTCGGAACACCTACTTCTGGCTGTGCGCCATTGACAGTAGATTTTACTGACTTCTCCGGCAATAACCCTACCCAGTGGACATGGACCGTACCTGGTGGAACACCTGAAATTTCTTCCGAACAAAATCCTACTATTATTTACTCAACAGCGGGTACTTTTCCCGTTACACTCGAAGTTTTTAATGATGCTGGATCAGATAGGTTTCCTGTCGATAATTATATCACCGTACTTCCCCTTCCTACGCCTGTTTTTTCATTCGTTATTGATGGACAAAATGTAAGTTTCCAAAATAATTCTAGTGACGCTGATTTTTATGATTGGGATTTCGGAGACGGAAACCTAAGCGATCAGGAAAATCCTACCCATAGCTATACAGCAGGTGGAACCTATCAGGTTACCTTGTTTGCTTACAATGATTGCGGAACAGAAACGATGATTCAAAACATCAATATTCAAAGTGCACCTGCCGCCGCCTTTGCCGCAGATGTACTGTCGGGTTGTAGTCCACTTGAAGTTAATTTTATGGATCAATCTACCGGCGCCACAAGCTGGGAATGGACTTTTCTTGGTGGAACTCCTTCAAGCTCTACGGATCAAAACCCAACCGTAATTTACAATACCGCTGGATTTTATACCGTAACATTGGAAGCCATGAACACCGCTGGTAGTAACTCAATTACAGAGATAGACTACATAGAAATAGTCCCTTCAGCTGATCCATCCTTCACGACGAGCTTGGATGAAAATACAGTTACATTTACAAATACCTCCTCTAATACGACGACGTATAGCTGGGATTTTGGAGACGGAAACAACAGTGTTGAAACCAACCCGACACATACGTATGCAGATGATGGTGATTATGTAGTGATTTTGACAGCGACGAATAATTGCGGTAGTGAAACGATTCAGGAAACGGTAACCATTTCCAATGCTCCAGTAGCAGCATTTGGCGTTTCTACCAGAATGGGGTGTACCCCGTTGACCGTT
>Ga0079203_1003070_pt1 | contig 10673 bp, 8 predicted proteins | sample PorBlaMBantryBay_FD_68602 | JGI IMG/M metagenome (GOLD analysis project Ga0079203, IMG submission 68602) | Marine algae microbial communities from Bantry Bay - Bantry Bay, Ireland | ecosystem: Host-associated > Algae > Red algae > Blade | place: Bantry Bay, Ireland
TGGCTTTTTCCGAATCCGAGAGCGTGACATTGAAGTCAAGCGGGGGCATCGGGTCTTCGGTGTCGGTAATGCGGAGCCATGCCACCGAGTTCTCGAGCGAACCGGGCACAATGGCGTGCTTGCCAGGGGATTCGGCGAGGACCTTGAAGGCCTCCTCCTCGATATCGAGGCGAAGCCCGGCTTCCCGCGAGCCTTGATCTGGGCCATGGCAGAGGAAGCACTTGTCTGAGAGGATGGGCCTCACGTCCGCATTATAACTCACGCGATCCTCGGCGAAGCAGGATGCGAGGCTCGTGATGAAAATGAGAAGGTGGGACTTGAGGGGGGGCATCACGAGTGGGATTTTGTATGCCAAACTGATGGGCGATTTGGACTCTACGGGAGTGAGTTCCTTTATGTTGCGACTATTTTAGAAATCTTTTCATCGCCGAGATTGATGCGAACGAGGAAATCACGGTTGGTTGGCTCGCAACCGCTCCGTGCTGAGGTTGAAAAGTTGAGAGAGATCTGTTGGCGGGCCATGCTTCCGCCGGATACGGCGTGGACCCGGCCGGCGACCTATTCGTGCTTGATGGATGATTTCAATTCTCCCTGCAGATATTCATCGGCAGTGAGGAGGCCTCCGGTGAGGGCTTTGGACATGCCTCTACTTAAGAATACTAACCTTGAGCTCACAAGGTTGGAAGATTCGTGCCTTTTAAAGGTGAGGCTTCCTTTGGTGCTGCGCGGCTTGGGGGCCTTGATGAAGCGGTTTACGGCGGCGCGTTTTACTCCTTCGGTAGGTGGGGTTCTAGGCTCGATGATTTTGCTTGTTCAGCGGCGGCGGCTTTCCGGATGAAATACTCCGTGAGGTCGCTCTGCATGCGATATTTACGGTCGCCTTTTTTCGGCTCGATGCGCTTTGAGGAGCCATCGGTGAGGATGAGGGAGGCGTTTTGGTTATCGCGGAAGCAGGAGGTGAGGACTTTGAGGAGAATTTTTTTCGAGGCTTTATCGCGAATGGGCGTCATGAGTTCGACCCGTTTTGAGAGGTTACGCGTCATCCAGTCGGCCGAGGAGATGTAGACCTCTTGGTCTCCGCCTTGGTGGAAGCTGAAGATGCGCATGTGCTCGAGCTGTTGGTCGACGATTGAGATGACTTTGATGTTACGGGCTTCTTTTCGCTCGCCTGTTTTGAGGCAGCAGATTCCGCGGATGTTGAGCTGGATGTCGACGCCGGCCTTTGAGGCGCGGTAGAGTGCTTCGATCATGTCTGGGTCCTCGAGAGAGTTCATCTTTGCGATGATGCGGGCTTCTTCACCTTCGGAAGCGCGCGCGGTTTCTTCATCGATGAGATCGATGAGGGTGCGTTTCATCTGGGTGGGTGCGGGGATGAGGGCTTGGAAGTTTTCGAGTTTAGTGCGGCCAGTGACGGCGTTGAAGAAGGTGGAGGCATCGACGCTGATTTCGTGGGAGGCGGTGAAGTAGGAGATGTCGGTATAGAAGCCAGCGGTGACCTCATTATAGTTGCCGGTGGCGAGGTGGACGTAGCGGCGCAGTGAGCCTTCTTCCCGGCGGACGACGAGGGTGATTTTGGCGTGGGTTTTCAGGCCTTTGACGCCGTAGATGACTTGGGCACCGGCACGGCGGAGTTCTTCGGCGCGGACCAAGTTATGAGCTTCGTCAAAGCGGGCTTTAATTTCGACCAGCGCGGTGACTTGCTTGCCTGACTTGGCGGCGTGGACGAGGGCATCGACGATTTTGGAATTTTTAGCGGTGCGGTAGAGGACTTGCTTGATGGCGAGGACGTCTGGGTCCTCGGCTGCTTCCTCGATAAAGCGGACGACGGGTCGGTAATTTTGATAGGGGTGGACGAGGGTGAGATCTTGCTCTTTAAGAAGGTCGAAGAAGGAGCGGGAGGGATCGAAGTCCGGTGATTCTGCTCCGGCGATGGGGTCGGTGCGGAGGTGGCCGAAGCCCTCGGTCATGGCGAGCTGAAAGAAGCTGGCGAGGGCGAGGGGAGCGGAGGTGAGGTAGACCTTTTGGAGGGCGATATCGAGGAGGGAGATGAGTTCTTGGCTGAGGTCATTGTCCTCGCTGATTTGTAGGCGGACGGGGAAGGATTGAACGCGGTCGGTGACGACTTGGCGGATCTCTTCTGCGAAGTCGTGTGCCTCGTCTTCGTTGGCGGGGATGTCGGTATTTCGAGTGAGGCGGAGGACGGTATGCTGGATCACTTTTTCCTCCGGGAAAAGGGTGTCGCAGAAGTAGGCGGCGAGGTCCTCGAGGAGGATGAAGCCGCCTTCATCGAGGACGACGATGCGTGGGGCGCTGGTAGGCATCGGGATGACGACGACCCTTTCTTGGCCTTTTTTAGAATCAACAGAGTCGAGGACGCGGAGGGCGAGGCAGATCGAGAGCGAGGGGACTAATTCTCGGGCGTTCAGGCTGGTGAGGTAGAGCGGGGAGAGAAGGGGGGAGATTTCTTCATCGAAATACTGGCGGAGGCGGGAAACTTGGGGCGAGTCAAGCGAGGCCATTTTTTTCTGACCGAGGCCTTCCTTTTCCAGAGCGGGGAGGAGGTCGCGGCGGAAGAGACGTTCTTGATCTCTGGTGAAGCGGCGTAGGCGAACCTCGATGGCGGTGAGCTGTTCGGCGGCGTCACGTCCGCGGGAGTCGGTGTAGCCCATCATGGAGTCTTGTAGGCTGTAGAGTCCGCCGATGCGCACTTGGAAGAATTCGTCGAGATTCGATCCGGAGATGGCGAGGAATTTGACGCGGTCGAGGAGGGGAAGGTCCTCGCGGATGGCTTCGTTCAGGACGCGCTGATTGAACTCGATCCATGAGAGTTCGCGATTGATGAGAGCTGGCTTCATGGGGCTTCTTTTAGAATAATTTTAAGGCCAAAGAGTTCCTCGAAGAGGTCGGCTTTTGACGGGAGGGCGAGGCGTTCGGCGGTGGCATCATAGACGCCGGTGACGGTGAGGGTGAGGCGGTCGCCTTTTAACGAGGCGTGAACATTCTTAACGCGCTGGGAGTGCGATCGTTCGAGGGCGTCGGCGACCCGGATGAGGGCGGACAATTTAGCGACGCGCATGCGATCGGTGGCTGAGAGTTGTCCGTAACCCTCGTGCTCGATCTGGGGTGTTGCTTTGCGATGGTAGCGGGTGATGAGGGCGACGATTATGCGATCGGCGTCATCGAGGCCAAAGATCTCGCTGTGCCGGACCATGTAGAACGAGTGGTGCTCGTGTCCCTTTGGCGAGATATGGTTACCTGCTTCGTGCAAGAGGCATGCGACCTCGAGGAGGAGGGAGTCGTGTTGGCTGAGGCCGTGAAGAGATTGTGTCTGGGCGAAAAGCTCGCGGCAGAGGTGGGCGACGTGAAGGGCGTGCTTGAGGTCGATATCGAAGCGGAGAGCGGTGACCTCGGCCGAGTGAAGCAGTTGTTCCCGGATTTCGTCCTGCAAGCTGCCTGGGTTTGCGAGATCTGTGAGGAGACCTTTTTCATAACCGGAAGGGGAGACTCGGAGGGTTTTGAGCTCGAAGCTGTCAGCGATACAGCTGTTAATGACGAGGGAGGGAAGGGCGGATCCGGCGGTTTGGTAGTCGAGCCGGAAGCGCTTCACTCGTTCGCTCTCGGTGACGCTCGCGACGTGTTCGGTGAGTTGCTCGAGGTCGGCGTAGCTGGATTTTGTTTTGTCTGGTTTTGCGAGGAAGGGGGCGAGGATTTGGATCTCGGTGCCGATCATGACGATGTCCTCGACTTGCTCGCTGTGGAAATCAAAGTGGAGCTGTGCGATGAGGCCTCGGATCTCTTCTTTGATGAGGCTGATGATTGGCTCGCCGATGAGGTCGGGGGCGTTGAGTCGTTCCCAGGTGCGGTGTGTCCCGAGTCGGTAGCTTTGGTAGCGCACGATCTGACCGCTTTTAAATAGGAGCGCGCGCGTGTTCCCGGGCCCGACGTGGACTACGATGGTGTTGCGCTTTTGCATCGAGGGGGTGTCGCGCAGGCGTCTTCTTGTTTTCAAAAAGACTAAGCGGGTCATCTCGCCATCGTCCAGCGGCTCGAATCTCCAGCCGCAAGCGATCTGGAGGCGGTTCAGAAACGACTCTGCGTTCTTGGCTTCGCGCAGGGTATTGGTCGTCACGGCACGGAGTGGAAGCTCTTCGAGATGGAGTTCCGCGAGGGCAGCTTGGAAGCCCTTGAGCACCTTTACGGCTTGCTCGATGGTAGAGGGGAGGATGATTCCGTGCCGAAAGATATCGCGCCCCAGAGGAATGTTCTTCTCGAGAAAATCGACGATTTTTTCTTCCCCACCGTCCTCGTCATGCGAGAGAACAATCATCGAGGCATGGCTCGCGCCGATGTGGATCGCTGCGCTCAGTTTGTTCTTCAGATTCTCCATTTTCTCGCAGCTCTATTCATCCCCCGATCGGCGAGAAGAGCAACAGGGAAAGTGTGACGGTTTCAAAGAGATGGTGGCGGAGCTGGGGGGCCTTCAATCGGGCTCTAATTCTCTTCGAAAAAGATTGAGTTTTCCTGCCGAAAGTCCTATTTCCCGCGCGTCGAAGGACGGTCTGGCTCATTTCAGGGCGCGGCCTATCCCGATTACTACTAAAATGAACGATTACGGAATCAACCTTGCTGACTTCAAGCAGAACGAAAAAGACACCGGAAGCGCCGACTTCCAGATCGCGCTCATGACCCAGCGCATCAAGCACCTCACCGAGCACATGGGCGACCATAAAAAAGACTTCGCCTCACGCCGCGGACTCCTCCGCCTCGTGGCCCGCCGCCGTAAGCTTCTTGATTACCTCGCGAGCAAGTCTGAGGAGCGCTACCAGAAGGTTCTCAAGTCCCTCGATCTGCGTCGCTAACTAATTTTGTAAAACGGCCACGGTGGAAGACATCGTGGCCGTTTTCCTTAAAGAGCCATTTCTCTTTTTAAAATGAGGTGGCTTTTCTGGTGAATGGGCCCACCCAAATAAAGAACGGGTCCACCTCATCATTTCACAAAAATCATCTCCCGGGAGGGTCCCGGGCGATCACACTAAAATAAGAAAATGAGTATACAAAATGTAACGGCCAATATCGGGCCAAGCCCCATGGTCATCGAGACCGGTAAATTGGCCAAGCTGGCCGACGGAGCAGTCACCGTCCAGATGGGCGAAACGATCGTCATGGTCAGCGCTGTCTCCCAAACGAAAATCCGCGAAGGCCAGACTTGGTTCCCCCTCTCGGTGGAATACAAGGAGCGCGCCTCCGCCGCTGGCACCTTCCCTGGTGGCTACTTCAAGCGTGAAGGACGCCCGACCGAGAAGGAAATCCTCACCTGCCGCATGACGGACCGCCCGCTGCGTCCGCTTTTCCCGAAGGGTTATCTTTACGATACCCAGATCATCGCCCTCCTGCTCAGTGCTGATCAGGTGAATGATGCTGACGTTCTCGCGATGAATGGCGCGTCGGCCGCTCTCGCTATTTCCGACATTCCTTTTGCTGGCCCCATCGGAGCCGTTCGCGTGGGCCGTGTCGATGGTGAGTTTCTCATCAATCCGACCTTCGAGCAGCGTGAAGATTCCGATCTCGACCTCATCTACGTGGGTAACAAGACCGACGTTATCATGATCGAGGGTGCTGCGAATGAAATCCCAGACGCAGAGTTTAAAAAGTCCCTCCACTTTGCCCAAGAAGCGGTGACTAAGCTTGTCGAGGCGCAGGAAGAACTCGTGAAACTCGCCGGTAAGCCGAAGCGTGACTACACCGTCACCGTGGCTAAGGAAGATCTCCTCGAGATCGGTTACGCCGTCGCCGGTGACCGGATTGAGGACGCGATTTACGCTGCTTCTAAAGTCGAGCGTGGCAAAAAAGTAGGCGCTCTCCGCGACGAGGTGGAAGCTGCTATTAAAGAAAAGTTTCCCCAGACTACCGAGTTCGAGATCGAGCAGGTATTTGAATACATTCAGAAGAAAGCCTTCCGTCTTTCCATTATGGAAAAAGGGGTCCGGGCAGACGGTCGTGGCCTCCGCGATCTCCGCGAACTTTATGGCGAGATCGGCACCCTGCCACGGGTTCACGGCTCGGCAATCTTCTCCCGCGGTGAGACTCAGGCACTCGGAATCTGCACCTTGGCACCTGCTGATGAGAAGCTTTACGTTGATAACTATGCGGGTGGTGAGGACTCGAAGAATTTCTTCCTGCACTACAACTTCCCACCCTTCTCGGTCGGTGAGACCGGTCGCTTCGGCGGCATGAACCGCCGTGAGATTGGACACGGAGCACTCGCTGAGCGTTCCATCGCACCGATGCTTCCTGACACCGATGAGTTCCCTTACTCCATGCGCATCTCTTCTGAGGTCATGGAGTCGAATGGTTCCACCTCAATGGCGACTGTCTGTGCCGGAACGATGGCTCTCCTTGATGCTGGAGTTCCCATGAAGCGCCCTGTGGCAGGAATCTCTTCTGGACTCGTCACCGAGCAAGATGCGGATGGAAAGATGACCAAGCACGTTGTCATTCTCGACATTATCGGTTCTGAGGATTTCTACGGTGACATGGACTTCAAACTCTGTGGCACGAGCGAGGGCGTTACCGGATATCAGCTTGATCTTAAGCTCCCCGGCATCCCGCTTGCGATTCTTGAGGAGGGGATCGACCTCGCCATCGAAGGCCGGGCTAAGGTTCTTGATAAGATGGCTGAGTCCATCAGCGGACCGGGCGATCTTTCGCCACACGCTCCCCGGATCGAGACCGTCAAGATCCCGCAGGATCGCATCGGCGAGCTCATCGGGCCTGGTGGAAAGAATATCAAGGCGATCCAGGCTGAGTCTGGTGCGGACCTGAATATCGAGGATGATGGCACCGTCCACATCTACGCGTCGAAGGCGGAAGGTCTCGAGGCAGCCAAGAACATGATCGACATGATGTTCGCCGAAGTGGAAGTCGGTAAGACTTACACTGGTAAAGTGATGAATGTCACCACCTTTGGAGCGTTCATGGAGGTGCTTCCTGGGAAAGACGGCCTCGTCCACATTTCCGAGCTTGCTGAGGGTCGCGTTAATCAGGTTGAGGACGTCTGTAAGAAGGGCGATATCATCACCGCTAAATGCGTCGGAGTTGATGAAAAAGGCCGCGTGAAAATGTCCCGCCGGGCCTCTCTCCGCGAGAGTGGTGAGGGTGATTCCGCTAAGGCGGCCCCCGCTCCTAAGGGAGATGAGGTGCCTCCTTCAGAAGAGGAAGTTGTCACCTTCGGCTAACTCGAACTGGCTTTAAAATAACAAAGCGCCCCCGGGAGACCGGGGGCGCTTTTTTTGATGAGTGCTGGAAGGACGATTGCGAAACGTTCGAGATCACTTTTCCCGATCTACTCGGTGGCTTGATCGACCCGCTCGAAGCGAGCTCCTTTTGAAACGTCGTAGATGAAGAAGGCGGTTCCGCCGAAGACCAGCACGATCACGATCGCGAGTAGAAGATTAAAGAGAGTCTTCATGGCCGCATTTTCTGGATTCTAAGCGCGGCCAAGGTAGGACGAGTCGTCCGTGCTGACCTTTAAAATGTCACCCGGCTTCACGAAGAGGGGGACCTGAATGGTGAGGCCCGTTTCGAGGGTGGCCGGTTTGGTGGGATTATTTGCGGTGTCGCCTTTGATGCCCTCGGAGGATTCGGTGACCTTTAGTTCCACTGAAGACGGGAGATCGATGCTGACCGCGGAACCCTCGACGAAGAGGACCTCGACGTCTTGGCCTTCCTTGATGAAGTGCTTGGCATCGCCGACGAATTCATCGGTGAATCCGGTGGTCTCATAGGTCTGCATGTCCATGAAGTGGAGCATGCCGGGCTCGGCGTAGGAGAACTCGAGCTTCTGGCGATCGGTCTCTACGATATCGACTTTCTCGCTGGAAGCGAAGCGGATCGTTTTCGTTTTTCCGGTAGCGAAGGAGCGGATGGTAGCGGCGATGAGGGCGTTGCCCTTGCCGGGGGTGCGGTGATCGAGGCCGAGCACGATTCCGCTCTCACCTCCATACTTGATGCACTGTCCACGTTTGAGATTGGTTGCGACGGTTGCCATGTTGCCTCTGGGATTAGGGGAGAGTGGGCGGCGGGTCAAGGCTTGGAAATGAGCGGGGGGGAGGGCGTAGCTCGGCGCTGAAGTCCAGCCGGGGGGTCCCTTCTGACTCTCGGGTGGAAAAGTTGAGCACTTTGGGAGGGCGGGATTTTTCCCACTGGTCGAGCCGCCCGAGCCATTCGACGAATTCCTGATCAGGTCCGGTGACTGTTAGGGAGACGTCATTTCCCGCACGGGAGGCGCGGAGAATCTCCAGCCCGGGAGAAAGCTCGGGGAGTCCGCAAACTTCTACGATCTCGCGAGCGAGCTGCTGCGTGCGCCACGATTGGTAGAAATGGTGGCCCAGCAGGGTGAGCAGGACGACGATGAGGAGCTTGAGTCCGGTGCGCAGTTTGCGGAGTCTAGACATGCTGAAGGCTTGCGAGAAGGCTAGGGGAGCGCTACTCATTCACCAATGATCTATTTGGACAACCATGCCACCACTCGGGTTCATCCTGAGGTTCTCGAGGCGATGCTCCCTTACTTGCAGGATCACTTTCATAATCCTTCTAGTGGTTACCGGGCTTCGAGAATTGTGAAAAAAGCGCTGGTGCAGGCGCGCGGCCAAGTCGCGCAGCTTATCGGAGCTAAGGAGGAAGAGATCGTCTTCACCGGCTGCGGCACGGAGTCGAATAATATGGTGCTGAAATCGCTGGCGCGGATTTACGGGCGGAAAACCGCGCGCGTCATTACGGGAGAGATCGAGCACAGCGCGGTGCTGCGTCCTTGCGAGGCGATGGAGGCTGTGGGCTTCGATCTTGTCCGCTGCGGGGTAGATTCCTCTGGCCGGGTTGAGGTGGAAGAATTCGAGATCGCTTGTGATGGTGCTGAGCAAGGATTCGCGAGCATCATGTGGGCGAATAATGAGACGGGCGTCATTCAGCCAGTTGGGGAGCTTTGCGAGATCGCAAAGTCGAGCGGTTATGCCTTTCACAGCGATGCGATTCAAGCGGTCGGGAAAGTCCCGGTTGATGTTAGAAATGTCCCGGTCGATTTCCTCAGTATCAGCGGCCATAAGTTTCATGCGCCGAAGGGTGTCGGAGCGCTCTACCTCCGCGAGGGCACCCGCTTCGAGCCCCTCATCCGGGGCGGCGGGCAGGAAGAGGGCCGCCGGAGTGGGACCGAAAATGTCCCCTACATCGTCGGACTCGGGCACGCCGCTCAGCTCGCTTACGAGGCGCTCGAAAAAGACGGCCACCAGGGAATCGCCGAGCTGCGGGACCATCTTGAGACGCGCCTCTGCGCCGAGATCGAGGGCGTCACGCTTAATGGCTCGCGCGAGCATCGCGTGCCGACCTGCGCGCATGTCTCATTCGAGGATTGCGAGGGGGCCGGACTCCTCATCCTCCTCGATGAATACGGGGTGCAAATCTCGACCGGGAGCGCTTGCATGACCGGTAAGCAGGAGCCCAGTCATGTGCAGAAAGCGATGGGCCTCAGCGATGAGCAGGCCAAGAGCAGCCTCCGAATTTCACTCTCAACCTTCACGACAAAGGACGAGGTGGAGGCCGCGGTAGAGGCGATCAAGAAAGCGGTGAAGAAGCTCCGCAACGTCCAAGGAAGCGGCGGAGTGGGGCCGGTGATGGTTTATTCATAGGGGAGAATTTTGGTGGCAGGGAAGGCCTAGGAAGATGATTTCAAAGGTCGAGGGGGATCTGGGGCATGGGGACGATGATCTCGGTATTGGGGAGTTTGCGACCGAGTTCTTCTTGAAACCAAGCGACGGCCGGGGGGTCCCCGTGGACGAGGAGGATTTTTTTGGGGTTCGTTTTAACCGCGAAGTTGATGAGGTCATCGCGGTGGGCGTGACCGGAGAAATCGAATTCATCTACGACGCAGTTCAGCGGGACCTTGTGGGTGCCATCGAGCCGGATGAGGTCACCGGTGGAGGCTTCTTTAATGATGCCGGCGGGGGTGGCGGGATCGGCATAGCCTACGAAGAGAAGAGTGTTAAGCGGGTTGGGAAGGAACTCGCGGGCGAAGATGTTTGAGACTGTTTTTTCAGACATCATGCCGCTGGAGAGGCAGTAGATGGCGCCGGGTTGGCACTCGATGGGCGCACGTGACCCCTTTTTATTTCCTGTTTTGACGGTCATGTCCTTCAGGATCTGGAAGCCGGGTTTGGTGCGGCGGGTGCGGCGGGAGAAGGAGTCGTAGATGATGGTCATCTTCGTGCTTAGGCCGCCGATGATGATGGGGGTGCGCTCGGGGATGAGGCCTTCGAGGAGGAAGTCGTCGAGCATGCTGAGAACTTCCTGGGTTTTCCCGATCGCAAAGACGGGGATGAGGACGGAGCCGCCCTCCTCAAGGGTGCGCTGGATATGTTTTAGGAGGCGTTCTTCTTCTTGCGGGCGCACATTTCCGCCGGGGCGTTCATCGGTGCCGCGCGTGGTTTCCATGATGAGGACGTCTAGGTCACCTAGTTCGGGAAAGCGGGCTCCTTTGATGAGGGCATGATCATTAAAGTGGACGTCGCCGGTGTAGAAGATGCGGAGTTCATCTTTCTCGAAGAGGACGCCTGCCGACCCGAGAATGTGGCCGGCGTCGTAGAAGGTGACCTTTGTGCTGCCCTCAGAACCGGGGACGAGGT
>Ga0079203_1003073_pt1 | contig 10661 bp, 6 predicted proteins | sample PorBlaMBantryBay_FD_68602 | JGI IMG/M metagenome (GOLD analysis project Ga0079203, IMG submission 68602) | Marine algae microbial communities from Bantry Bay - Bantry Bay, Ireland | ecosystem: Host-associated > Algae > Red algae > Blade | place: Bantry Bay, Ireland
ACGGTTAGCGTATAAGTACCTGCTTCAAGGTTTTCTCTATCAGCAGGATTATTACTTCCTGACAGGTCACTCCAGTTATATTGATAATCTCCATTTCCACCTGAGGTTACGAGGGTAATAGAACCATCCGGTTCACAAGTTGGATTTTCAAGAGAGATTTGGATATTTATCGCTTCAGGTGCTGTTATTTCGAAGCATTCAGATCCTGCTAAACAATCATTCCCATCGTATACTAACACGCAATAGTTCCCGATTGTAAGATTTCCGTTTTGTACAATGACGTCATTGGCATTTCTAATTTCAGTACGAGGTATCCCCACAAAACCAGAAGATGGATCAACCGTAAAGTCGATGGTACCATCAAAACTTTCAGGACAATCTGGAGAAGTATCCGTTGTAATATTGATAGTTGCGTCTCCGCTAATCTCCTCCTCAAGTACGAAGGTTAATTCGGTTGAGCAACCGGAGTCATTATCTGTAACTGTTACCGTGTATAGTCCACCGGATAGTTCCGAGCGTCTATCATCATCGGTAGTTACCCCGTCGTTCCATTCAAAAGTGAGGTCGTTTCCATCTGTCTCAATACGAACCCTTCCATTGTCCTCTTCACAATCAGGTAAGTTCTCAATGATAGCAGTAGCCTCCAAGTTTTCCGTACTTGCAATAATGACTTGAATAAAATTGATACAGCTGGTATTATCAGGATCTCTCACCAGCACAGTGTATGTTCCAGGCGCTAAGTCTGAACGAGTTGCCGTAATCATTTCATCAAAAATCCAGATATATTGAAAGTTAGATGGAGAAAGATTAGCCGTTCCAGTGCTAGATGCACAAGTAGCAGGAGTAGTAAGAATAAATTCAGGAGAAGGGCCATCGCTATTTCCTACTACAATTTCTCGGACGGTCTCACAGGAAGGATCTCCAGCAGGAGTAATGGTTACAATATATAGTCCAGCAGGTAAATTAGTTTGTTGGTTACCATTACCGACCAGATCTCCAGGAGTAGAAGACCACTCATAATCATAATTGCCATCTGAGCCTGGCATTTCAATAGTGATATCACCATTGAACATATTACAGTTAGCATTGCGAACAACTACATTTTCAATTACTGGCTGCTGACAGCCACAATCTTCCGTTACCACAATGGTTTGACTAACTGAGGATTCATTACCGCAAGCATCGCTGGCAGTCCAAGTTCGGGTAATGATACGGTTGCAATCCTCTGTTGTAGACGTTTCTTCAAATTTTACTTCAGGATTATCATCGCAATTATCTGTCGCGCTGAGATTTTCAGGATCAGGAACCGTTTCGCCTGCCGCAGCATTCACGGTGATATCATCAGGAGCATCCTCAAGGATAGGCGCTGTATTATCTTCTACCATAACTTCCCAACTAGCGGAGACTTCATTTCCACATTCATCAGTAGCGCTCCAGATACGGGTAATCAGATAACTGTGTTCGCAATCGCCTGAGGTGATTACTTCCTCAAATTCCAGATCCAAATCGGTTGTACAATCATCTTGGACTGTAACGGTGGGTGAGGATGGAATTTCATCACAATCCACGGTAATATCTTCTGGTATACCAAAAAACTTAGGTGCTCTAGTATCCTGAACTGTAATTTCTTGAGCAGCAGCGGCTAGGTTGCCATTGTCATCATATACAGTCCAAGTACGAGTGAGTGTATATTCGTGTGGACAATCGCCTTCTTCTATCTCTTCTGTTATTATTATTTCTAGATTATCTGCACAGTTATCTGTGGCAGTAACATCAGGTGCTTGGGGTAAGTCATTACATTCAACGGATACATCAGATGGAATACCAGCAAGAACAGGTGGTTCGTCGTCGTCATCACATTCATTACATTCGTCATTCACTTCGACGATTACACAATTACTTTCTGCACTCCAAGCATCACAACCTGAGCGGCGAGAACAACGTCGAAACCAAGTGGTTTCTGTCAGTTCACCCGGATCATAAGATGCTTGATCAGAACCAGGAATAATATCTGTTAGTGAAGTTGGGCATTCGGTAGTAGATGATAGCCAGAGATACTCCAGTTCTCCTGTTCCACCAGTGGCTTCCTCAATACTGATGATAGGATCTGGATCAAGGTCATCCCCACAAAGTACCATATCAGAACCGATAAGACCACCACCTGTAGTATTATCACATTCGAAGGCCAGTATATTGGTGTTAGAGTTGTTAAAAGACAAACCTAAAATACAAGTAAAGATCAATAGTATACCTATTGCCCCCTTTTTATAAAAAAGATTTTTTGTAATAGAATGCAAGGAGGTGGCTAGTAGGCGTACCTGTCTCATAAAATGTAAGTTGTGGTAAAATTGTAAGTACGTAAGGAGTCAAGATTTGCTTAATGGGGTGTATATAGCAATACTTGATTCGCTACAAATTAAAATTGTTTGTTCTATTAATTTGTTAGGCATAAAGCGCCGAGGAGGTCAATTTGGGAGTTATCATTTTGCCCTAACTTAGTGGTGTTGTGATTTATTTCGGCTAAGGGTACACAAAAACCAATACACCATTGAGGGGTGAGAAGGGTAATTGCAATTTTGAAGTCATTGGGACGACTGTGGTGAAGAAAAGTTAGTCTGAGGGAAAAAAGGAAATAAATTCCAGTCCAATTGTAATCTAACTTAAAAGTTTATCGAGAGGGTATCCCGTTACAATAAGAACAAATTTACAAAATATGCGAGTGGTTGTAAAGCTTTGGCCTTAAATAAGTGTAGTAGAATAGCAAAATTAACCTATCAGGGTTATGAAAAAACATCAAAAGTTAATCCTTTAAATTCATTTCATCTCTCTTTTCGGCGTAATTCTACGGCAAAGGTCTGTCCTTCAATTGCGAGTGATGTGTTTGGAAAAACGGTCTTTGCTTCCGTTAATAATACCTTTAAATCGAGATATCGAGATGAAAAATGACCAATAATTAATTGGTTTGCTTTGGCTTGAGCGGCTATTTCGGCAGCCTGTTTTGCGGTCGAATGCATGGTTTTTACTGCTTGCTCCGCTTTGTCTTCCGCAAAGGTAGCTTCATGGTACAACAAATCAACTTCGGAAAGCAGCGAAATAAGGTCGGGGTTAAACATCGTGTCAGAGCAATAAGCATATATTCTTTGACGGTATGCAGGCAGGGTAAGTAGCTGATTATCAATTTGTTTCTCTTTATCAGACACACCGTCTTTCCCCTCTTTTATCGCATTGATTTGATTAAAGGGAATCCCATATTTTTTAAGTTGTTCAGGAATAACGTTTAGGGGGCGGGGATGTTCTCTAAACAGGTAGCCACAAGCAGGAATACGATGCAATAGTGGCAGCGTAGAAACGGACACGGCCTCATCGCTAAAGATTTCGGTTGAGGTAGTGGTATCCACCACAATAAATTCAAGCGGATAAGATAAATACGATTGGGTTATTTTTAGTTGAACCTCTATCATTTCCTGCAATCCTTTAGGAGAAAACAAGGTTAACTTTTCTGTTCTTTTGTTAAGGCTATAAGAAGTAAGCAATCCAATGAGCCCAAATACATGATCGCCGTGTAGGTGGCTGATGAAAATTTGTCGAATACGATGGCGACGGATATCGTATTGATTCATACGCATCTGTGTGCCTTCGCCACAATCAATCAGGTAAAGATGGGCATTTACGTTAAGTACTTGGGCAGAAGGATGCCGATCTACAGCGGGAATAGCAGCATTGGAACCCAGAATAGTAACTTTAAACTGCGTCATTTGAATTTATAATATAGGATTGTAAGATTAGCCCTCTTCTGAGTTTGGGTCATTTAATTCACGTTCTACCTCTTCCATCAATATAAAATCAATAGCTTCCTGAACAGTAGGAATAATGGTGAGTACCGTATTTAGGCGGGAAATTTCAATGAGTTTTTTAATGTTATCGCTTACGATACCTGTTAGGACGAAAGTCCCGCGTCCTTTCCAGATGCGCTCGGCAGTTAGAATAGCCGAAAGACCGGAGGAATCTACATACTTCACTGGAGAAAGATCGAGGATCAAATTTTTAATGCCTTCATTGCTGTAAAAGACAAACTCAGATTTGAGTTCAGGAGAAATCAGGCTGTTAAGATTGGCCTCTTCCAGCTTTAAATAAGTATATCGTTCTTGTTTGTCAACTGTAAATTTCATCAGTCAGGTAATACTTTTATGATGTAAGGGATTTTAGTAAATAGATTTTTCAGGTTCACAAATGTAAAGATTAAATAGTAAAATCTGTAAAATTTTGAAGGATAAAATTTTTGCATCAAAAAAAGCGGACTAAATAACCGTTAAAAATAAGGCTAACAAATTGACAACCAATAAATTAACAATTATTTAAGGCCCTCTTCTACTTTAAAAATGAACTAGTAGTCGAGATAAGCTGTTTATTTAGAGTATGCTGGTTTTTCGAAATTAGTACTAAAAATTGGGTAACAAAATGAAAAAAGTAATTTAAAACATTATAAATTTGTCATATTTATTAACGATTCATTTATAGTGGCATTATTTTTTCAGAACATATCATAAGAAAGCATGATCTAAAATGGCAAAATCCATTATAAATTTTGTTTACTTGCCTAATTTGTCTTAATATTGTCTCACACTATCTTCCGTACTTTGCGGAAGACCAAATCGAAGATAACACATCATGAACAACAAAAGATTTTCACCAAAAGTCAAGCAAGTAATATCGAAGAGTAGGGATGAAGCCATTCGTATGGGACATGATTACATTGGAACAGAGCATCTGTTAATGGGGATCATGCAAGAAAATGGTAGCCTAGCCCTTCGCGTACTAAGTAGCTTAGAAGTTGATACGATAGATTTGAAACAAACTATCGAGGATTCTATTTCGCGCAACATCTCCGGACGTGCCAGCCTCAATGTCGGCAACCTGCCTTTAAATAAGCAGGCTGAAAAGGTATTAAAGGTAACCTTTCTGGAAGCAAAGATGATGAAAGCCGCTGAAATTTCTCCAGAGCATCTACTGCTCTCTATTTTAAAACACAATGATAATCTAGCTTCTCGGATTCTAAATCAATTTGAAGTAGATTATGATATCTACCGATCTGAACTAGATTTTGTCCGTCAGGAAACGGATTCTACTACACCCGATATTTTCAATCAAGCGCCTTCCGAGTCGGAGGAACCATTTGAAGAAGAGGATGCAGCTAGATTTCAGCGTAAGGGCAATAGTAAATCTCGAACGCCTGTGCTCGACAATTTTGGTCGGGATATTACCAAACTGGCAGAAGAAGATAAGCTTGATCCTATTATTGGTCGGGAAACCGAAATCGAACGGGTCTCTCAGATTCTAAGCCGTAGAAAAAAGAACAATCCGATTTTGATCGGAGAACCTGGTGTGGGTAAAACGGCTATTGTCGAAGGACTGGCATTGCGTATCAATCAACGTAAAGTTTCTCGTACACTGTTTAATAAGCGAATCGTTATGCTTGATCTCGCGGCTCTTGTTGCCGGTACAAAATACCGTGGACAGTTTGAGGAGCGAATGAAAGCGATTATGAATGAGCTGGAAAAGTCTCGTGACGTCATTCTCTTTATTGATGAAATTCACACGATTGTAGGAGCAGGTGGAGCGACTGGTTCGCTGGATGCATCCAACATCTTTAAGCCTGCATTGGCAAGAGGTGAGCTACAATGCATTGGTGCTTCGACACTGGACGAATATCGTCAGCATATCGAAAAAGATGGTGCATTGGATCGTCGTTTTCAAAAGGTAGTGGTAGATCCACCATCAGCAGAAGAAGCGGTTCACATCTTGACAAATATCAAGCCTAAGTACGAAGACTTCCACAACGTCAACTATTCTGACGAAGCCATTGAGGCTTGTGTGAGTTTGAGTGATCGGTATATCAGTGATCGATTTTTACCGGACAAAGCGATTGATGTACTGGATGAAGTGGGCGCACGTGTTCACCTGAAAAACATTCACGTACCGAAGCATGTCGAAGATTTAGAAAAGAAAATTGAAGACTTAAAAGAGAAGAAAAATCAAGCGGTTAAGAATCAGCAATATGAAAAGGCTGCTGATTTGCGGGATGACGAATCCAAGTTGGTTCGCCAGCTGGAATTTGCCAAGATGGAATGGGAAGAAGAATCCAAGACCAAACGATATCCGGTAGACGAAGAAGATATTGCAGAGGTGGTATCTATGATGACTGGTATTCCGGTACGTCGGGTAGCGCAGAGTGAAAGTACGAAGCTGGTAGGGATGACGGATGATTTGAAAAAAGTGATTATCGGGCAGGATGAGGCGATTGTAAAAATCACCAAAGCCATTCAGCGTAATCGTGTCGGATTGAAAGATCCGACGAAGCCGATTGGTAGTTTTATTTTCCTCGGACCAACTGGGGTAGGTAAGACAGAGTTAGCGAAAGCACTGGCGCGATATATTTTCGATTCTGAAGATACGCTGATCCGTATCGATATGAGTGAGTACATGGAGAAATTCTCTGTGAGCCGATTGATTGGTGCGCCTCCGGGCTATGTAGGATATGAGGAAGGAGGACAGTTGACGGAAAAAGTCCGACGTAAGCCCTACTCTGTTGTACTGCTGGATGAGATTGAAAAAGCGCATCCTGATGTATACAATATCTTATTGCAGGTATTGGATGATGGACAGTTGACGGACGGGCTAGGACGTAAAGTAGATTTTAAAAATACACTGATTATTATGACCTCCAATATCGGGGTTCGTCAGTTGAAAGATTTTGGACAGGGAGTAGGTTTTGCTACGCAGTCCCGTCAGGATTCTGCGGAGGACAACAGTAAGAATGTCATCCAAACCGCCTTGAAGCGTACCTTCTCTCCTGAATTCTTAAATCGTATTGACGATGTGGTTATTTTCAATAGCTTGAGTCAGGAAGATATTTTCAAGATCATCGATATTACGCTCAAGGACTTGCACGGTCGTCTGGACGGTATGGGTTATAAGCTCAAGCTGAATAAGAAGGCGAAGGAATTTGTAGCAGAGAAAGGATTTGATCCACAGTTTGGTGCAAGACCACTACACCGTGCGATTCAGAAATATTTGGAAGATCCATTGGCGGAGTTTATTTTAAATAATAATCCACCAGAAGGAAGTGTAATGACTGCCGTGTTGAATAAGGCAGGTGATGAATTGACGATCAATCTACAGAAGAGTGTAAATACAAGTACAGACGTAGAAGAATAGTCTATAATTTGTACTAAAATAAAGAATTTCAATCCATCCCGAATCTTAGCATCTGCTAAGATTCGGGATTTTTTAATTAAAGTTGATTTTTCAGGAACTTTTTAGGTACTTTTACGATTAGTCTAGTGAAGGCTTGTTAATTAGAACAAGCCAGCAACCTATTTTTTAATCAAAAAAAACTAATTTAACTTAGCGTTGTAAAATAAATCAGCGCATAATTATTCATAAAATTTAAAATATATTGGCAAAAAGACGCTATCAACGTCCCGTAAACCGGGAACCACAATTTAGAATTAACGAACGTATTCGTATCCCTAATGTCCGCCTCGTCGGAGATCATCTCGAAGAATTAAGTGAGCTGGTCGGGAAAGCAATTCCACCTGATGTTTATCCTACCAAACAAGTCCTTGAATGGGCCAGGCAATTAGAACTAGACTTAGTCGAAATCTCTCCGAAAGCAGACCCTCCGGTTTGTAAGATTATTGATTATAAGAAGTTCCTTTACATGAAGAAAAAGCGTGAAAAGGAAATCAAATCCAAAGCCGTTAAGACGGTTATCAAAGAAATCCGTTTTGGTCCCAATACGGATGATCACGATTTTGCATTTAAGCTCAAACACGCGCTAAAGTTTTTGGACGAAGGTTCAAAAGTGAAGGCTTATGTATTTTTCCGTGGTCGATCTATTGTATTTAAGGATCGTGGAGAATTACTATTGCTTCGATTATTGAAGGAACTAGAAGAGAAAGGCATACCGGAAGCACTTCCAAAACTGGAAGGTCGAAGAATGACGGTTATGATCGCTCCGAAAAAGTCTGCTAAGAAGAAGAGTTAGTCCTTTAGAAATGTTGATAAAACAACTTAATTTACGCTAATATACAAAAGACATGGAGCCTATACAATTCGTATTATCCTTCTTGTTTCTTTAGTGGTAAATGAGTAAATTTGCAGCCTTATTTCAAAAAAAATATAAGAAAATGCCAAAAATGAAGACCCATTCTAGTGCTAAGAAGCGATTCAAAGTAACTGGTTCCGGGAAAATTAAGAGAGGACAGGCTTATAAGTCACATATTCTGACCAAGATGTCCAAGAAGCGAAAGCTACGTCTGAGAGATACTGTACTGGTATCCAAAGCAGATGAGAAGCGCATTAGATTGTTGCTTTGTATATAAGGACAAGGAATGTTGATAAAATAATTGCCATTCCCAAGACTTTATTTTTTAACGAGAGTGTAGGATAAAAGTGTTTTAAACCTCTACACTGTACTAAACCACCATAATATGCCTAGATCGGTAAATTCGGTAGCGTCCCGAAAAAGACGCAAGAAAATTCTTAAAGCAGCCAGAGGTTATTTTGGCGCAAGAAGTAAGGTTTACACGGTAGCCAAAAATGCCGTAGAACGTGGAATGCAATATGCCTTCCGTGATAGACGAAACAAAAAACGCGCATTCCGTAGATTGTGGATCGCTCGTATCAATGCGGGTGCTCGTCTCGAAGGAACTACTTATTCTAAACTGATGCACGCACTGACGAAGTCTGGCTCTACCCTTAATCGCAAAGTACTTGCTGATTTGGCGATGAATCACCCAGATGCATTCAAAGCAGTTGTGAATTCTGTAAAGCAGTAATCTTCGGATTATTTGCCGCAAAAATATTAGTGGTCCCGAATTTTAGCCTCGTCTAAAATTCGGGATTTTTTTATATCTTCCCCCTCCTGTTCAGCTTTTTAATTGATCGCTTTACTAATTCCTTTTTTATGAAAAATGAAGCACTGGCAAAACTGTTTTACCGCGAGGTAATGAAACTTCACAACCTGGAGGATACGGATTTGGTAGTGCAAATCGCAGGACAGTATAAGCTGTTGACCCTTTTATACGTCGAGGCAACGAAAGAAGAAAAGCTACAGTTTTCAACCTTGTTTGCTAGAATTTCTTTTGCGGGTCATAAATTTAATTTGAGTAAACAACTCCAATTTTTTATCCATGAGTTTCGCAAGCAGGCGCAGATGCTGGAATCGAGATCTAGATCGAAAGCGACAAAGATAAATCCCCTACTGATTTACCACCTGGGATTGCACGCCTTGACGTTGAGTATTTCCTCTATTTTCAAACAAGGTATTGCTGGTGAGTTGGCAGAAATCTTACCTGCGGAGGGTTTTTATAAAACGTCTCCTAGTACCATCAAGAGCAGTATGTCTTTTGCTCGTGTGGTTATTTTAGCAATTGAAAAAGAAAAAGAACTTCTGATCGGTCGTGATGAAAACAGACCGGGTGATGAGATTAAAATCCAATATAATCTAGCGGATCGCAACGAAAATTTCACGGCTGATATTTATGCAATTGAAACTGTTTTTGGATTTCCGGTGATTGTTAATTTACTGGATATTGAAATTGACAAGGAAGGAGTTTATCGCCCGCGCGCCTTTGTCGTTGAACCGGATTATCTGGTGGATGTGAGTGCGATTGCCGAATGCTTTAAAGAAGGCACTACCCTACCCTTTACCTATTTATTAAAAAAATTCTTACCCTTTCAAACCACCGCGCCATTGATGCTCGGAAATATTGCCAACTTCTTTTTGGATGAATTGATGACCGATCCCGAGGCGACTTTTAAAGCAACCTTTCCAAAAGTTTTTCAACTCAATCCCATCGCCTTTACGCTCTTTTCTGATCGCGATATACGAGAGATTATGCAAAAAGCACAGAAGCATTTTGTCACCTTGAAAACAATGGTGCTTCAGACTTTTGCAGAAAATAACATCATCCCCGAACACTGTCTGCTCGAACCCAGTTTCTATTCCCAACGCTACGGTATTCAAGGACGACTTGATGTTTTTTATCAACAACCTACCGACAACGGAGCGTCCGATTCTGCCATCATCGAACTCAAAAGCGGTAAAGCCTGGAAAGCCAATCGCTGGGGGCTGAGTGATAATCATTATGTGCAGACGCTTTTATATGATTTGATGATTAAGTCTGTTTTTAATGATACACTCGTTCCGACCAACTATATTCTATATTCCGGCGCCGATGATAAACCACTTCGCTTTGCCCCCGTCACCAAGACCAAACAATATGAAGCCATTCATCTACGGAATCAATTGTTGACGATTGAATATCAGTTGACGCAGTTACAAAAAAGAGAAGCTGCTGCTGATATCCTACGTAAAATTGATCCGGATCGGTATGCGAGTATTAAAGGATTTTTAGCGAGAGATATACAGAAATTTTCTGGCGTCTATCATAGTCTGAGTGAATTGGATCGTGATTATTTACATGCGTTTACGGCGTTGATTGCGCGGGAACATCAGTTGGCCAAGACTGGAATTCAGGGAATCGATCATTTGAATGGATTGGCGAGTTTGTGGTTGAATGGGTTTAGGGAGAAAGCGGAACAGTTTGATATTATTTCTTATTTACAAATTAATAAAATCAATACTCGGGCAGATG
>Ga0079203_1003083_pt1 | contig 10637 bp, 8 predicted proteins | sample PorBlaMBantryBay_FD_68602 | JGI IMG/M metagenome (GOLD analysis project Ga0079203, IMG submission 68602) | Marine algae microbial communities from Bantry Bay - Bantry Bay, Ireland | ecosystem: Host-associated > Algae > Red algae > Blade | place: Bantry Bay, Ireland
GCGCTTCATCAAGAAGGTGCTCTATATCGGCGTCTTCGCCTATATCATTGGTAACTTCGCATTTCTGGCGACAATGATTTTTGATAGCTTCTCTGGGCTTGGACTGCAGGCGACGGGCACAAGCCTGACACCTGCCGATCTTATGCGTCCTAGCTTTATTGCCAGCACCGGATTTGATGCTGCATCTCCAATATTAGACACGATTAAAGACCTGACAGGCCCTGTGGCCTTCTTCGTCAATATTGTGCTGATTGCAGTCCTGTTTTTGGCTTGGCTGATTACAATTTTTGCGTTCTTCTTTTTAGCTATCCAGCTCTTTGTCACGATTGTTGAATTCAAGCTCACCACACTTGCAGGCTTTGTGCTCGTGCCCTTCGCGCTTTGGAATAAGACCTCGTTCTTGGCCGAACGTGTTCTGGGGAATGTGGTTTCATCGGGCATTAAAGTCATGGTGCTTGCCATAATAATCGGCATTGGTTCGACTCTCTTCACGGAGGTCACATCAGGCCTCACCGGTGATGTGTCGCTTGAAGATGCAGGCGGCGTTATTCTCGCAAGCCTTGCACTCTTCGCCCTTGGTTTATTTGGCCCGGGTATTGCGACTGGCCTCGTGACTGGCGCGCCTCAACTTGGTGCCGGTGCTGCCGTTGGAACCGTGGCCGCTGTTGGTGCTGCGAGCGCGGCTGGAGCAGCAGGCACCGTTGGCGCGTCTAAGGTGGCAGGTAAAGCCGCTATGGGCGCGGCGAAAGCTGGGGCAGCTTTGAGCGGCGGCGCAAGCATGGCCTTTTCTATGGGTAAAGCGGCAAGCGGAGCTGGCGGAGTTAAAGGTGCAGCAGCAGGCCTTGGCGCTGTTGCTCAAGCCGGAGCTGGCACTGTGGCCAATGCCGCTAAGGGCCAAGTCTCTAAAGCGGGCGGTGCGCTCAAATCAGCCTCTACTAAGGGCGCGCGCGGTGCAATCACAGGTACTGGCGGCTCTATGGGTCCAGCCAAAGGCGGCGCGGCTTCAGCAGCTGCGGATGCAGCCAGCGGCGGCAGCGCTGACCAAGCCCCTGATTGGGCGAAGAAAGCCAAGCCTTCATCCAACTCACACCGCGCGGAAAGCGCTGCCCTTCATGCCTTACGGGGCGGTGATAGCGGCGGCGCATCCTCCGGCCCCAAACTCAAAGACGAAGATTAATCAAAGGAGACTAAAATGGTCTGGAAAAGACAACAAAATGCGTATGGGAAAACCCCTGTCGCAACTACGCCTTATCAAAAGGCGGCGCAGGTCTGGGATGAGCGTATTGGCTCCGCCCGCGTGCAAGCCAAGAACTGGCGGCTTGCCACGCTAGTATCCCTTGGCGTCTCGGGCGTGCTTGCAGGCGGAATGCTCTGGCAAGCCACGCAAAGCTTGGTCACGCCCTATGTCGTTGAAATCGACACAACGGGCGAAGTGCGAGGCGTGACGCCCACGGTGAAAGGTTATGTGCCCTCGGACGCGCAAATCGCGTTTCAACTGGCGGACTTTATTCGCAAGACGCGGGGGATTTCATCTGATCCTGTCGTGGTGCGCCAAAATTGGCTTGATGCCTATAATTTTGCGACAAGCCGCGCGGCCGTCACGCTGCCAGACTATGCGGCGTCAAATGACCCGTTTGCCGAAGTCGGTGTACGGTCTGTCTCGATTGAAATTGAGAGCGTGGTTCGCTCATCAAATTCAACTTTTGAAGTTCGCTGGCGAGAGACAGAGTTTCGGACGGGCGTAAAGCAGCGAAGCTCGTCTCATACGGCGCAGCTAACCGTTGTGACTGACACACCTCGTGATGAAGCCACGCTTCAGCGCAATCCTTTGGGCCTCTACGTCCACGCTATCAACTGGTCACAAGACCATTCCATCCCTACCCAAACAGAAGGAGGCACGCCATGAGAGCTTTAGCCTTAACCCTTATCTTATCATCAGCCGCTTTGAGCGGGTGTTCACATTTTTCAAAATCCAATTTCCCGGACTTCAAACTTGATGATGCAGTATTTGAACCTGCCATCATTCAGCCGGAGAAAACCGAAAGCATCGATGCTCCCGCAAAACCGGAAACCGTAATCGTCGAACGCTTCACGGCTGTCCCTTTACCGGGGCAGATGAAACTGCGCGAATCTTATATTCCGCGCGCCTCTTATAGCGGCAAACCACATGAGGTCATCGATGCCGCAAATGCGGGCGCAAAAGTCGGGCCTAATCCTGATGCTTATGTAAACGCGATACAGGTTTATCCCTTTACGAAAGGGGCGCTCTATCAGGTCTTCACAGCTCCTGAGCAAGTCACGGATATTGCGCTTGGGTCTGGCGAGCGGCTGATCTCCGTATCAGCCGGGGATACTGAGAATTGGATTTTAGGTGATACGCTTTCAGGCGAAGGCGAAACCGAGCAAGTCCATATTCTCGTCAAGCCTATCAAGAGCGGCTTGACGACTAATCTCATCATCACGACATCGGAGCGCGTTTATCACGCCGAGCTAACATCCTACCGCGAAACCTATATGGCGGCAGTTTCTTGGCGCTATCCGCGTGAGGGGTTAATCAGTTTGTCAAAGTCGCTGGTGACAAAAGCGAGGTCAGCCTCATTTGCCGGCTCCAAAACAGCGGCTTCGTCTCAATCTATTCCTACGGGTCTATCCGTGGATGCTCTGAAGTTTCGATATGAAATTGACGGTGACACGCCGCATTGGCGTCCGCTGCGCGCGTTTGACGATGGCCGCAAAGTTTACATCCAATTCCCTGCGCGGATAGATCAGGGCGAAGCGCCGCCATTATTTGTGGTCAGCAGTGAAGGCGGAACCCAGCTCATCAATTACCGCGTCAAAGGCCGTTACTATGTCGTGGACCGTCTCTTTGCCCGCGCCGAGCTACGGTTAGGCGAAAAAGACCAGCAAGTGGTCCGCATTGATCGGATTGCCTCATGAGCGGGGCAATTCAGCAGAAAACAGAGGCATTGTAAATCAAAGGCAGTCCGCCGCCCGTTAAGCGTTTTAACAAGCGCGTTTTAGGCATTCTCTTGGGAGGTTCGGCGTTAGCTATTCTAATGGCCGCAGGATTTGCGCTGCGTTCGCCTGATAGCAAAACGGCTGCTCCGCAGGAGCTTTATAATACAACAAGTAAAACCTTGCCTGATGCACTCAATGCGCTTCTTGAAAATTACAGCGAGGTAGAGCCTAACCCGCAGCGGGGTATTTTGGGACCTCCATTGCCCGGCGATATTGGAGCGGGTTTGTATGGAAAGCCAAAGGACATCCCAGCGGATAATCCTTTTCGGTAGCAACCACCGTCTTCATATGCACCTACCCAACCGCAGCGTTATGGAGGCACGTCGCCTGCAGCCGTTCAGAGCGCGCCATCAGCACGAACGTCCAATTTGTTTTTTATCGCAAAGGATGGCGGCGGTGACAGTGCAAAGGGTGCTGACACGAGCTCGCCTACTTTTGCGGACCCCGGCGTTGCGGCATTGGCTGCTTTGCTTGGCCAAGGCGGAAGTGGCTTGGTTTCCCAATCTTCTTCCAATGGCGGGGTAAGTCCTGCCGCGAGTAATAATCGTGACCCTTTTGGGTCTGATTTAAGCGATACTGAAATTTATAATCCGCATGGTCTGCAAACCCCTGTCTCGCCCTATCAGGTCATGGCGGGAACAATTATTCCGGCCAGCCTTGTGACGGGCCTGAATTCAGATTTGCCGGGGCAGGTCATCGCACAAGTTACCGAAAATGTTTATGATACGCCCACAGGCCAGCACTTATTGCTGCCGCAGGGCACTCGGTTGTTAGGGCGCTATGATAGCGATATTGATGATGGCCAATCACGAGCACTTGTTGTCTGGAGCCGTCTGATCCGGCCTGATGGCTCATCGCTTGTTATAGAAAGCTTGCTCGGAGTCGACCTATCAGGTCAGGCCGGTTTGCGCGATAGTATTGATCGACATACGGGCAGCCTTTTCAAAGCCGCTATTCTCTCGTCGATCCTATCCATTGGCGCTGAATTGGGCACAGATGATGAAGACCAGATTGCCGAAGCCATACGTAACGGCGGACAAGATACTTTCAATCAAGCGGGTCAGCGCGTTGTTACTCGCGCCCTCTCGCGCAAGCCAACATTACGTGTCCGTCCTGGGTGGCGACTAGGCGTAATTGTCAATCGGGACCTCGTCTTGACTCCATACACGTCAATAAGGGGAGGCCTATAATGCCAAAACCCAAAAAGCCTACTTTGCGAATTGGAAAACTGCCTGATCTGACACCTGTGAAATTGACGATTAGCTTGGAGCCCGGGGTTCACAGGATGCTCGAAGACTATGCCAGAATTTACAGTGACAGTTACGGAGAGGCCGTCAAACCTTCCGAACTTGTTCCGTCAATGATTGCTGGTTTTCTGGCTAAAGACAATGGCTTCAAGCGCGCTCGGAAAACGCTCGCATCCCCACAAAACACCTAATCCCCCAACTATTCCTGAAAGGAAAAAACAATGGCAACTATTGGACAATTTAAGAAAACTGAATTCGGTTTTGATGGACACATATCTACGCTCACTATGGATTGTGATGTCAGCTTTATTCCAAATGAAAACAAGAAAAACGAAGATAGCCCTGATTTTTTCGTCAAGGCGGGTCAAAGTGATCTCGGCTTCGCGCGTCACGCAATTGCACAAGGAGAGGATAGACAGCCTTATATTTCGGTCTTTTTAGACGACCCTAGCTTTGCATCGCCGATTTGGGCTGCATTATTTGAAGCAGATGGGTCTGCTCAATTAGTTTGGTCACGCTCCCGAAAGAATGCGGAGTAAAGTGAAACGGTGAATGTCCCCTCTCAAACTGTTTCCGATCATGACATTGAAGCTGCGCTACGCTCTGTAGCGCAGCTTGTGAACGCGTATGGAGACAAATACTGGCCGATATTCGAGCGTTTAGAGGATGAGTTGGATAAACGGCGCTCAAAGTCAAAGCGTTTAGCTCTGGTGCTTCGAAGGGACAATCGGCGTGATGATTAAAGGCATCTGCTTCGGGAAATTTCGCGACTTCAGCTTGGGTGGCAGAGCGGACATTACTACCTCTGTTTTCGTGGGAACGGTTTGCCAGATTATAAGACTTGTTATGCTGAAGCTGGCAGCGTGCCCAAAATAGTTGATAGTGGGATCGAACGTGAGAGTTTCAACCTTGTCTTAAAGAATTCTTCCGATAGTATCCAGATTGGGTGAGTGCGCCCGTGAAAGGAGAGCCTTATGCCAGTTTCAGCAAAACAAATCTTAAGCCTCCTTGAAAGCCGTGAGCAAAACGATGACCGCCAATTTTACTCAATAGCTTTACAAATCGCCGCGGCAGAGGCTCGGGCAGGGCATCGGGACACTGCAGATCAAATTAGACGTAGTGTTGATCGCGCGCGGTCAGAAAATGGTCGGCGCGCGGCAGTGGCTGTGCCGATTGCTGCTCCTCGCGGCGATTTAAAAGGGCTACTAGATCATCGGGAAACACGATTATGTCTCAGTGATGTTGTCTTGGGTGAGCAACTACGCGATGCATTGGGTAGTCTAGTTTTACAACAGCGCCGTCGAGATTGGCTTAAAGAGCATGGTCAAGTTCCAAATTCTCGATTTCTCTTTGTCGGTCCACCTGGCTCAGGGAAAACTTTATCAGCGGAAGCTGTCGCGGGCGAGCTCAATCTTCCATTCTATGTAATCCGTATGGATACGTTGATTACTAGATACATGGGAGAAACGGCGTCAAAGCTTCGCGTGGTTTTTGATGAAATCGGACGAAGGCGAGGAGTTTACTTCTTCGACGAATTTGACGCTTTGGGGGGGCGCCGTGCCGCAACCAATGATGTTGCAGAAATGCGACGCGTTCTGAACGCTTTTCTTATGTATTTGGAAGAACCGTCTAAAGTGGACAGCTTAGTGCTTGCAGCGACAAATCACGGAAACTTGTTGGACCCTGCTTTGATGAGACGCTTTGATGACGTTTTGAAATTTGAATTGCCAAGCTCCCCCGAGGTGAAGGCCATTATTAAGTCTCGTATTAAGTCCCTTCGGTATCCCAAAATCCGATGGTCAGATGTCCTCGAAATGGCTGAAGGTCTTAGCCAGGCAGAAATTGCTAAAGCTGCGACGGAGGCGCTAAAAGCAGCAATAATGAATCAGAGGGGCACGATTTCGACGAATGACCTCGTAAATGAACTTGAACGTCGTCAGTCAATGCGTTCATCATTTGAATACGACAATATCCAACAATCGATTGTCCAGAATAAAAATTGAACATTCTGATAAATGGCTGATCGCAAATTCCCTCACATAGATGTAAGCAGCTTTGCAACGACTGTCCCGTTCACGTCGCCACAAACCGCACGTGGGACTCCTCCGCCACGTGATCGAAATGCGCATGGAGACCGTCTGCTCAACGAGTTCGACAATGCTATCGAAACAGCGCTAACTCAGCGGGATCGTACGCGACGTGGTGACGGACCTACGCCCGACGAACTCGCTATTGAGATTCGGTTAAGCGCCGGTGTGCAAGCGGCTGACTTAGAGCGTGTTAGAGAGGGAACCCGACAAGGGGCTGTATTTTTAGAGCCAAATGGTACTCAGCGTGTGGCACTTATGGTGCCCGACGACACAAGGGGGAAGCAGCGCGATCTGTTAGTTGACTATAGAGCAAGCCCTCTTACAGGTGAAGACGGTGAAACTTTAAATCCGAAAAATAACAAGCGTGTTGCTGCAATTGACAGTTATCACGCGGCCTCATTGTCAACGTTCTGGCGTGATGCGCCTGAAACGCTTCCTGAAGATGATAGTCAAAGCATATGGTGGGCGCTCTGGTGTTACATAGACAGAGAAGGTGCCGTTGTTGAGGAGAGCAATCGCCTCGGTTTAAATATTACTCCTGAAGAAGAGAGACTTCGCTTTCCAGAGGTGACAATCGTCGCTGTCTACGGCACGCGGTCAGAAATTGCAGAGATTGTTTTCGGTACCTTGGGTGTCGCTGAGCTCGGGCGCGCTACCGATAGCCCCTCTCTTTTTACCGAAGATGTCATCGGCAATACTGCTGAATGGGTCGACGACTATGCTGGACGGATAGAGTGGCCAGGTACGGACGTCCCATCAGTATGTGTGCTCGACACTGGTGTTAATCGAGCCCACGCTCTTATCGAGCCAGCTTTACTTGTCGATGATATGGCAAGTGTTGACCCAGACTGGGGAGTTCATGATAGTGCAAGACACGGACATGGTACACTTGTTGCAGGTCTCGCGCTCCACGGAGATTTGTTCAGCGGAATGCTGGACCAAAGAGAAACTCGCCTCAATCATCGCCTCGAGTCTGTGAAGCTAATTCATCCGGACATGCAGCATGATGCCCTCATATTAGGATCAATCACCCAGCACGCTGTTGCCCTCGCGGAGCTCAATGCGCCAACCAGGCCGTTCCGGGCATTTTGCATGCCAGTCTCAAACGAACTAAGAACTGGAGCAGAACCCACTATTTGGAGCGCAGCCATTGACCAGGCGGCATCAGGTAAGATGCCAGGCGACGACCCAGAACAAAGCTATCGTAGACTTTTTATTATTTCGACTGGGAATATCCAAGATTATCAGGCCATTGAAGCGCTCAAAACGCCCGAAGCTAAAGATGGTTTTCCAGCAGAAGATCCAGCTCAGAGTTGGAACGCACTTACGGTCGGCGGAGTGACATCAAAAGTTGACCTTTTAGATGCAGCAGCAGCATATCCTGGCTGGGGTGCTGCTGTTGAAATTGGTGAGTTGAGCCCATATTCTCGACCCTCCGTGGGTTGGCTCAATCCAGATACCCCTTTCAAACCAGATATTGTTATGGAGGCGGGTAATCGCGCAATAAACCCGCAAGGAACTGAAACTGCCGCAGGCGTCCCAGCCTTATCACTTGTAACTACTTCCATTCAGCCTGGAGAAGTCACTGACTTCTGGGCTACTAGTGCGGCAACTCCTCAGGCTGCTCGTATGGCAGCACAGATTGCAGCACGCTACCCTGGAATTTGGCCGGAAATGGTGAGGGCATTGATGGTCCATAGTGCTGAATGGACAATGCCTATGATCGAAACGCTGGAGGGGGTTTCACTAACAGACCGTAGCCAATACCTGTTGAGGCGATACGGGCATGGAGTTCCTGATTTATCGCGAGCACTTTCATCTGCTGAGAATGCAGTCTCACTTGTTTCGCAGTCCACTATACAGCCCTTTCGAAAGAACGGAGGTTCAATTAGTTTTGGGAGTGCTCATGTTTATGAACTTCCATGGCCAATTGATATCCTCGAAGGCCTTGGTGAAACTGCCGTACGCCTTAAAGTCACGTTGAGTTACTTTGTCGAGCCACATCCAGCAGGGGCTGGTATGATTGATCCAACTCGATATCGATCATTTGGTCTTCGATTCGATATGAAGCGTGCTCGAGAAACAGTTGATAGTTTTCGTGCGCGCGTGAATAAAGCGGCTCGGGCTGATGGGTACAGAGGCAACGCTCCAGCCGATCCCAGATGGCGATTTGGGCCAAAGTCCGTGAAGGCGGGTTCACTACACTCAGATATTTGGGAAGGGTCTGCTGCAGAGCTTTCTTCTAGAGGCTCAATATGTGTTTATCCAGTTAATGGTTGGTGGCGAGTACGAAAACGCCTTGGAAGATTTACTGAGGCTGCCAGGTACGCACTTGTAATTACGCTTGAAGCTCCCGACGTCGAAACCGATCTCTATGTGCCAATTTTACAAGCGATTGATACGCCAACTGAAATTGGCACGGGCGTTGAGATTACTGTCTCATAGACTTATCGGTCCGTTGAAAACATTTAAGCCAGTGTAAAAATGCCTCCGAACTAATGTCCGCAATAGAAGTCTCTTTTCGAAAGAATCAATATGGGTTGATAGCGGCATTTAAGGGTAAACAATTTAGTCTATTTGCTGGTAAACATTTGACATCTCAATTCCTCTTATGTTATTGATTATATAGCATAATTTACTTGCATTTCGCCGCATCCCCTACAGATCCAAACTATTTGAGCTAAGCTATTGAATTTGTTTCAAAGTTTCATTTTTTGAATGAGTTCGAATCCTTATTAGGGAGCCATAGCCAACTCCTTGCCTTTGTCCTGCATCAATTACACCAATTCAAATCCTACTGAATATCCAACACGACAGGCTTATAAGGCATTCTGCTTAATTACGGTTTGACCTTACATTGTGTCTACAAAGCTAGGAGCACATCAAAGATGAAGTTGATCACATCGCTGAAGTTCGACACCGGTACCCTGGCAAAGCCCTATATAGAAATTTACGGATTGTTTATCTCAACGTTAGCCGAGGAGTTCATACGTTTCAAAAGACGCTGGCCTTGCGATAGTAATGTGTCTAATTCGCCTCCCAAATCAAATTTTTGATACCCGGTTGAGTTGGTTTCTAACCAAAGCGTTTCATCGTTAGAAAAGAAGACTTTATTATGGTCATATCCAATGGAAGGGGTGGAAAATACAGTACTGCAGGTCTCTAAATTATAAACTTGCAATGAGGTGGCTCCATTTTCGGGAGTCTTCAGAGCGAGGTGTTTACCCGATGGCGATATGACGGGGGTAAATTTAACGAGCGGAATTTTATCTAAATCCTCACAATATTGGGCATTTGAATGGGTAGGGCGAATACGAAGCTGAGATTTATATCCTGCACTTTCTTTGGAAAGAAAAAACTCAAAATTTGGATCTGTGGTGTACCCGTCAAAAACGCTATTAAATTGAGCAGTGTTTGGCGTGCTTGCCGTGCCCGTCGCCGGATCAATCTCAATCAAAGGCCCCATTGTACTGTAACTTTTAGGTAGAAGGCTTATCCCGTCTCCGCCACCGTTAAAAAAGACGTTCTCGATTTCCGAAAACTCTAATTCCAGAGGACCCAAGTCAATGGTTTGGAGGCCATGCTCGGGCGTGAAAGCCCATTTAGGGACGTCATTCGTAGACCCTCGTAAAGTGATAAGAAGGCGATTTTGATTAGGGCCTATATGAAATTCAGCATTATATCCCCCCTTCATCGCCCGCTCTGTAAATGCGCCGTCCTCCAGTTTAAGTATGCGAACAGGATCCGGACCATATTCACTGAGAGGCTCTCTTGTTGAAACCCACCATGTGCCGCCCGCATAAGCTATATCATAAACGACCTGGCCCTCGGGAACGGTGAATACTTTATCTTTATCGCCTGACAGACTTATCAACGTCAATTGGTCAGGGCGGGTTGCGACCATGATCTCATTGGTCACTTCTGATATTCGGTAACTGAGGTCTCGCTTGTCTTTTGCATAAAAAGGAACCGGCATTATATCTGATAATGACCGCACAATATTCCCGTCCTTTGTATCGATCAGGGTTAGACGCCGATCCAGAGGGCATCCCGAGGACGGATCGAGAAGCCCGCATCCAAATTGTTCCGCTATAAGTAAGGTTTTGGCATCATTAAATAATATGGATTGACGATCCGAAAACTTATAGCGCTCAGAATTTGGAATTGAGAGAGGGTTAAAAGGTATTGGCCCGGAAATTAAACGACCTTCCGCATAGAAAATGTGAATTTCAATCTCTGATTGGCTCTTCGACGTTATCGTAGCGAACGCCCCTGTTTTGTC
>Ga0079203_1003087_pt1 | contig 10625 bp, 7 predicted proteins | sample PorBlaMBantryBay_FD_68602 | JGI IMG/M metagenome (GOLD analysis project Ga0079203, IMG submission 68602) | Marine algae microbial communities from Bantry Bay - Bantry Bay, Ireland | ecosystem: Host-associated > Algae > Red algae > Blade | place: Bantry Bay, Ireland
AAAAGGCGAACTATTTTTTCATCAATCAAGGCGCTGAAATGGGCGTTATGCACCGCATAATAACCATTTTAGTAACGAAGCGTGATGGAAAAAGAGAAAGCATAGTGTCTTAATTTATTTAATCAACATTCCTTAATAAAAAAGTGATAGGTTAATATTAAATACGATGATATTTGGGGTAAGTTGCAGGATAGTCTCTAGGAATAAGGCAAAGATAAGCATTATCTGTAAAATGATAGACAACTGACTGACAGGTGCTAGTATGGATTTTGCCTACCCATCAAAATACCCTAACTTTGCTATATGCAAAAGAAAAAAACGATCCTCATACCTGCTATCTTTTTATTTATAATTATTTCTTTATCAAATAGTTATAGCCAGGATGAACGTGAAAACATTGGTAACGTGATCACCCTGCACTTTCAAGTAGGCGGTGCCCTTCCTGCCGGAGACCTTAGCAAGCGATATGGGAATTTTCTGACCCTGGGTACAGGAATGGATTTTATCACCGAAAAAAACAATTGGCTTTTTGGCTGGAAAGGAGATTTTCATTTTGGTAATAGCGTCAAAGAAAATGTACTCGGTGGATTGGGTGGAGTAGATGGTTTCTTGTTTGGCAATGGGCTGGCGAGTGCGGATGATTTCACCCTCAAACAACGTGGATTCTACCTCGGTGCCCATCTGGGAAAAATCATTCCTCTCTCCGCTGACAACACGCGCTCCGGTATCCGCCTCACTTTTGGAGCAGGTCTGTTGCAACATTGGATTCGCCTCCAACAAGACCCGGTTAATTTCCTTCCACAGGTCGACGATGAATACGGCAAAGGCTACGACCGCCTGACTAACGGACTCGCACTGCGGCAATTTATTGGTTATCAATTGTTAGGTAAAAGTAAACTGGTTAATTTCTTAATCGGTTTTGAATTTATTGAAGGGTTTACTCAAAATCGACGTAGTTATAATTTTGATGAAATGCGACAGGATACGGATAAACGGGTCGACCTGGTATTGGGACTGAAGGTGGGATGGACGCTGCCTTTTTATGTGGGGGAATCGACGGGGGAGATTTTTTATTAGGAAAGAGAAAAGGGTTCGGTTGTGCATAAGGAATGTTGACAAAATAAACAACGATCCTATTGCCATTGCGTAAGCAACCACCGGGTATGTATTATCTGGTTGTTAAAGGACAAGAAGGAATCATCCAAACTAAAAAGATGATCCGCCAATAACTAATTTTAAAATCATGCACCAGTCTTTAGGACTGGTGCTTATTTAACTTTTTCTTATGAACAAAATAGTTACTCTTTTAATTTTCCTTCTCACCCTTTCCCTCTCCCTCTCCGCTCAAAAAGAAGACTATATCTGGCTAACTGGATACTCTAGCAATACTGTTGATTCTACCGTTGGAGGAACTCGGATTGACTTTAATACCGAGCCACCTACCGTAACTTATGAATTTAGGGAAATGGACTTCTATTTGGCCGATGCCAGTATTTGTGATAGTGCAGGTAATCTATTGTTTTATACCGATGCTACTACAGTCATGAGTAGCAATCACGAAATAATGGAAAACGGGGAAAACCTTGGACCACATCCTTTCCATCAGTCCTACGCACTCGATGGAGTAGTTTTAATGCAAGGAGCTATAATATTAAAACTACCCGGTGAACAGGATTCTTTATACATCGTAGTACACATGGAATTTACAGACGATCCATCTTCTGGAACTTTTGTTTCTGTCAAGCGTTGTTTTTATTCACTTGTGAATATTAATGCAAACAATGGACTTGGGGAGGTAGTGCAAAAGAACCAACTTATTGTATCAGATAGTCTAATGACATTAAACATTGGTAATCTCACTGCTACACGTCATGCCAACGGTAGGGACTGGTGGGTCTTGATTCCTAAATATCTTTCCAATGAGTATCATACTATTAGAATTGGTCAAAATGGAGTAGAAGAGACTTTTAGTCAAACTATTGGGATGAATATCTTATCTAGTACCTCTACACAAGCCGTCTTTTCTCCCGATGGTTCCAGATTTGCTCGATTTGGTATCTTCCGATTTAGTCAACCTGGACAAATTGACCTCTATGATTTTGATCGCTGCTCGGGTATCCTAAGCAACTCCCTACATATTCCTATTGATACGACCGAAGAGGGCTTTGTGGATGGTGCTTTTGGTGGACTCGCCTTTTCTCCTAACTCGCAATTATTATATCATTCTAGAAACTTTAAAACCGTACAATACGATTTAGTCGCTCCTGATATTATTGCAAGTGCGGATACCGTGGCGGTGTATGATGGATTTCAAGATCCCATTATTGGCTTTGAAACATTAATGGGTGCTATGCAGCTTGCTCCCAATAATAAAATCTATATGGCTACGCCAGGTAACACCCGCTATATGCACATCATCCACAATCCCGATGAACGCGGTGCGGCCTGTAATTTTGAACAGCATGGTTTGCCGCTGGCTACCTTTAATGACTGGTCTGTTCCCAACTATCCTAACTATCGACTTGGTGCTTTACCGGATTCGCCCTGCGATACCATTCGACCTATTGCTGACTTTAGCTATGATTCTATTCCGACGATTTGGTTTACCGATTTGTCAGCACGCACGCCTACCCGATGGCAGTGGGCTTTTGGTGACGGTGCTACTAGTAACGAGCAAAACCCTCTACATACTTACGCCGCTGCTGGCACCTATCAGGTCTGCCTAGTGGCTAGCAATGACGCAGGTAGTGATACCACTTGTCAAGATGTAGTTTTTACCCCTACTCATTCCCATGACCTGACTACCCCTTTGTTTTCTATCTTTCCCAATCCCGCTCAACAGCACATTACGGTCTCACTGCCCGACGCCAATCTTCGTACTTGGCAACTCACTAACACACTCGGACAAGTGATACAGCAGGGAACCTTTACAGATTCTCAGCAGGTCTTGCAGCTAAATAATAAAACATCTGGTGTTTACTTTTTGCAAGTGGAAGGACTTGGAGTTGAGCGGATAGTGGTGAACTAAGACGAGTTGTCCATAGTATTGGTAATCTTTAGCAAAAGATATTGAAGTTATCATAATTTATTTAATCAACATTCCTAAGCAGCTTCAATCAATGATCTTCTACAACCTCATCCTATTCCTTTACCACAACGCCATCCGACTCGCATCGCTATGGCATCCCAAAGCCAATGCGTGGGTAGCTGGACGGAAAGGTTGGCAGACTACCCTAGCCAAGCAGATGACTCATATATCGCATCCCGTCTGGATTCACTGCGCCTCATTAGGAGAATTTGAGCAAGGCCGACCGTTGATTGAAAAAATAAAAGAGGAACGACCGGAAATCTCAATTGTCTTGAGTTTTTATTCTCCTTCTGGTTTTGACTTGCAAAAAGACTATACGTATGCGGATGTGGTGACGTATCTGCCTGCGGATACACCTAAGAATGCGCGATTATTTTTGGAAATTATACAGCCGCAGATGGCGATCTTTGTAAAATATGAGTTTTGGTTGAATTATTTAAATATACTGGATCAAAGAAATATTCCGAGGTATTTGGTGGCGGGGAGCTTTCGCAAAGAACAGGTCTTTTTTCGGTGGTATGGTGGACAATTTCGAGCGGCCTTGGCAGGGTTTACACAGTTATTTGTGCAAACTAAATCAGATGTGGATTTGTTGAATCCTATTCGTATTAAAAATGTAATCGTAGCGGGTGATCCTCGTATTGATCGGGTAGCGAAAATTGCTCAATCTCCCCCCGCAATACCACTTGTAGCAGAACTGGCAGCCCATGGGCCGCTATTGATACTGGGTTCTAGTTGGCCACCAGAAGAAGCGCTTTTGATAAAATATTTACAAAAAAATGTAGCTACTTCATTTCAAATCGTCATCGCACCGCATGATATTTCTGAATCTCATATCAGCGCACTGGCCGAACAGCTTCCCCTACCCTTTCAGCAATTTAGTCAAGCTCAAAAACAAGGACTATTACCGGATACAAAAATCTTAATCATTGATAATATTGGCTTACTCTCCACCATTTATCAATATGGGAAAATAGCCTTTATTGGTGGTGGATTTGGAGCAGGCATCCATAATATACTGGAACCTGTCGTCTTTGGATTACCCGTTTTGATGGGCCCTAACTATCATAAATTTCCGGAAGCAAAAACCCTCGTTGCTCAAGGTGCTGCAGTTGAAATCACTGGACTGAAAACATTTGAGGAACAACTTACCGCCCTAGAACATCGACTGAGATATGAAGAAGCAAAACAGCGAAATAAAGCATTTATTGATAAAAATCGAGGCGCGACAGCACGGATATTTCAAGCACTTTTTAAGTAATCTTTTTTAATCCTACTCATTTCCAAACTTTCTCCACTCCTGCGTAACCCTTCTGACGTTTAAACGTATTTGTAAATATATAATATAATAAAGTACTATGAGTAGCTATCCTACTCTACTATTTTCCTTACGAATCATCTTTTTCTTACCAAACCACTCCTCCGCTAACCACCACAGCGGTTATTTTATCAACCCATTAAGGAAAACCCATGTATCAGGAGTATTTAGTAAAAACCACTATTGTCTTTTTATTAATTTTCGTCGACTTCGGCGGATTAAAGGCCAATAACGTTCCGCTTACCGGAGGACAACTCTCGTTATTAGACGGCACAGAGAGCAGTTATATTTGTAAAAAGAAAGCTGGAAAAACGCTTATTCACCTCAAACACAGCGAATTGGCAACGGACAAATATGTCTATGTCATTACCAATAATAAAAATATTATCCTCGGTTATTCTGAAGATCGTTCCGTAGATTTATCCGATGCGCCGCATGGCACCTACCGGGTATGGGGCGTTGCATATTCTGGCCAACCACAGCGTCCAACGGAGGTGCCGATCAGCCAAGCTGGTTTTGCTAGTGAAGGATTTGCGCTTTCGGAAAATTATGTCCGCATTTTATATGCGAATCTACAGCCGCAGCGCATCAGCACCAATGATCGGGACTACTACGCCATCACCGAGTATGTGGCGCCTGTCGTTGCTTTTCAAACCAAGAAGACCCCCCAATCTGAATTTGTTTTTGTCGTTACCAATTACCGCCGTCGTGTAGTAGGCATTACGACTACACAATTTGATTTTACTGATTTTGGCGAAGGTCAATATCAAGTGTATGGCTATAGCTATACGGGTGAACTAAAACTCAAGCCGGGCGATTTCATGATGGGTGCCATCAGTGCAGGTTGTTATGAAAAATCTGAAAACTATGTAGTGGTTGATAAAAAAATACCTGCCGGTTTTCCGTTGATACAAAGGGTAGCAGATCCACTGCCGGAAAATACGACGATGATCGCCGCTACCGACGACACCTTTCTTGAGTATCAAACCGCAGAACTACCTGCTGCTGAAGCAGTTATGTTTGACCAAGAAGCCGCCGATATGGATTTGCGGATGATTGAGAAACTAGAACGCTCCCTTAATGCTGCCTGCCAGGCGTATGCGGGGATGATTGTCCCAGACAAAAATCAATTATTTATCAACGATGGTACGCTTACCATCTCTGCTACAACTAGTGATGCAGCGGTCACTGATTATTATGCTGATCTTCAGTATCTTATGGTGGCACAAAAAACGGGACTTATCGAGGCCGTCGCTACGGCTCCCGCTTTTATGGTAGGACAATCAGGTTCTTATGAAATCTATCCGATGGTCGCCAATATTCATCATCCTGAGCAGGCAAACTATTTTGATAATGAACAGATCTTGCTAGGTAAAACCAAATTATCCACACTAAGAAATCAGCTCGCTCAATCTGCTATTTGCTCTGATCTTGGCGCTACACCTGCGACCATTGTCGTTACCAGTACAGGGCAAAATTGCCTGGCTGATGCGGGGACAATGTCCGCCAGCGAGTCGCTGGTATATCTGACCTCAGAAACAATGACTCTATCCGCTCAACAGCTTGAAAAGGCAGCTGTACCAGCAGGTTACGAAAAAATTTACCTGCTTACCTGGCAGAATCAGATCATTGACCAAAACCGTCAACCTGATTTTTCTGTCAGTACAGCAGGTAGCTACGGTATCATCTGTTTGATCGCCAAAACCAATACGCCTACAGATCGAAACTATCTTAATTTAGCACACATCGGAAAAACAACTGGGACCTCTATTTTCCAACTAATTGAATATATTGACGTAGAAGGTATATGTGCCTCTGTTTCCGGCTGGAGTCTGACAGAAGTTATCAATGATAATAACTTTGGATTTCAAGGAAATACGACGCCTCAGCATATTTGTATTGTGAGCCGATAAGGAAGTTATGCCTTAATCACATTCCCCTCAAAAGGGCAATATTTGTATATTTGCAACAGTTAATAAACCTCAATTGAGTCATTGAAACAGTGTTGAAAAATTTTAGAAAACTCAATTTAAGAAAAGAAGATGTCAAAAGAAAAACGAATAAATAAAAAATTAAGTAATCCCTGGCACTCTGTCACCGCAGGGAGAAATGTACCTGAATATGTGACTGGAGTTATCGAAATCCCTAAGGGATCACGTGCGAAGTATGAATTGGACAAAGATAGTGGTCTTTTACGAATGGATCGGGTGTTGTACTCTTCTGTTTACTATCCTGCTAATTATGGTTTTATTCCAAAAACCTACTGCGATGATAACGATCCACTTGATATCCTCATCTTGTCACAGATAGATATTGTTCCTTTTTGTTTGGTATCTGCTCGTGTGATTGGAGTGATGCGTATGATAGACAATGGCGAAGCCGATGATAAGATTATTGCGGTAGCGGAAGGAGATATGAGCGTGAGCCATATAAACGATATCAGTGAGTTACCGGTACATTTTACTAGAGAACTGCGTACTTTCTTTGAGGATTATAAAAAATTAGAAAATAAAACAGTGGTTATTGAGGATTTTCAATCCAAGTTTGTTGCGCTGAAAATTGTGGAGCAAGGAATCGCTGATTACAAAAAGAAATTTGGTAAGGTGAAAAACAAAGTTGTAAATAATAATAGTTTTTAACGATCATATTACATTTTTTTCATAAGTTTGCCGCACCCAATTAATTATTATCAAAGTTTTAAATAGATGAATTTAGAAATTCTTTTAACTGGCTCTTTTGGAGTAGGCAAGTCCTCTCTTTTCAACCGGTATATTTATGACGAGTTTACCAATAATTATAATGGTACCATCGGCGTACGCACAGGAGTAAAAGAAATCCAACTTTCTGATCATGGTTCTGATCATGATATAGCAATCAATCTTTGGGACATTACAGGAGAAATAGCCCAAGTCAATGTTCCTGTGGTTTATTATCATAAAAAGGATGTGATTATTTATGTGATCGATCTTAGCCGTCCTTTTACGTTTGAGAATATTCAAGAGGATATTGTATACATTAAAGAAACTGCTCCGAATGCGATGGTCAAAATTATTGGCAATAAAAAAGATGTACTCCTCCCAAAGGAACTTCAGGAAGCGAGAGCAGCACTAGGTCATATCTTTTTAGATCAGGTAATCAGTGCCAAGACGAATGAAAATGTGGATACTTTTTTTGAAGAACTGGCAATGGCGCAGTTAGTGCAGCAAAAAAGCAATATATAAAATAGTGGATGTGCGGATTTTGCACCAAAAAAATCCGCACATCTACATACTTGCACACCTGTCTAGACAGAATGCCTACGATCAACAATCAAATCTCCACCCGCCCCGGCTTACTCCACGTCACCGCTTCATTCGCATAGTACAACCAGGCCGAACTCGCCGCCGCTTCATAACTCCCCGGAATGTCCGCCTTCAAATCCACCTTGATTTGCTTCGATACATTAGGGGCCAGCTCTCTGAAATACAAGACCAAATACCCATCAAACAACTCGTAATAGTCAAACACCTGTTGTTCTTCCATTTCTTTCAGTTGCCATGCCTGTACCGTCAGTCCGGCGGGAATACCTAGTTTTATAATTGGATTGGTGACCGCTTCGTTCTCTCGGTTTTCCAGCGTCGTCGTTAGTCGCAGCTGATCGCCCATCTTTGCTTTTTTACTGGCCAGCCTGGTCGATAGCTTTAAGGCACAATCAGGATGGTTATCCGGTAATAAAGTGTTATAATTCAAGGCCAGGTAATACGGAATAACAGATGCTTTATGCTTAAAACTCACCTTCACTTTATTCTTTCCAGCTTTTAAATACTGCCCTAAATCTTCTAACAAAATATTTCCTTCTTTTCCGTTTCCGTATGCTTGTTCTCCTACTTTCTTTCCATTGACGTGAATGGCTAGTGTACCGCTTCGGCGTCCATCATCAATGTTGGTCGCGTAGGCGGTCATCGCTTTGAGCGCAAGTACAGTAGCTTGTGTAGAACCATATCCATACTTAGATTTTGCGTTGCGTAGAAAATCCATTGCGGTCATTAGTTGTGGTGCTTCGGGTCGATATTTAATCATCGCTACTGCTGCCAGTCCGGCGGTTTCTACATCTTTAGAAATGCCCCTAGAATTGACTACGGTGTTGGCTACGTTTTCCCATTTTCCGTCTGCGCTTTGTTTTTCCAATAAAATATCCAACAACTTTCCGGCTCGCTTATCTTTCATCGTAGCTAGTGCATTGGCCATCAAAGCAAGCAGGTATGGGTCTTGTTTTGTTAACGCATCAGCGGTAGATTTTTCGATTTCTTTTCCAATCTTTTTTCCCATCCCTGCTTCTACCAGCGCCCACACGATATACGCATCGTACACGGGATCATTGGATTTCCAACTATGCAATCCACGCTTACTCAGCTGCCAGCCTCCTTCTCCATCCCGACGCCCCAACAACCACTTCGCATTTCGATCAATCATCTTTTCATCTACAGCATATACCCGTTGCATATCCACAAATTGCAGTAACCCGTAGGCTGTTAGTGCTTCATGTCCCGGCGGTTTTCCAAACCAGTCAAACCCTCCTCCTTTCACTTCGTACCCAATCAATCGCTTATAACCAGTCGCTAAAAACCCTAACAATTTCTCTTCTGTTTCACGATCCAAATTTCCAGTCGCACGGAGATAATCCAGCACGAGAAGATTAGGATAATTGGACGAAGAAGTCTGCTCAAAACATCCTCGTGGCTGTCGTACCATCCGCTTTAAATCTGCCATAATCTGTTGATCCAAAGAGCTTTGCGCCGTCAGTCCTAGGTTTACCGAACCATTAACAGGATCTTTTACATTCAGCGTAAACGTATGGCTCGCATCCTGACTCGTATAGCCTCGCTCTACGGGAAAACCTCTGGATAAAATCTCCATCTTCCCTTCCATATTGTCTTTAAATCCTCCTCCGGCAAATCCGATTTTAATCTTCACTTCAGGATGACTTTTCAATGCTTTTACAAAAACAAAAATAGTATTGCCTTTTTTTGGTGATAAAACTACCTGCTCTGAGAATTGCTCTATCAATTCTAATTCCTCTGGTAATTCTACAACCAGTTTTCCAGTAACAGACTGATTGGTTTTATTAGATAAAATGACAGGAATTTTAATCTCGTCTCCCATCAATACGCGAGCGGGAAGCTTGACATCAATCCCCATTGGTATTTCATTGGAGAATACTTTTTTGCCACGCCCCAGGCTACCATCTTGTCCAAATCCTTCTACTGTAGCACGAAAGCTGGTCAGTGCATCAGAGGTATAAAACTCGACGTTTGCAGTTCCATCCATTCCGGTTTCTATCTGAGGATTCCAGTAGATGGTGGGACGGAAATCGGTTCGTTCGTTAGTAGGTACGACTGCTTCTTTTTTGGTATAAACGGGTGCGTAGAATTCGGTGGGACGGTAGTAAGTATTCGCCTGGCTTCTTTTATTCCTTATCGCCCGACCAGAACGAGAGCGACCAAGTTGTCGAGCTTCCTTCTTTTCCATCCGTTGGTCTGCTTCTACGATAACGGGTTCTGCTAGTATCTCTGCTTCATCTACCTGAGATAATCCGGCAACAGTTGAAGCTAAGTCACTTATATCTTTGGTAGGAAGATTTCTAATTTCTTTACTGGTAATCGTGGCACCACTCGTGGAGTTATTTTTTTTGATCAAAGGCACCTTATATTCGACAACTACAATTTCATTGAGCAATTGACCAGCAGTACGTAAATAGACTTTTAAGTTATTATTATTGCCTGCTTTTACAGTTACCTTTCCATAATAATCATCAAATCCAAGATACTTAACCGTGAATTTATAATCACCCGGATCTATATTTAATTTAAAATTTCCATTAAAATCAGTGGTTATACCCGTTACAAATTTTTCATCTTTTTTAAATATTATATTCGCACCAATAAGTATTTCCTTTGAATCATCATCCCATATTGTTCCAGAAACCTGAGTTCCATTGAAAGGAGTACGCGACATTTTAGCTTGTCTTTTAACAGATTCTTCAAACACTATTTTTATAGTATCCTGATTAAAATTAATATATTGAGTAGTACGGTATCTATCGCGTTCCAAAAATACTTGACCAAGCTTGGCGGGAACCAATTCCTCGTCAAATTCAAATATGCCCTCTTTATCTGTTACGGTTACCATATCTGTATTTTTCACACCCACTGTTACCCTACTCATTGGTTCTCCTTTTCT
>Ga0079203_1003094_pt1 | contig 10616 bp, 13 predicted proteins | sample PorBlaMBantryBay_FD_68602 | JGI IMG/M metagenome (GOLD analysis project Ga0079203, IMG submission 68602) | Marine algae microbial communities from Bantry Bay - Bantry Bay, Ireland | ecosystem: Host-associated > Algae > Red algae > Blade | place: Bantry Bay, Ireland
AGTTCAAGCGTTGGTCAAAAACGAAATCGCCGGATGTGCGATTGCAGAACGACATCCAGCACTTTCAGATAATACCGATGGTCTTTTCCGACTAGGTGATGCCATCAACTCTCCTTCCGATGATTTTGCGCCAATCCCTTTTTCTTCTGGTATTTTATATTTTGTATCTGCTCGTTCCGGCAAGGCTTCTATCTTCCGCTCTCGTCTGGAGAGTGGGCAGTGGACGACGGCGGTCGAGCCGAAGCTTCCCGCTGTTACTGGACACGTCAGCCAGGGGAGTTTTAGTGCAGATGGAAAACGATTTTATTTTACCCTTTGTAGCGATGCACAGGGTTGGAGAGGGATAAAGTCCAAGTGTGATATTTATATTACGCAAAAGCGAGACAGCAAATGGTCTACTCCGGCTCGGTTACGAGAGTATCTGAAAATGGATGGTACGACGGCTATGAATCCTTGTGTTGTTCAAAAAGGAGGGACGGAAGTGCTTTATTTTGTTTCTGATCGACCTGATGGATATGGGGGGCTCGATATATGGTATACGACTCGGGAAGCAGACAGCGAAGCGTTTGATTTTACCTTTCCAAAAAACTTGGGCCCAAAAATTAATACATTAGGAGACGAATTAACGCCTTTCTTCGATGCAGGAAAGGAACAGTTGTTTTTTTCCTCTAACGGACATCCTACGATTGGTGGGTTTGATGTTTTTAGTAGCAAAGGTAGTACCGACAACTGGCAGTCTCCTACTCACTTGAAAGCACCTATCAATTCTTCTGCGGATGATTTTGGATATATTTTTCCACCAGCAGATGAAGTGGCTTTTTTGGTATCCAATCGTAGTTTTGGAACAGCAAAAGAAAATACGACTGATACCGATATTTATACTTTTGGATCAGGAGAGATACCAATGACCATCAGTGGAACGATTCGTAATGCTGCGGGGACGTCACGGTCTTATTCTATCAGCCTTTATGAATTGAATGCTCAAAAACAACAGCGGTTATTGACCACCAAGACCTTCACCAATCCTGATTTTGAATTGTCCTTACTCCCTCAACGCAATCTTCGCCTGGTCATCAACCAATCAGGTGCCGCCCCCACCACTTACGATTTTAATACCCTCGATCCCAATCAAAAACAGTATAAAAAAGATTTCCAAATAGGAACTACCTCGACGGTCACTTCGACTACCCGCCCGACAACAAGCAGACCTTCCACCTCCACGACGACGACCAGACCTATTACATCTCGTCCTACGACTACTGCTACCACCTCCACCGTGAATAACCGTCCTCCTAATAACCAGATATTTTCAGGTACTTATTATAAGGTACAATTGACGGTAGTGGTGACCTTTGACGAAGAATCTAATGAGTTTGATTCGGTACGGACGATGGGGAATATTGATACGGAATATCTTCCTGAACAAAAATGGACCAGAATTCTTTTGTCGCCATTTTTCACTTTAAAGGAGGCACGTGAGGTGATGGCCAAGGCGCGTAATCTGGGTTATCCTGATGCGTTTCCTGTGCGGTATAAGAATGGGACGCGGATGACGCCTTGAGATCATTTGGCTTAGGCAATACACTACTCTTTTGATGCGCCCTGCATTCCTCCGGTATGGATTACTAGTATCCGGCTTTCTTCTTTAAAATATCCTTTTTTTATCAGCTCTAGTACACCGTACAACATCTTTGCGGTATAGATTCTTTCCAATGGTATTTGGTGTTCTTTTTTTATTTTTTGTATAAAATCTGTTAGCATTGGTTTTGTTTTGGCGTAGCCGCCGAAGTGGTAGTCGGTGCGGATGGTCCAGTTGGCGTAATCCGGTTGGTGAGCGGCGGCGAGGAGGTGGCGGATGGCGGTGGTATGAAAATCGCCTTTGAGGGCGGAGAAGCCCAGGAGTTGGCTCCGTCCCTGGAGTCCGGTAATGAGTCCTGCGAGGGTGCCGCCAGTGCCGCAGGAGAGACAGATATAATCGGGGATTTCGGGAAACTGTTGCTCTACTTCGTTGATGATGGCTGCGCAGCCGGGTAAGGCGTGGATGTTGGTGCCGCCTTCGGGTAGTAAGTAGTAATCGGGAAATTTGGTGGTGAAATCTTTAGCAAGCTGAGCGGGATCACGATATGCGGTACGGGAAACGTAGTGAAGCTGCATACCTGCTTCTGTGGCGTAGGTGAGGGTGGGATTGAGTGGTGTGTGGGCTTCGCCCCGGATAATCCCAATGGTGGGAAAACTCAGGTAATGGCCAGCGGCAGCGGTGGCGTAGATATGATTGGAATAGGCACCCCCAAAGGTAAGGAGGCCTTTTTTGCCCTGCCTTTTCATTTCCAGGAGGTTGTGTTCTAGTTTGCGCCATTTGTTGCCAGACAACTGCGGATGGATCAGGTCTTCCCGTTTAATCCATAGTTCAACTCCTTTTCTTGTGGCCAGCGGAGACGAAATACGAGCGATAGGACTGGGTAAATCAAGCTTAATTTTCACCTTTTGGCATTATTATTGGAATATATTAGAACAAATACAATATTATATATTTTTAATATAAATATTACCCCTAAATAACGTTTTAAACAACACACAATGAAGCACTTAAAAACAACTAAAGGAGACGGCGGTTACGCCTGGGTAGGATAAAAACACTGATTTACCCTATCAAATTAAGAATAAAAGAACTTTAACGAGTTCAAGAACCATCCTAAAATCAATTTTAAAGCAGGAGCCGATTTATTAATTTAAATCGGCTTTTTTATTGTCCATTCTTAAGCATGTATTAAATTTTCAGCAAGTACTGGATAATTTTCCAAATTATGGTTATTTTTCAAAAAGATAATTATAATTCATGACAAGATCCATTGCACTTAATAAAGAAGACGTTGCTAATATCGTGACCCATTCGTTGGGGCTGCTATTTTTTCTGATCGCCACGCCATTTTTAATCTATCGTTTTGCGATGACGGCGACGCCTTTACAGGTTTTTGGTATTAGCTTATTTTGCGCGTCTTTAATTCTCGTTTATCTTTCCTCCACTATTTATCATACCGTCACTACTCCACGCAAGCGACAGATTTTTAAGATCATAGATCATATCTGTATTTACTTTTTGATTGCTGGCACCCATACACCATTGGTTTTTATTTATCTCAATCATTTTTACGGCTGGATGTATGTAAGTTTCTTATGGACGTTTGTGTTGGTGGGTATTTTTTATAAAATCTTTTTGATTGGTCGTTATGAAAAATTTTCTCTGTTCCTTTATCTGTTGATGGGTTGGAGTGCGGTGGTGACGGTACCATTTATGTGGCCATATATTCCTACGACTGCCATCACTTTATTGATTGGAGGAGGTATTTCTTATTCGTTGGGTACGATCTTTTTTGTGTGGGAAAAACTACCTTTTCATCATGCGATCTGGCATCTCTTTGTGATTGGAGGTAGTGTGATGCACTTTCTGGCGTTTTTTTATTGTTTGTAGCGGTTTCGCAGATACAGCGTGATCAATTTTGCAAGAGGATGGCTAGTGCCTCGGGAATTAATACCTATCCACTTTCTGATTAGATTTAAGTCCAAGTGAACAAAGAACAACTATTAAGACCAGTTTCAATCTCATATTTCTAATTCCTTTAATCAATAAATTTGAGTTATAACAATGTGCCTTATTTTTCTGATTACGGTCGAATGACCATCAGTCTTTTGGTGCGAATAATTTTACCACGACCATCACTCAAGTTATACAGGTAGGTTCCTTTTTGAAGGGTATCAATATTGATTCCAACGGTACGATTTCCGTTGATACGATACTGTTGTTGCATCACCTCTTTGCCCAGAATATTAAAAATTCTAAACGTATAATTACCGGGAGACATATTTACAAAATTGATTCGTACTTTATCAATAGCAGGATTTGGATAAGCAAAAATATCCGCGTAACCGGTGTTGACAGGGGATAGATTGGTGACGACGTCATTGGATTTGTAGGTCACTAAAAGTGGTGTCTGTTCTCCATCGTTGGAGACGGTAATTTGAGCAATATTTTCTTTTTCAATATCATTGATAAAAACGTAATTGATGGTTGTATCCAGGCCTAGAAAATCACCAGGTAAAAAGTCTGTTACGTCTACCCAGGTAGCGAATGGGCCGATCCCTACTTTAGCTTCCAGTCGGGTTTCGCGGATGTCTGTCCGTCGTTCGCGTAGCACCTCATAGGTACCACCGGGGATGGTCAGTGTTCCCCAGGCATCTACTATATCGGTGCGGGTAGACGCAAAGTTGATTCGGATAGAGTCCGGCACGATAGGCAGGTCGTTGGTAATTTCGTCAGGGAGAGAGTCTATAGGGAAGGCGAGTAGAATCGCAGAATTGGTCGTATTGATATCAAAGAAATTCATGGGAGATCGACGTTCAACAATGGGTGGTGAAAAAGGAACCACAACGTTGATGCCCAGATTGGCCGGATCAGGCCCGACATATCCTACTAGTTCGTATACTTGGTTTGTGATATTGGCGTAAGAATCTCCTCCTTCCATATTTGCTCCTACTGGAAATAATAAATCGGCTGTAGGAAACTGATCTGCGTTGGTTCCTTCAGCGGCAGGTAGGACAACTGTTTCTGCTGTCACGCCTTGTAATCCACTTAAGTTCCAGGTTTGATTTCCTCCTGGAGGAGTAATAATAACGCCTTGTGGTGCACCGTCTGTAGCGGTCTTTAAGGTATCTCCTATTGCCGGAAAACTTGCACTGGTCACGGTGATTTGAGCTGTAAGTGAAATAGTGCAAAAAAACAGCAGAATTGGTAATATTTTTTTCATAAGTCATTCAATTAAAATATGCCGTGCATAAAAACACTAATAAAATACCAAGGTACAAAATAAATAAATAGGACGATGTTAAAATAACATGAAAGTTTGGGTCAACATAATGCGCGCGCCACGGGAGTCGGTCGGACGGGGCGTGGCGTGGTGAGGTTAGTGATTTCCATTCAAATGGTATAAATGGCCCATGACGTCTTCTTTGGTTTTTAGGTATTTATAATTCTCTTTTCGCGGTTCGGTGATGAGGGGGACACGACTGACGACTTGAATGTTTGAGGCTTCGACGGCCTTGATTTTCAGGGGGTTATTGGTCATTAGGTGGATGGCGGTGATTTGGAGGTCGTGCATCATATCTAGTGCGATGGAATAGTGGCGAGCATCTACGTCGAGGCCGAGGTGGGTGTTGGCATCGGCGGTGTCGAGTCCTTGATCTTGGAGGTTATAGGCTTTGATTTTATTTAGTAACCCAATACCGCGTCCTTCCTGTCGTAGGTATAGGACTACCCCACCCTTTTCTGCGGCTAGTTTCATGGAGCGGTCGAGTTGTTCGCCGCAGTCGCAGCGCCGGCTTCCGAAGAGGTCGCCTGTCAGGCATTCGCTATGAATACGGAGGTATACGGGATGCTCGGGATCGAAGTTTTCGTGTACCATTGCCAGGTGCGGCATTTTTTGCTGGTCGTCAGTAGCATAAGCGATCATTTTAAAAGATCCCCATTGGGTCGGAAGTGCCGTTTCGGCTTGTCTGGTCAATGTCGTCATTCGTAACTAGATTGTTCTTTTAAAAAACATCATTTATTACCATAAAGTTTTGTCTATCGGGCAAAGGAGTCCGTAAATAAGGGTTAACATAGTGCTTCCTCTTTTTAATCGCCATTCCCAAGACTATACTTTGTCATCTTTTGCTAATTCCCAGGGCTACGTTTCGGCGAAAAGCTGTCTCAAAGCTAATGGTTGAATTAGATCCTTCTACGGCATCAATTTTTAAAATATCTTCATAAATAATATCTCGTAGATGGCGGTTATCACGGGCATAGATTTTCACTAGAATCGCATACCGTCCTGCAATGTTAACACATTCTACGATTTCCGGAATTTTTTCCAATTCTCGTTCTACCGCTCGGTGATGCTTACTATCTGATAGCATGATCTGGGTATACGAGCAGGTTTGGAAGCCCATTTTCCAGGGGTCGAGGTCATAGGTCGCCTTATTAATAATACCTGCTTCGCGCAATTTTTTCATCCGTTGGTGGATCAACGTGTTAGAAACCTTAAGTTTTTTAGACAATTGTACCAATGGGATACGGGCGTCGGCTGTCAATTCATTCAGCAATCGAATGTCAAATGGGTCTAATTGATTTTTTACCATAAAAAGAAGATTTATAAATTAACGATTTGACTCAAAATTACGTAAAATAAGTCATTATTAACTAAATAAGGTTTAAACGCTTACATTTTTGAATCAATGACCCGTTATTTGTGTTATAGATGGAAGAGGTGGTTGGGTGGTTGGTTGGCTTTCTTCTGACGTGGTTTTACGATTAAGGGAAGTCAACTGTCTAAGCAGCAAAACCTATTGATACACTATATTAAATTATAAAATCTATTTAACATGAACGTTACCGCAATTTTATCAGTCAGCTTGATCCTGTTTACAGTGATTGACATTATTGGATCGCTTCCTATTTTATTGAATATGAAAAAGGAGGGGATAAAAATACATGCTGGAGAAGCGACGCTTTCTGCTGCAGTGATTATGCTTAGTTTTCTATATTTTGGAACGGCAATTTTGGGAGTATTTGGGATTGAGGTCTCTTCCTTTGCGATTGCTGGCGCGTTGATTATTTTCTTTATTGGTTTGGAAATGATATTGGGCATTCGGATTTTTCGGGATACGCATGAAGATGGTGGTTCGGGGAGTATCATTCCTATCGCGTTTCCATTAGTAGCGGGTGCGGGTACCTTAACAACAATTTTATCGTTAAAAACAGAATTTGATACCTTTACTATTATCTTGGGAATATTATTAAATCTTGTCTTTATATTCGTCATTCTGCATTCCCTTGACTGGATTTCGACTAAGATTTCTCCTCAGGTATCTGCGACTTTGCGAAAGGTGTTTGGAATTGTCTTGATCGCGATTGCGATACAGATGGTGAAGCAGCATATTGGTGGGTAGCTGGAAAGGCTTTTGGCCATTAGCTTTTGTCTCCCTATAAGGTAAAATCACTTAGGAATGTTGATAAAACTGGAAATTGTCCAATCGCCTATGCTTGCGCTGGTGGTGTGTTAAAGTTCATTGGAGGCAGGTGTGGTTGATCCGGTTCTTGAATTTTTCCGTGCTGTGCTTCAAACTTCTTGACATTCTCTGCCAGTGCGCGCATCAGTCGCTTGGCGTGCTGTGGGGTGAGGATGACGCGAGATTTGACTTTGGCTTTTGCTACGTTGGGCATCATACGGACGAAGTCCAGTACAAACTCAGAGGGAGAATGTGCAATGATGGCCAAGTTAGCGTATACTCCTTCTGCGATTGCTTCTGGAATTTCGATGTTAAGTTGGTTTTTTGGTGGTGGGGGATTGTCATTTTTGTGGTCAGCCATAATGGTAATTTTGTTATTTTTATGCAATATCGGCATATTTTAGAGGTTGTCCAAATATTAAGGGTGTGTGAGAAAGTTGGTTGGTGGTTGGTGGTTAGCTAATGGCTAAAGTCGTGCTTGGTAATGGTCAAACAATAACTGTCATCAGATCACAAAAAAATAATTCAATGGATTCAAACTACCTCAACGTCAACCGTGCCCTTTGGGATGAAAAAACGAAGCACCATCAGTATTCCGACTTTTACGATATGGAAGGATTTCTGAGTGGAAAAACCTCTCTCCGAGAAATTGAGTTGACTGCGTTAGCGCCGCTGGTGGCGGGGAAGTCGGTGCTGCATTTACAGTGTCATTTTGGTCAGGATAGTTTGTCATTGGCGCGGATGGGAGCGAAGGTGACGGGGGTGGATTTTTCGAGTACGGCTATTGAGTTGGCGCGGTCGTTGAATACGCAGTTGGGGTTGGATGCGCAGTTTGTGGTGTCCGATGTATATGGATTACCGGAAGTGTTGAAGGAAAAATTTGATCTTGTGTTTACTTCTTATGGCGTCATTACTTGGCTACCCGATCTGACTCGCTGGGCTTCGGTCATTCGTCAAATGCTCCAACCCGACGGTACTTTTTATCTGGCGGAATTCCACCCTACCTTATATATGTATGACCATGATAAAAAAGAAATTGGTTACCGCTACTTTGACCACACCAAACCTTACGAAGAGGTAGAAACGGGTACTTACGCCGATGCCGATGCTCCTATTCAACAGCGAGAATTTTTTTGGTCACATTCTCTTGCTGGAACGATACAACCATTGTTGGATCAAGGTCTTCAATTGAAAAAATTTCAGGAATTCGATTATTCTCCTTATAACTGTTTTCCAAATATGCAGGAGGTGGGGCCGAGTCGATTTGTGTATGGGGATTTGGAGGATCGGTTGCCGCATGTGTTTTCGGTGGAGATGGGGAGTTGAATGTGAATGTGAATTAGAATTAGAATGTGAATTAGAATGTGAATTTGAATTAGAATTTGAATTTGAATTAGAATGTGAATTTGAATTTGGATGTGAATTTGAATTAGAATGTGGGTTTGGATTTGGATTTGAATTGAGTGTATAACAAATGAGGGGAATTAAAAGAGAGCGAGTGGGAATAGAAATTTCCCTAAATTTAAGGTTTCTCAGGACACTAAAAACCTCGCTCATGGGCTTAAAGAAACACAAAGAAACCGAGATATACAAAGAATTAGAATGTTTATTGAATCAAATAAAGGGATATGCTGAAGGAGAGCAGGTTTGCGTTTCCGGTTGGTGGTGAGTTTGGTGATGAGTTAAGTGATGAGTTTTGAAGGAGGTGAGCATGTAAGGAGTATTGTCATAGCGGAAAGGGGCTTATGCTTTGTTTTAGGTTTCTTTAGGGTTTGGGATGTTTTTTGTGGAACTTTATCGGTTGTTTTCTTTGTTTCTTTAAATACAATCGGTAGATTTGCGTTTTGGATGGCCGCGTAGTTCAACTGGATAGAATTTCGGATTTCGGCTCCGAGGGTTGCAGGTTCGAACCCTGCCGCGGTCACTGTTTTAATGAATAATGCCTTGTAAATCTTTGATTTATGAGGCATTTTGGTTTTTTGGGTAAACATGGGGTAAGCAATTGAAAAAAAACTTTTTTTGGGGTGAGGTGCGGTTGGGTGCGGTGAGATGCTTTTGAGTGTAATGACAATAATTTTTAACTTATCTTAGTGTCCATTATAATGAATAACTCCAGACCACAATTCAGATCCTCCCCGAATAATTTTTTTCCCAAATTTTATGATTCCCAGATCATCATCGTTTGTTGTTGCATTGCTTCCTTCAATCAATCCAAATTGAATTAATTTCTTCATTTTATTTTGTTTTATTAACAATAAAACAATGCCCACTATAACCGAAGGAATCACCAAGATCGGCAAGCGCAATAAGGCAATTCTTTTATTTCATTTTGAACTAAAGATTATTTCGTTCTAAATAAAAAAAAACGGGTAAGTGATAACATATTCTGAATTTTGAAATTAACTAGTGAATGTTTCATTAATCTATAAAATATATTTCAATAGGCCATGCTTATTTTCTGTGGATATTCTGTGACGACTTCTATACGATTTGTCAAAAGAGTTGCTATTTTTACGGTATCAATTAATACACTTTAATATGACCGTTCAAAATATCTCTCAGGAAGAACTCCTCTTAGAACTCCAAAAAGGAACTTCTAGATCCTACAAGGAACTATATCTGACTACTTTTCGTCAAGTAGAACATTTTATTAAAAACAATAATGGTCAGCAGGAAGACGCGAAAGATGTTTTTCAGGATGCGATTATTGGCCTTATAAAGATGATTAGTAAACCTGGATTTGAATTAAATGCGAAATTATCTACGTTGTTATTTTCTATCTGTAGAAATATTTGGCTGAAAAAATTGAGATCTAAAAAGCAAGGTAAAACAGTCAACATTATTGATGATGACGAATACGCTTTCATCGCAGTTGCGGATGACGAGATAGAAGACAAAAAGGCCATTGAAGGAAAACACCAGTTGATTGCTGACAAACTGGACGAAATGAGTGAGGTGTGTCAGCAAGTGATTCGGTACTTTTATTATCAAAAGCTACCGCACCAACAGATAGCCGAAATGATGGGATATACCATCGCTTATGTAAGAGTACGATTGCACCGATGTATTGAAAAATTACGCAAAACAACCTCTAAGGGATGAAAATAAATAACTATCCATTCTGACTTTCTAAAATATGATTTATACTTGGTTATTTTTTTTCAGCAATCCAACAAGGATTACTTCAGAAAATGCCTCGTCTACATCAATTTTAAAATCGTCAAAAAAGTAAATTTATTTAATTCTCATCTCTAATAAATAATTCTTTAAATTAATTTCCCATGGAAAATAATTTTGTAAAAATATTTCATAAATATCTTTCAGGTGAAGACTTGAACTTGGAAGAAATTCATTTGGTTGAATCTCATTTAACAACGTATCCTGAGACATTAAAGGACGTTATCAGTAAACTATCTTCCACAACAATCAACTCTGATATAGCAATTGGGATTGACCTATGGGCTACTACTCGTATTAAAAAAGACATTTCCGCTACTGAAAATAAGCTATACCATGAAGGCTTTTTTATTAATACCACGACCATTGACCAGTATTTATCCGGGACTTTAGAGGGT